>JGI20155J14468_10002843_pt1 | contig 12466 bp, 14 predicted proteins | sample COG_05_FD_14468 | JGI IMG/M metagenome (IMG submission 14468)
ATATCTAAAGCAACAGAAGCAATAGTACCTGTAGCGTTAATTTGTGCAGTCACATAGGTAAATGAAGCAACAGTTAAAACTACTACTGCAAGAAACCTAGTTAAATTACCACCGTATCTTGTACCAATAAAATCTGGAACTGTGTAACAGCCAAATTTTCTTAAGTAAGGTGCTAATAAAGTTGCAACCAATACATAACCACCAGTCCAACCTACAAGTAGNGCCATATATCCNTAACCTTTGAAGTAAATACCACCNGCCATTGCAACGAATGAAGCACCAGACATCCAGTCTGCTGCAGTCGCCATTCCGTTGAATACGGTAGGTACTTGTCTTCCAGCTACGTAATAAGCATCTGCTTGAGCTGTACGTGATAGCCAACCAATTATTGCGTAGATGGCTACTGTGAAGGCAACGAAACAAATACCTATTGTTTTCGCTGTCATACCCATCTGTTCCGCAATCGCCATTATGATTATGAAACCTAAAAATCCACCTGTATAGATTCCATAAACTTTAGGCAAATTGTCTATAAAATTACCTTTCATTAATTATCTCCTCTCTCTGAAAAGCCAAATTCTTCATCAATTTTTTCCTGTCTATTCGCAAACCAGAAAATTAGGATTACGAAAATTCCAAGAGAACCTTGACAAGTGAACCAATAAGTTAATGGGTAACCAAACGGTCCACCAACTTCATTCATTTCGGCTCCAAAAAGGAAGATGCCAATTGAGAATACAAACCATATTGCCAATGTTACGAATAACAATGACCTGGTTTTTTCCCAGTGTTGTGCTTGTTTTGACATTATATACCTCTCTCTTTTTAGTTATAACTGGGCAAAACCATAACCATTATGGAGGAGATTTAAAGAGTTAAAATTGTTAATATTAATTGGATTTTTGGGTTATAAAGAAGCCAAAATAGCGCATCTTATGTCAAAATATAAACTAACTTGGAGAGATCTATCCTGGAATGATTTTAAAATTTACTTATTTTCTCTATTCAAAGCTTTTATCCCTAAAAAAAAATTAAGTAATTTGGATGAATTAGAGAATTTTATACAATCCAAATCAGCTTGGGTAGCTCAAGTAACTCTTTATGGATATTTAAAAACTAGAATGGGAACAAGATACGTCCTTCATTTCGAAAATGACAAATTCATGGGCTCTGTAAATCTAGCAAAATGGAATATCTATGCTGTTGCTCTTCAGGACTTAACTCTTTACTCATTTTCGTATTTAAAAAATATTTTAAATTATCAAGATGTATCTAAAGCTAAAGAAATCTTTCTGAAAATTTTAGATGATGAGATTTCTAATAAAATGCCACCTGATATAATTGAAGAAGCAAAAAAAAATTTTGATGAAAGATTAAAAGATATAAACTGGGAAACTCATTACAATAATCTTCCATTCAATCAAAGTGCTTTATCATTGTATAAGTGGGCACCAATTGCTGAAGAGTTAAAAACTTTGGATCGTAAAATTGTCTTAAATTCAGTTATTTTAAAATGGGATGTAATTAAAAAAGAATTTAGAGAAAGAATTAAATTTTAGATATTTTTTCTATTTTCAACTAAGCTTGTAACTACACTGGGATCAGCCAAAGTTGTTGTGTCACCCAATTGATCATGTTCATTGGCTGCAATTTTTCTTAAAATCCTTCTCATAATTTTTCCAGACCTTGTTTTTGGAAGCCCAGGTGAAAAATGAATTAAATCAGGTGTAGCTAATGGGCCAATTTGTTTTCTAACCCAAAGTTTTAAATCTCTCTCTAGTTCACCTGTTTCCATCTCGCCAGCATTTAAAGTTACATAACAGTACAAACCATTCCCTTTTATATCATGTGGGTATCCGACAACTGCTGCTTCTGCTACCTTTGGATGAGCAACAAATGCACTTTCAATTTCTGCAGTACCAAGGTTATGACCAGATACAATTATGACATCATCTACTCTGCCTGTTATCCAATAGTATCCATCTTTATCTCGCCTACATCCATCACCAGTAAAATATTTTCCATCAAATTGAGAAAAATAAGTATCTATAAATCTTTGATGGTCTCCATAAACAGTTCTCATTTGACCTGGCCAAGATTGAGAGATGCAAAGTCTACCTTCTCCTGCTCCTTTTATTTCTTTTCCATCTTTATCGACTATAGAGGGTTTGATCCCATAAAATGGTTTTGTTGCTGAACCTGGCTTTAGAGGGATAGCACCTGTTTGTGGTGCAATTAAAATTCCTCCTGTCTCTGTTTGCCACCAGGTATCTACTATTGGGCATCTTGAATTGCCCACAGTTTTATAATACCACATCCATGCCTCTGGATTTATTGGCTCACCTACAGTTCCTAGTAATTTTAATGATTTTCGAGAAGTTTTATTTACAGGGTCATCACCTTCTCTCATTAAAGCTCTTATAGCAGTAGGTGCCGTATAAAAAGTATTTACTTTAAATTTATCTACAATTTGCCACCATCTTGAGTTATCCGGATAATTTGGAACTCCTTCAAACATTATTGTTGTTGCCCCATTTGAAAGTGGACCATAGATAATATAACTATGTCCTGTCACCCAACCAATGTCAGCTGTGCACCAGTAAATATCTTTTGGTTTGTAATTAAAAATATACTGATGAGTCATCGAAGCGTAGACCATATATCCACCGGTGGTATGTAAAACTCCTTTTGGCTTACCAGTTGATCCTGAAGTATAAAGAATAAATAATGGATCTTCAGCGTTCATTTCTTCTGGTTCACAATGAGCAGGAACATCTTTGATTAAATCATGATACCAAACATCTCTTTCATCATTCCAAAAAACATAATTACCTGTTCTTTTGACAACAATACATTTTTTTACATTTGGACAATTTGTTAAAGCTTCATCAGTTGTAGCTTTTAAAGGAATTGTTTTTCCACCCCTAACACCTTCATCGGCCGTAATGATATATTCGGATTCACAATCATTTACTCTCCCAGATATTGATTCTGCAGAAAATCCTCCAAAAATTATTGAGTGGATAGCCCCTATTCTTGCACATGCTAGCATTAAAATTGCTAGCTCGGGTATCATTGTCAAATATATTGTTACCCTGTCTCCTTTTTTTATTCCTAATTTTTTCAATCCATTTGCAGCTTTCGAAACTTTTTGATGAAGTTGTTTATACGTAATTTTTTGATTATCTTTAGGATCATCTCCAACCCAAATAATTGCAGTTTTATCCTTTTTATCCTTTAGATGCCTATCAATACAGTTTGCAGATGCATTCAAGGTTCCATCTTCATACCATTTAATTTTTACTTCATCTTTGCTATATTTAACATCTTTGATTTTTTTGTAAGGTTTAATCCAGCTAATTCTTTTTCCTTCTTTTTTCCAAAACGCATTATTGTTCTTTATTGATTCATTATATTTTTTTTGATATTGAGATTTATTTGCTAAACTACTTTTAATCCATTCAGGTTTAGTTTTAAAAACTAATTCTTGTGAAGAAGACTCATTTTTTGAAACTTTTATCTTACCTTTTTTGATTGATTTTTTTTGTGTTTTTCTTTTAGTAACTTTTCTTTTTTTAATTACTTTCTTTTTCTTTTTAGGTTGCTTTTTTTTAGATTTATTTTTTTTCTTTTTTTTTGGCATAAATGTCCTAACTAAATCTTACCCATCTTATTTAAAATTTTCCAGCTTTTAGAGTCGATGGGCATTACAGATAAGCGACTTTGTTTAATTAATGATAAGTGGCTTAATTCCTTACGTTTTTTGATTTCTTCTAGGGAAACTGGTTTATCTAATTCTCTCAAAAATTTGACAGTTACAGCCACAAACCGACCAGATTGGTCCGTTCTATCCAAGTAATTCTCTTTTATAACCTCTACAATACCTACAATTTCTTTTCCGATGTTTGAATGATAAAAGAAACACTGATCTCCTTTTTTCATAGCTTTTAAATTTTTAGCAGCTTGATAGTTTCTAACCCCATCCCAAGGCGCACCTTTCTTGCCAGCTTTTTTTTGTTGATCAATTGACCATACATCTGGTTCAGATTTTATTAACCAATAATTCATTATATTTTAATAATAAAGATACGTCTGTTTGTTTTATTTATCATAGTTTAATACCTGCTCCTTTTAAAAAAACAGCTTTTTTATCTAATGGCCACCTTGGGATTGCGGCATGATCTAATTTACTAAACTGTTTTAATTTAAATTTTTCCAGTCCAACCATTGCTATCATAGCAGCATTATCACCACAAATTTCAATTGGAGGAAATATACTTTGATAACCTTCTGTTACACATAAATTTTTTAACATTGATCTAATATTTTTGTTTGCAGCTACTCCACCAGCAACTACAAATACTTTTTCTTTAATTTTTTTCTGTTTTTCAAATTCCTTGAATGCAACTTTAGTTTTTTTGTATAAAATTTCTTCAATGGTTTTTTGGAAAGAGGCAGCTAAATCAAATTTTTCTTGATCATTTTTTATGTTTTTTGCAATTTTTAAAACTGCAGTTTTAAGTCCCGCAAAAGATAAGTTACACCCACCTTTATAAAAAATTGGCTTTGGTAAATCATATTTGCTGGGATCACCCTTTTTTGCTAGAATTTCAATTTGTGGACCACCAGGAAATTCTATTCCTAAAAGTTTTGCTGTTTTGTCAAAAGCTTCACCTAACGCATCATCAATGGTTGTACCCAATCTTTTATATCTTCCAAGACCTTTAACATTTAAAAATTGTGAATGTCCGCCCGAAATTAATAAAAGTAAATATGGATAATTTAAATCTGAATTTAGTTTTGGACTTAACGCATGACCTTCTAAATGATTAATTGCAATAAAAGGGATGTTTAATGATGCTGCAAAAGCTTTTCCAAAACTTAAACCGACTGATAAACACACAATCAAGCCTGGACCTGCTGTAGAGGCAACTGCATCAATTTCTTCAATTTTGTGACCACTTTCAGAAATGGCTTTTTGAACAATCCAATCTATCTTTTCCATATGAGATCGAGCTGCTAGCTCTGGTACAACCCCACCAAATTCTTTATGTACATCAACTTGACTTGAAATAATATTAGATAAAACAATAGGCCTTCCTCCCTCATTTTCAGTTATTAGAGATGCTGCGGTCTCATCACAACTAGTCTCTATTCCAAGAATTAAGGGTTTTTTACTCATTCAAATAGTTTTTATTAACTGTACAATCCCAATACAAGTAAGAAATAATTTTATTTATGAATAAAAAAATAATTATCGGATCCAGAGGTAGCAAGTTAGCATTAATTTATGCTCAAATAGCTAAAGATCAGATTATTAAAAACACAAGTCTGAAAAGTGAGGATATTTTAATAAAAGAAATTACCACAAAAGGTGACCAAATTCAGAATGTTAGATTATCTGAAGTTGGAGGAAAGGGTTTATTTTCAACAAATATAGAAAAAGAACTTCAAGAGAAAAAGATTGATATAGCCGTTCATGCATTAAAAGATTTACCAATAATTAANACAGAGGGCCTGATTACAGATACATTTTTAGAAAGAAATGACCCAAGAGAAGTTTTAATATCAAACAATAAAAAAAAAATTAAAAATCTAAAACCAAATGCAATCATAGGAACTTCTTCATTTCGAAGAGAGTTTCAAATTAGGAATATTAGAACAGATCTTAATTGTAAACTCATAAGAGGGAATATTGATACTAGAATTAAAAAACTTAATGATGGATTGTATGATGCTATAATTTTATCTTATGCTGGAATTAAATCTTTAAAAATGAATAATCAAATTTCAGAAATATTTACCGTCGAAGAAATAATTCCAAGTGCTGGACAAGGAATTATTTCACTTCAATGTCGTGAAACTGATAATAAGATAATTTCTATATTAAAAAAAACAAATCATAACGAAACCCATAAAAGAGCTAGCGCTGAAAGAAATGTCTTAAAAGTTTTAGAGGGTGATTGTGAAACAGCTGTGGGTGCTCACGCAATAGTACAAGGTAGTAAAATTACTTTGGAAGCAGAACTTTTTTCTTTAGATGGTTCAAAAAGATTTTATGAAAAAAAATCTGCTGGAATTGAAAATGCAGAAGAATTAGGTAAAGAAGTAGGGCAAATATTAAAATTAAGATCTAATAATTCATATAAAAAATAATATGCATATTTTATTAACTAGACCATTAGAAGATTGTTCTGAATTGATTTTAAAATTTCAAACACTAGGAAATAAAGTTTCTCATCTACCATTATTAAAGATAGATAAAATAACCCATGAAGATATCAGTGTCATAGATTTTAAAAGTATAATTTTTACTAGTGCTAACGCCGTAAAATTTTTAGATATAAAAACTATTGATAAAAAAACTTTATGTTTTTGTGTTGGTAATGCCACTGAAAAGAAAGCAAGAAGTGTTGGTTTTCAAAATGTTATTACCGCAGAAGGAAATGTACAGAATTTGAAAGAGCTAATTTTGCAAAATTTTAGCAAAAGAGATGGTAAAATAATTTACGTTAGTGGAGAAACTATTTCAGTTGATTTAGACCTAGAACTAACAAAAGAAGGATATAATATTAAAAGAATTATTAATTATCGTACAGTACACAACGAAAGTTTTAGTGAAAATTTCTTAAAAGAGCTCAAGTTAAATATGCCAGATATTGTTTATGTATACTCCAAAAATAGTGCTTCAAGCTTACTCAAATTTATTAAACTTAATCAGTTAGAGAATCTTTGGATGAATAGCAATTTAATGTGTATAGGTGAAAAAACATCAGCTATATTGAATGAAATTAAATGGAAAAAAATATTTCTTTTTAATCCTGGAGAAGAAGAATTTTTGTTATATAAAATTTGAATATGGAATTATTAAATAATTTTTCTGAAATATTTTTATCAGTATGGAATAAAGGAATCTTAGGTGTAGATATATTTCAAATATTAATTGGAATAGGAATTTTTTTAATATTTTTAATTTTTAGAGGATTGATTAGTAAATTAATTATAAAAAAATTAGAAATAATATCGAATAGAACCACAAATAAACTTGATGACACTTTTGTATCGTCTTTAAAAGGGCCAGCTAGATTTTTGCCAATTGTTTTGGGTTTTTTTATTGCAAGCTATTACATGACATTTTCTAGTGAAGGTCGTGAGATTGCAGATACGATAAACAGAACTTTAATTACAATTTTAATCTTTTGGGTAATTCACCAAATTATTGAACCAGTTTCTTACGTTTTGAGTGGACTTGATAAGCTTTTAACAAGAGAATTAATTGGATGGATCATAAAATCTTTAAAGATATTAATTTTTATTTTAGGACTTGCAGCAGTATTAGAGTTATGGGGAATAAAAATTGGACCAATTATTGCTGGTCTAGGTTTATTTGGAGTTGCAGTTGCTTTAGGGGCACAGGATTTATTTAAAAATTTGATTTCAGGAATTTTAGTTCTTGTTGAAAAAAGATTTAAAATAGGTGACTGGATTTTGGTTGATGGAATTATTGAGGGTATCGTTGAAAAAATTGGATTTCGTTCAACAACGATTAGAAAATTTGATAAATCATTGGCAATCATACCNAATTTTCAATTTGCTGAAAATGCAGTNATTAATGTTAGCGAAACTTCAAATTGGTTAATAAGCTGGATAATTACTCTTCAATACAACACAACAGTTGATCAATTAAAAACAATTAGAAACCAAATTGAAGATCACATAAATAAGAGTGATGATTTTAATGTAAGTATAGGGATTGCAGTGAGAGTAGATAAATTTTCTGATAGTTCAATTGATATGTATGTTCGTTGTTTTACAAAAACCGATAGTTGGAATGAGTGGTTAGCAGTAAAAGAAAGATTGGCACTAGAGATCAAACAAATTGTAGAAACCAACAAGGCATCTTTTGCTTTCCCAAGTTCTTCAATTTATATTGAAAAAAAATGATCGCCATTTTTTATTTAATTTTACAAATATTGAAGCTTTATTCTTATGTGGTTATAGCCAACGTGATAGTTAGTTGGTTGATAGCTTTTAATATTTTAAATACACAAAATAGGTTTGTTTACTCTATTTTAGAATTTAGTTATCGACTTACTGATCCAATATTGAATAAAATCCGACGTTTTTTGCCAAATTTAGGTTCACTAGATATATCACCAATAATTTTACTTCTATTGATTTGGTTTATAGAAATGTGTATGAAGCTCTACATCGCACCAATATTATTCTAAATTTATGATTTTAATTGATGGAAAAAAAGCAGCAGCAGAATTAAGAGAAGAATTAAAAAATGAAGTTGCTGAACTAAAACTAAAATATAGCAAGGTACCTGGGTTNACAGTAATTTTGATTGGTGAAATGGCTCCAAGTCAAATCTATGTACGTAACAAAGAAAAATCAGCCAATGAAGTAGGATTAAAGTCTGAAGTAATTAGATATCCAGACACCGTAGAGGAAAAAACTGTTTTGGAAAAAATTGAAGAATTAAATCAAGACAAAACTGTATCTGGGATTTTAGTACAATTACCATTACCAAAGCATATTGATAAACAAAAAGTTATTGAAACCATCGACCCTTCCAAAGATGTAGATGGTTTTCATCCAATGAATGTGGGAAATCTTTCTTCAGGCTATGAGAGTTCAGTACCATGTACACCATTAGGATGTTANTTATTAATAAAAAAAATCGAGCCTAATTTAAATGGAAAAAAAGCAGTTGTAGTGGGAAGATCAAACTTGAATGGTAAACCTATGACGCAACTACTTTTGAAAGAAAATTGTACCGTAACTATTACTCATTCAAGAACTAAAGACTTAAAAGCAGAGTGTTTAGAAGCAGATATTATTGTTGCCGCAGTAGGTATTCCAGAACTTGTAAAAGGAGACTGGGTTAAAAAAGATGCAATCGTAATTGATGTTGGAATAAACAAAACAGATAAAGGTATTGTTGGTGACGTAGCTTTTGATGAGGTTTCAAAAAATGCAAAAGCTTTAACTCCAGTACCTGGTGGAGTGGGTCCAATGACAATTGCATGTTTGCTCAAAAATACAGTTGATTGTTTTAAAAGATCTCAAAAATAAACAGTTTTTTTAATTAAGTTTTATTGTCTCAATTTATTAAATTTTAATCTATTCACTTTACTATTTGGTAAAGTATTTAAATGAAGAAACCCCCTTATGAATTTAGAATAGCAATAATAATGATAATATTAACTGCTATTCCTATTGGTGCGACTCAATTGGGTTGGTATTTATATGGTAAGCAGGTAGGGTTTAACTTTGGAATGGTTGCTGGTACTATATCTGTAATTTTGGCTGCATATTTAATGTATCAAAAAGGCTGGCGTGATGAAGATGAGGATTAATTTATGGAAAAAATAATTTTTTTTGGTTTAGCAATACCAATTTTAGCATTTGTGATTTATCTAGGAGGTGGAGCTATAATGAAAGGATTTAGTGCTAAAGTTTCAAATAGACCAAATAAGGAAGAAAACGAAAATGCAGATCAAATGCAAAGTTCTTCTTTAAACACTGACCAATTAAGCAGTGAGTTAAATAGATTAAACGAACTTCTGAAGAGTGGAGTTTTAACTCAAGAAGAGTTTGAAAAAGCTAAAAAGAAGATTTTAGATAATTAATTATAATTTAGTAATTCTTTAAGAGAATTTATCTCTCCAATTTTAAAAATAATTGCATCATCTTTTTTAAATCCATACTTTTCTGCACTTGCTTTAAATCTAATAGGTGGCTCCATTATAGGTTCTAGTGACAAAACAAAAGTTCCCCAATGAGTTCCCAAAACTTTTTTACTTTTTAAATCTTGGGCAATCTGCAATGCTTCTTCAGGGGTAGTGTGATAAATCGATTTTTCAAACATTGGCCTAAAATCGTATGCCCCAATATTAATCATCGACAGATCGATAGGACCATATTTTTCACCCAAATCTTTATAAATATCTCCATAGCCAGTATCACATGCAAATAATATTTTTTTATCTTTATATTCAATTAAAAAATTTCCCCAAAGAGTTTTGTTAGTATCTGTTAAGCTTCTTTTTGACCAATGAACAGCTGGTAATAATGTTATTTTTAAATCGTCATTAACTTTAATTTCATCGTACCAATCCATCTCATTTACATCTTTGTACCTTTTGAAATATTTTCCTAATTTTAATGGAAGTAATACCTTTGCATTTTTNTAGGGAAATTTTCTAATGGTAGACATATCTTGATGATCATAATGATTATGAGTTAATAAAAAAACATCTGTTTGTGGAATTTCGTTTAGATTTAAAGCTGGTTCAGTAAATCTATCTGGTCCAAAGATCAATGGACCTGCATTTTTTGAAAATACTGGATCAGTAATTATTGTGGTATTTCCCAATTTAATTAAAAAAGTAGCATGCCCTATCCAAGCAATATAGTCGTCNTTTTTTAGTTTTTCTAAATTTTCTTTTACAATTTTTTTATCAATCACATGATNTTTTGGTACTGTTAAATCAATTTTCTTTTTTTCTTTACTAAATTGTATGTAAGAAAATTTTACATCTTTTGATCTTACGGGGGACCCTTCTGGATTTCTAAATGTTCCATCTGGTAAATGATGATAAGGCTTTTCTGACATTGCTAAACTAATACAATTATAAAAAGTAATTCCAATCAAAAAATATAAAATTCTAATTAATTTTTTTCCATTAGCCATAGGCTGTCTTCTCCTAAAAAGTAAATTTTTCCATTATTTGGATGTATCTGTATATCTCTTATTCTTCCAATCTTACTATTAAAAATTATATCTTCTTTTATATTTGATAAGTCATTGAAGATTAATTTTCTAAGTGATTGATCTTTAAGTGAAGTTATTAGAGCATTTCCGTTCCATTCACTGAACTCGTTACCTTTATAAATAGTTATTGCGCTTATTGCTATGGAGGGAACCCAATAATGTATTGCTTTTGTAAAGCCTGGTTTCCATTTAGGACCTATTGGAATGCCTGAATAATTTTTTCCACCCCAACCTAATATTTTCCATCCATAATTTTCACCTTTTTTTGCTTCACCAAACCAGTCACCGCCTCTAGCACCATGATTGCTCAAATAGATTTTTCCATCAAATGGAGATAAAGTTAGACCTTGAGGATTTCTAACTCCTATTTGATAAATCTCTGGTAGCCAATCAGATTTACCTTCAAATTTTGGATTATCTTTTGGAATACTTCCATCAATATTAATTCTAATGATACTTCCTGGGTGTTTAGATGGATCTTGTGCGATCATACCCTCACCTCTTTCGCCAGCAGACGCAAAAAGGTAATTGTCTTTAATTGCCAATCTAGATCCGAAATGATAACCAGAGTCAATTGGTGGATTAGCTTGAAAAATATTTTTAAAGATAAATCTTTTTTTATTAAATTTAGCTTTTGCTATTGAAGTGCTGGTTTTTCGATTTCCTCTATTTTCGGTATAAGAAATATATACAAAATTGTCTTTAAAAAGAATGTCTAACAATCCTCCTTGGCCATGTTCTAAATAATTGAGATTATGACCTATTTCAAAAATTTTTGCTGAATTGATATTTATTAATTTAATTTTTCCACTTTTTTCTGTAATTAATAGTTCATCATTATTGATAAAAGTAGATCCCCATGGACTATTCAAATTTACAATTTTTTTAAAATTTAAATTTTCTGCTAATGAAAAAGTTGTAGTAAAAATAAATAATAATATTGAAATAGTAAATCTTTTCACTTTAGGAAAGTTTTGATCTACCACCATCTACAGCAATAATCTGGCCAGTTATCCACGAACTATCATCTGTGATAAGAAATTTTGCAAGAGAAGCTGAGTCTTTTCCCTCACCCAATCTTTTAAGAGGATGAGCTTTTGCAATACCATCACTTAAAGCTTTATTTTTTAGCATTGGTTCAGCAATTTTAGAATTTGTTAAACTTGGTGCAATACAATTTACTCTTATGTTTGGAGCAAATTCAGCAGCAAGGGATACAGTTAGCCCTTCAACAGCAGCTTTTGCTGACGCAATTATTGTATGATTTGTAAATCCTCTTTGAGCCGCAACTGTTGAGAATAAAACAATCGAACCTTTATTTTTTTTTAAACTTTCCTGATAACCTTTTATGGCTTCAACTGCTGAATAAAGATTTAATTTCATACATTTATTGAAATCTTGTTCTGTAACCATTCTTAAAGGTTTTAAATCAATAGAACCCACACAATAAGCAATTCCTTTTATCTCTGAAATATCATTTTTAACTTTTTCAATAAATTTATCTTCCAAAACATCTGCTACGGTAGAAGTACATCCAAGTTTTCCTGAAATATTTTTAAGCTCTGTTTCATTTCTTGCAACTAAATGAACATTATTTCCTGAACTTATTAATTGTTCAGCTAAGCTTGATCCGATTGAACCTGTCGCACCAAAAATAAGATATTTTTCTGACATAAAATTTTT
>JGI20155J14468_10002850_pt1 | contig 12448 bp, 7 predicted proteins | sample COG_05_FD_14468 | JGI IMG/M metagenome (IMG submission 14468)
GCGGCGGCGGCTACGGCGGAGGTGGCGGCGGCGGCGGCGGCTACGGTGGAGGTCCGGGCGGCTATTAATTAATATTTTTACGAATTTTTATACATTTTTAGAAAACAGAGACATTGACAGATACTACTTTCAAAAACATTTACGAAACAGATGAGTTATACAACAACAACAACAGATGGGTAACAGAGATTTTTAAAGTCAGCATGAAAACAACGGTTTAGCTAGTAGAGCAGAGATATAGAATGGAAGAAGACAAAGACAAAGAGATGTGATGATTTTGATGAAAAATATGGTGGACGAGAAGACATGACATGTGTATTAAAGTAAAAGTTAGAGAGACGCGAATGCATCAAAGAAGAAAGATTCTTGTGTTGTGTTCGCACATTTGACGACGACGAGGCGAGCGCTCAGAGTGTACAAATAGTAGCAGCAAAAGCAGCAAAACGAAGCGAAGAAAGAAGAAGGATGATTTTAAACGAAGAAATGATGATGTTTTTTATGTAATAAACGCATTCGTTCTTCTACGGAATCTAATTCTTTTCGTTCAGATATTGCTACTCCTGCTACGCACGCTGTTCTTGGGTTCTCTTTCTCGTGTCGCTCTCTTTCTCTTCTCTCCTTTTCATTATACATTAAAAATTATCTCTTTTCTTGTCAAACGACAGAACCAACATTCTCTCTTCTCTTCTTCATCGCGCTGCTCCGCTGCGAGAACAGGTTACCTTGACGTTGACTTTTGAATCGACAGATTAACGATTGCGAAGGTTACTATTACTTAAAAATCGCCTCGAACGCCTTTTCTTTGCCGCCAAATTTTACGTCGGCTTTATTTTGCCACGTGTTTTGCGTGTACGGATCTCTTCCGGACATGAATCGATAGACGGAATACCGCGCTTTATTCTTCTCGAAGTAATCCTGGTGGTAAATTTCCGCCGGGAAAAACTGCCCCTCTGGAGGTAATTCGCGCAAGTCCACGACTTTCGTTTTAATAATCGCGTTACGTTCCTTCGCGTTTTCTTCCGTTCTAAACACGTTCAATGTTTCCATCCTCTCAATCGCCTCCAGCGCTTCTTTCTTCTGCTCGTCCGAGTTCACGTATATCGCGGAAGCGTATTGTTCGCCGCCGTCTAAAAACATCCCATCATCTCTCGTCGGATCAATCTGTCGGAAATACAAGAACAAGAGCTCTTTATAACTAATCTTACTCCTATCGTACAACACGCGCACGACTTCCTTGTGCCCCGTTGTGCCTTTACACACTTGTAAATATTTCGGGTTGGCGACGGATCCGCCGGCGTACCCGCTCGTCGTCGCGCGCACGAAGCCAGATTTCTCCGGTTTCTCGAACGTTTCCTCCATGCACCAAAAGCATCCCCCGGCGAATATTGCGACATCTTCGTCCGTTCCGTTGCGAGTATTCACCGAGGGCACGTCCGCGAACAGGTCGTCTGGGCCGCTGTAAAACCCCAAATCGTGGAATACGTCCTTCCATAAAGGTAACGAAACGGAAAGGAACGCGAGGTTTATCAGCGTTTCTCTTCTCGTCGTCCTTTTCTCTTCTTCGTCGTTCACTTCTCGTTTTTCATCATCATCGGAGGACGACGAGGAGGATGTCCTTCTTAAACGCCTTTTCTTTCTTCTCCTCGTATTCGTATTCATCGCGGGCGACGACTTCTTTCGCGACGAGGATAAAGAGGAACGAGATGATGACGACGACGCAGATGGCGAGCGCAGCGCTGTTGCTGCGAAACGCATGATGACGATGACGATTCGTTTATTCTGAGTTGTGAGGAGTTTTTCACTACTGTTTTTGACGAAAGCAAAGGAGACTCAATTTTGGTCCGAAAGAAACAACGCGACAACAAAAACGAGAAGAGGAGAGGAAGGGTGTTTGGTGTTCATGTAACGACGAAGGATGGAACTCTCAAACGTCTCTTTTCTTCTCTCTTCTACGTCGCGACGTCAGCGCTCGATGCCGGCGACGTCTCGAGGTTCGTCCTTTTTCAAAACGCCTTCCATCCTCCTCTTCACGTCCCAGTTGTACACCCTCGCTAAGTTCACCTCTTGTATCGTCGCGTTGTCTTTTATAAACGCCAAATCGCCATCCGTCGCGATTAAAGATTTCTTACAGTTTTCTAAATTGGTCTCCAACAACTGCTTCGCCTCGGCGAGCGGATATTCGAGCATGACGTTCGCGCCGAGCCAAAGGAACACTTTGCTCGGATCCTCGATGTCAGCTTTGGCGTAAATCGACGCCTCGCCTAACTGATACTTTAATTTCGTTGTAGTCGTCGTCTTTTCCTCCTCCTCCTCTTGACGACGAGTATGGTTCGCGTCTAACGCGTTCAAGGCTTCTAAATTCTTCTCGATCTCCGGGATCTTTCGCGTCAAACGTATCTTCTCGTTCTGCGTGACTCTCTCTAAGTTTTTCATCTGTTCGTATCGAGCTTGTAAATCTCTCATCACTGGTTCGAACGCGTTTTCTCGATTTTCTTCTCGCATGTACTTTTCCACGTCTTCGATGAACTAACGATATACATAATAATAAAGAGAGATTTTTGTCAATTAATTCATTTCCCAAACAGAAGCGAGAGAAAGGTCATCGGTCGTTTGATCTCCTCGGACGTAAACGACGTAAACGATCGTCATCACCATCGCGCTCAAAAAAGTCTTCTCCACGGAGAGAGAACACAGAGAGAGGAAAAAGAGAGAAACGCATCCTCTCCTCCTCGCGTGATATATACTACACGCGTTAAAGAAGAACAAAGGGAAAACAAAAGTCAACGTTTCCAGGGAAAATTCGTCTTTTGCGCAAAACTACAAAGAGAGAAGAGAAACGAATGAATACTAAAACTCCTTCGCAGCACACGACGAATAAAACGTACCCTGGCCTTTGGCACTTTCGTCGAGACCAACGACGACTCTTTTTCTTCCTCTTTTTCCTCTCGTATTTTCGTCTCGCTCGCCATCTTTATACGTCTTCTACTACTACTAGTAATAGCGCAGAAAAGTGACAGAGAGGAGAGGACTTGATTAAACCCTAATTCATTCTAAAACCCTAAACAATTTTTGTGCGACGCGTGTTTCTTATTTTTTCAAAAATCCGTCGTGTCGGCGCCAAAATTCGTCGCGCTTTAATCATCACAACTGACGCTCTCTTTCCCACTCTTTCTTCGCGCGAGGAGCGCGTAAAACTGTGTCGAGTCGGTGTTTTTGTGAGATTGTTTTTGTGTGGTTGTTGCGGAGAGTAAAAAAAGAAGAGCAGCGTTTGCAAATCTTTAAATGTCACAATCCCGCTCGGTGTGCTTCTCGTCGTCGCAATCATCATCATCATCCGCTCGTGAACGAATGTGGACGTCCACGCCCGGGAAACGAACGTGGTTCCAACAAACGAAGACGAAAAAGACGACCAAGAGTAGTGCGTTCTCGTCGCGTTCGATGGGTGAAGAAGGCACAAAAAAGAATCTCGCGAACGAACAGAGTCACGTTAGTAAAACGACGAGTTTAAGTGGCCCGCTCGGTCCGATTGAAATCGAACGAGGCGACCCCTCCGGGCAACCGTTCGGCGTTTCTCTCATCGTACTCGATGATGAGGATGACGATGAGAAAGCAGAGCAAAAGAAGAAGGAGTCAACGAGATCGTTACACTTTTCTCTGTACGCGCCGAACGCGGAGAAAGTACAACTCGTGCTCTATTTCGATCGAGACGAGAGTAAGAACGACGCGTTAACCGAACCGACGATACAGATTGACATGACGCGTAAAGAAGAAGAAGATGATTCAGAGGACGATTCAGAAGACGATAAAAAAGGGATTTTTACGGTTCAGATTACGAAAGGCGTACCTCTTCGAGGCGCGAGGTACGGGTATCGAGTGTTCGGGCACAATTCGAAAGAGAATAAACAACGGTTTGATGATTCTGTGGTTTTGTTAGATCCGTACGCTACGATGGTGTCGTCCGGGAGGAAATATTTCGGGGAGGAGCATAAAGCGAGGAAGGAACGCGACCGGCCGAATCCACCGGATATGCTCGGGACGTACGATTTCGAATCGAAACCGTTCGATTGGGAAAACGTGGATCATCCAAGAATTAACGAGGAAGATTCCGTGGTGTACGAGATGACCGTTCGCGCGTTCACGAGAGAGGACGAGTCGATGAACGAAAATATTCGAGGGTCCTTCTTAGCCATCGCGGAGAAAGTGAAATACTTTAAAGATTTAGGCGTAAACGCGATTGAGTTGTTGCCGGTGTTTGAATTCGACGAGATGGAATTCAAACGGTTTCCAGACGATCCAGACGAACGATACCGAGCGCGAGCGCACATGGTCAACACGTGGGGATACTCGACCATGTCTTTTTTCGCGCCCATGTCGAGGTACGCCTCGAACGGCGGCAACGGTATCGACGCCGCTCGCGAGTTTAAACACATGGTCAAGACGTTGCACCAAGCCGGCATCGAGGTAATTTTAGACGTGGTGTATAATCACACCGGGGAAAGCACGGACGATCGGCCGAACTTTTGTTCGTTTCGAGGCATCGATAACACGAACTATTACATGATGGACGAGAACAACGACTACATGAATTACACCGGGTGCGGCAACACGGTCAACGCGAACAATCCGATGACGAAAGATTTCATCTTGGCGAGTTTACGACACTGGGTTCAAGAGTATAAAGTCGACGGGTTTCGATTCGATTTAGCCTCGTGTTTAACTCGAGACGAAAGAGGCAGACCTATGGAATCGCCGCCGCTCATTCGAGAGATTGCGAAAGATCCTATTCTGTCGAAAGTAAAACTCATCGCGGAACCGTGGGATGCCGCCGGGTTGTACCAAGTCGGCGATTTTCCAAACTGGGACCAGTGGGCCGAATGGAACGGGAAGTATCGAGACACGTGTCGACGATTTATTAAAGGCACGGACGATCAAAAGAAAGATTTCGCGGACTCTTTGTTAGGCTCCTCGAGATTGTACCGGAGGAACAACCGGAAACCGTTTCACTCGATCAATTTCATCACCGCGCACGACGGGTTTACGCTCAACGATGCCGTCTCTTACCAATCGAAACACAACCACGACAACGGCGAAAACGGCAACGATGGTGCCAACGACAACGAAAGTTGGAACTGTGGGCAAGAAGGCGAAACCGGGGATGCGAACATTAACAATTTACGCGCACGACAAATGAAAAATTTCTTGATGGCGTTGTTCGTCAGTCAAGGCACGCCAATGTTGTTAATGGGCGACGAGTACGGGCACACTCGGTTCGGGAACAACAACACTTACGGCCACGATGATCGACGGAACAACTTTCAGTGGATGGAAATGGAGAAATATAAAGAAACTCGGTTCCGTTTTTGTTCGAACATGATTAAATTCCGGAAAGCGAACCCGTTGCTCGGAAGAAAAGAATGGTTGGACGATCGAAAGTGCATTTGGCACGAAGACAATTGGGACAACGAGGAAAGTAAATTCATCGCGTTCACCTTAGTCGACGACATTTCCGGCAACAACGAAGATTTATACATAGCGTTCAACGCGCACGAGTACATGGTCCAAGCTTCGTTGCCGAAAATTGAAGACGGCATGAGTTGGCATCGCATCGTCGATACGAATTTAACCAGCCCGGATGATTTCGATTTCAAAGGATCGCAAAGAATCGGGAGCGAAGGTATTTATAACATAAGCGAGTGGGGGGCGGTCATTTTACAAAAGAAACGATAGTACTTTTGAAGTGGTCAAAGACGAGGAACGAATTGTTGTACAGTAGTATGATTATTATAAATAGAGTTGTAAAGCAGCGGCTGCGTCAAACACGTGTTGTTAAAAAACTATTTAAAACTAATATTAGAACTCCCAGTGACCGCCGCCGGGACCACCGCCGCGCCTTTGACGCTGATACTGATGCTGATGTCCACCCCAATGATGTCCTCCTCCTCCTCCTCCTCTGGCCCAATTTTGTCTATTCCTTTCCTCCTCTTTCGCTTTTTCCGCCCTCGCGCGTTCTCTATTTACGCTTCCGGCTTCGCAGTTGGCGCGATCGTTCAACTCGTCTCTCGCTTCTGCCGCGTCGTTCAGCTTTCTCGCCGCTCTCTTTTTTCTCGCGTTTGTCTCGTGCTTATCCGGATGCCACTTCAACGCCAATTTCTTGAAACTCTTTTTAATAAAATCGCACTGCCTTTCCTTCGTCAACTCGTTGAGATTCGGCGGGACGCCTAAGATTTTCGCGTAATCTCGATTGTTTTCGTACTGCCGAACGAGGTTGTGCGTTTCTCGAACGAACGATTCTAAGTTCTCCTTGAGAGATCGAGACGAACTGGACTGTCCCGCGTTCGCGCGACAAATCTCCAACGCTTGTTCGGCTAACGATTTCGCCTCTTTCGGATTCTCATCCGCGACGTACAATTCCGCCGTCGCGCGCAGCGCCTCCGCGTATTTCAGCATATCCTCCGCGGTCACTTTCTCTTCCAATAAAGCCTCCGCACCGTCCTCGCTTCCCGTCAGTGGATCACTTTCAATCATTTTCGCTTTCACTCCAAAATAATCCGAGGCATTTTGACAATAATCGTACGCGTCGTTCAATTGTCTCTTGAAGACCGCCGCGCGACATTTGCGCACGTTCATATCGTTCTCGAACGACTTCACTCCGTGGAAACCTAAACTTTTCGCCGCAATTTCAACCGCATCCATAGCCTCCAAAGCTGGACGAGGGTGTTTATCGTTCAACTTATCGTCCACGATTTTCATAGATTTCTTGATAGAGTTCAAGTTCTTGTAAATGTCTTTGCATAAACTGAAATCTGGATCGTTGCGAACGCACACGGCGTAGAATTTCAACGCGCGTTCAGAGTCGCCGAGTTTCATCGCGGACATGCCACCGATATACACGGTTAAATATTTGATATCCGTCGCTTTCCAATCGCCGGTCGTTTTGATTCGAGATAAAATGGAAAACGCGTCCGTCGCGGATTCGTCAAACTTTTTCAGCCTCAATTTACACTTGGCGGCGAAGAGCTTTTGCAACGCCGTCACCGGTCGCTTCCGATCGATTTTTATCATCGTTTGCGAAAAAAGTATCGCGTTTTTGCACTCGTCTTTCTTCATCGCGGTTTCAAAGTCAACGCTGGCGGTAAAATACTCCACGTTTCGTCTCAATAATTTCACCGTTTTTTCGTATTCGAGTTCCAAGGCGACTTCTCCGGAATCGGCGATTTTTTCCTTGTATTGCGCCGCGAGCTCGAGAAGTTTCGATCCGGAAATGATGCCAAACTTATCCGTGCCATCTGCCCACATTTTCAAAGCTTCCTCTACATTCGAAGTTTTCTTCCCGTAATACGCATCCACGTATCCCTGCGCGTTTCTCTCGTTCACAGATCGCCATCGTTCCTCGCCGGTAAGTTTCAACAAATTCCTGAGCACGTCCACCATTTTTTCCGGTTCTCTGATGCCGTTATACACGCACCACTCAAACACCGCCGTTTGCGCGTCTTGGTCTTGAAACACGAGCATCTCTTTCATCTTCCCGTCGACTTTAACGTCCATTTTTGCCAGCGGGGGTAATCTCCCGACTCGTTCCAATCGTTCCGATTTCGGCGTCTCGTACGTTTGTCTCAACAACTCTCTAAATCCTTCCTCCGATTGCGCGATCGTCTCTCGTTTCTTTTCCATCTTTTTCTTCAACTGCTCTCCTAAACTCACCAACTTTTCGTTCTCGTCTCGCTGTTTCTGCTCGTCATTGATGAGCCGTTTCGCTCTTTTCATCACCTCCACTAATCTGTTCAAAGGCCCGCCGACGGCCACGTCCTCTTTGTCTTGCTCGATGTGCTCGTCCGAATTCAGTTGATGGTCTTGAAACTCTTCCACCAATCTGGACAACTCCTCCCCGGCTTTCACGAACTTCGTTTCGTTCAAATATTCCCTCACTACCTCGTACCTCTCCTGCGCCGTTTTCTTCCTCTTCTCCGGCACGCCTTCTCTCCTCCTTCTCTTGGCAGCGGCGCCGCCCACCGCCGGCCTCGCATCCTCCGGCATCTTCTCAATCTCCTCCTTAATCTTCAAAGCAGTCGCCCTCACGTGCTGATGATGATACAACTCGTGTTTCACGCAAAACCGAAACGCGGCGGATGCGTAATCGTCCCCGACGATGAAATCGATTGAACGTTGGACCAGTTTCTCGTTCCCCGAAGACGCGCCTCGAACGGTAATCTCGTGTGCAATTTGCACTTGAATATCCGATTTGAGAGTAAACTCATCCGAGAATTCTCCTTCGATTTCGGCGTCTATTTCGCCCAGTAAATCTAATAAATCATCGTTTTTGTTATCCTCCNTACCATTATCAGTGTTGTCTGACGCGAACGCAGTTGATGTTGATGCGAACATTGCTCCTATTAAACAACACAAAAGAAGCAGACATCCGATCGAATTTCTTCCCCGCTGNTGTCCTCGATATCGTCGTCGTCCTCGATGTTTTCTCGTCGACATCGTCGTCTTTACGTTCACGGTAGTATTCGGTGACGACGAAGAAGAAGTAATAAAAGTCATCGTCGTCTTTTTACTCGTTTCATACGAACTGCTCGTTTTTTTATGCGTATCTTTCGCGCTCGTTCGTGTGTGACTAATGAAGCGCGAGGGATGAGATTAGTGTTGAGATTTTTCGACGACGGGAGACGATACCTCTATAGTATAGGACACACGCTCACGGAGCGCTGCTACTGCTGCTATGACTGCTATTAGTACTACTGCTACTAATACTACTGCTACTAATACTACTATTACTCTCTCTCTCTCTCTCTCTCTCTCTCTCTGATTGAATACTGAAATCTCTATTCTTCGCTCTTCGTCCTCTCTACTCGAGAGAGCGCGTTTGTTTCTCTCTCTTTTAACTTACGCGAGAACAAACTTGGTAATGCGCTTTACCAGAAGGTCTCTTTGCTTCTTCACTTTGACGAAACCAAAGTGGTCGCTTTTCTTTCCTTTGATTTCGAGTAACGCGAGGTGTGGTGGTGCGTTCGAGGTTCCGTTCGTGTTTCCGAAGGTTTCGTAGGAGGATTCCACCGGTTTCTCCGAACCGTCGTCGTCGTCTGAATCGTCGTCATCCTCGACGCCGAAGAAGAAGTCGGAGAGGATATTGTTGTTTTGTTTCTCGTTAAACTCGTTCTCGTTACGCTCTTCCTCGTCGTTGTTCTCTTCGTCGTCCTCGTCGTCGTTGACGTCTTCCTCTTCCGGTTGTCCTTTCGCCAATTTTTCGCAAAACTTTCGCACTTCTTTCACTCGCGTAAACTCGTCTCGTTGGCCGTGGACGAATAAGAGCCTCGTTTTCCTCGCCACCAAACTGCCGCGATTCCTCTTGTCTTTCACGAAGCACTTTCGCAACCTTCCCGCGTGCTTCCCGAATAAAAATCGAGATACGACGCCCATTAGAGAAGAAGTCGCAGCGAACGGGTTCAAGGACCCGAGAGGGAACGCGACCAAAATCAACCCGTCGATGCCGCATCGCGACCACACTCTTCGCTCCTCCTCTGATTCGCCTTTACAAAAGTCAATAGTATTCTGAGAAAGTAACTTTTCGTGCAACAACCCAACCGCGTTCGCGCCAACCGCGGCGCCGAACGAGTACCCGAACACGTGCATCTTAACTTCGACATCATCCTCTACATCAACAGATTCGCGCGTTCGAATCTCTTTCACCATCTCCAGCACGTCTCTCGCGTCCACCTCCCCGAACACGCTCGCGCGACTCGTTTTCTCGTTCCCGTCGCACCCGCGAAAACTGACGTTATACGTGACGAACCCTCTCATCGCGAGTAGAATCGCGTACGCGTTGAGCATACATCGACTGCCCCCTAACTTCCCGTGCGCGTGGAGCAAAAGAAACACATCTTTGTTTTTCACGCGCTATTGCTTCAGGAGGACGATACACGTCGCACTCGAGACGCAACGCAAAAGTGTCGCTCTCCCCGTTTTCGCACGCAGGTAAGCGCACGTTTCGCTCGACAGTTGGTCGCGCGGAAGAGGATGCCATTTTTGCGTAGTATTAATTGACTGCTTTTGACGGTGGTGCCCACACGACGACGCAGCACAAAAGTGAAGAAAAAATGTGAACGCGTACTGGTATGACGCGTCTTCTTTACGTATCATCACGTGTATATATAATACGAAGAAATCTCAAAAGTGAAGAAAAAATGTGAACGCGTGAGTGTGATGCGTCTTCTTTACGTATCGTCACGCGTATATATAGTATGAAGAAATCTCTATCGTATATCATCTGGAGCAATTACCTAACATGATGACGCCGAACAAGACGAACGCGGCGCTGGCGAAGAACCCGGCGATGGCTTTTCTCCCGCGAACTTCGCGGTAGTACCAGACGCCCCAACTCGTACTCACGACGAGTTGACACTGAACCAACGGCCACCCGACGGCGACGCCTAATCTAGAAATGGCGACTATAGAGCACGCGTTTCCAGCGGACCAGAGCACGCCGGTTAACAGAGCCGGTTTCGCGCACGTCTCGAAGTGGAAGTTTAACGGCGAAAAGTCTCTATTGATTTGGCGGCGGTAGAGGTTGTACAGAAAGACGAGAACGACGGTCGCTACGGCCGAGCCGACGCCGAAGGAGAACAGGTACTCTAACCCGGTGACTTCTTTGTTGGCGTATTTTAACGGCGTCATGAAAGACCCGTTGGCGATGCCGACGTACGTGGCGCACAGGATGCCGATTTTCACGTCTCTTTGCTTCTTCTCTGTTGAAGAGGAGGAGAGATTCAAACCGCCGCCGCTTCGGTGGTTTTTCGCGGTGGTGCGAAATCCAAACGGGTTGGTGGAAGCTTTCGACAAGTCGTCGAATTCTCTCATTCCATTACCACCATTACCACCATTACCACCACCACTCGACGACGACGACGTTGTACCCATCATCAACCGTTCCCGCGCCGCCGCGAATTCCCTGTTGCTACTGTTGTTGTTGACATTATTCGCAGTATTCATCTCTACGTCGTCGTCGTTCGTATTCCTATACATATCGTCGCCTCCTTCGCCGCCGTTGATTATTGGAGACACCGAACTCGATCTCGAACTCCCACTCGTCGTTTCACTCTCACCAAAAACAAAACTACTACCTCTGTTGTAATGACTACTTTTGCTCTCCGTTCTCCTCCCGCTCGAGGACGAAGAACTCGATGATTGCGACACCACCATCCCCATGCTCCCCATCCCGGCGCTCATCGCCGCGAGCGCCCACATCGAACCCGCGATATCTCTCACCTCTTCCTCGAACACGATCGTCCCCCACAAAAACCCAACAAAAACACTCAACCCGGACCATAACGTTTGCGCGGTGGATAAGCCGCACTTTTGTACCGCGACGATTGCGACTGTTCCGTTAATCACCCAGACGGAGGCTCCGAGGATGCCCCAATAGGTGAATTTCAACTCCGTGCCGAACACGAGTGGCAGGAAGGACGTGAGGAAGCACGCGAAGGATTTATAGCACTGGAACTGTTCACATCGTAATAATCAAGTTAAAAAAGAGAGAGAGCGCGTTTTTGTCAGAGAGAGAGAGAGATGCGCGACAAAAAGCAGTACCGCGACCGGGTCGACGTTCGCTTTGACGATCGCTTTCGTTTTAATCGGCACCGCGAAGGAGCCGAAAAAAATGGACGCGAGAACTGCGTAGAACACGCCGGAGGCGAAATCAGTCTCCTCAATCATATATGTGTGCGAGTCGTGGTAGAGTCGTGGTGAATGCGTGTGTTACGTAACAACGCGCTCGTTTTTATCGACGAGAGAAGAGAGAAAAGAAAACGCTCTCGAATGTGTTTCTTTCTTTGAGGAACTTTCCAATTCGAATCCTTCATTGAACAACAACGAACACTTTGCGTACGAAGAAACACTGTAACAGATCGAAGAAGAAGAGAGAGCGAGTGAGAGAGAGCATCATGTCTCGCTTTTCACTCGCATCCTCTGGAAGAAGATCTGCTTTTTGCGCGTTTAATACTACTCCTCGTCGCGAGATTGATGGTCGTTGTTATTCTCGAAAGCAAACGATGCACGAGACGAAGAAGAAATCCATCCTTCGCTCGATGATGGATCAGCGACGAAACGGTTCTTTGAACAACAACGGCGACTTCGACGAAGACGAGAGCGACGACGACGACGACAAAGATGATAAAGACAATAAAGATGATCCAGACGAAATCGCGTTTTTATCCAGTCGAGACGGAGAGAGATACAACAACATGAAAGAAGAGAACAAACACATCTCATCAACGTTGGCGGCTTCGACGGCGCCAACGCGAGACGAAGAAGACGAAGAAGAAGACAAAGAAGAAGAAGAACCAGAAGAAAAGACAACAGAGGAAGAATCTTTAGGCATACGGGAAAGGTTCGGACGACTCTTAACGAACACGTTCCGTAAGAAATGGGACTCGAAACCCGCGAGTTTAAA
>JGI20155J14468_10002868_pt1 | contig 12413 bp, 12 predicted proteins | sample COG_05_FD_14468 | JGI IMG/M metagenome (IMG submission 14468)
CCATTTGGTAAGGTCTGCGGGTTCAAGAAAATACAGTCTGTGGGCTTTGATAAACGGCTCGACGGCGGGCGCAAACACTTGGTCAAACCCGCCACGCGCGTCAAATGCGTCTTTGAGTAATTGGGTTGCAGTTTCCACCGCGAATGCGTCCCTGCCGCGCACCACCACGAGGGCCGTTTGTTGATAGGAGGGAAAGGCGGCCTGAAAAGCTTGGTTGCTTTGATACCAGTTCTGATCGCCCTTGGGTTGAATGAGNTGNCCAAGATCAGAGTTCAGCCGGCCTTCCGATAAAAAGGTGCCAGCGCCGCCCATACCGAGCGCAACGGATGCCAGCAAGAGCATTTTCGCATGGGTTAACGCGCCCCGGATGAAGCGGGCAAGGCCAATCCTCATGAGGCATGACCCGCGTCAGTCATGGGTTGTCCCGCGTCGGACTTCAACTTGTCGCCGAGCACGCGACGATAGAGATTGGCCAACTGTGCGGCGGAGGCTTCATGGCGCCGGGTCAGTGCAAACGCTCGATTTTGGTCTGCCAGAAATTGCCGGGCGCCCGGATTCGATAACAAGGCATCCAGTTTTTGGGTGAGCCTGTTTGGCGCCTCATCAGTAAAGGCGCCCATTGGGTCTTGGATGAGCTCGGATAAGGCGCTGGTTTCAGTTCGATTGAGTAGGGTTGGGCAGCCGGCCGCCATGGCTTCGAGCGCGCTCATGCCCTCTAATTCAACTCGACTACACTGCACAAAGACGTCGGCTGTTTCATACAGGTCCTTAAGTTGCTCGTCTGTCACGCGACCGATCGTGGCGCTTACGCCCAGGTTTGCAGCGAGTCGCTTGAGGTGCGCGCTAGTGGGGCCGGTGCCTGCGAGCGTTACGTGGATTTTCGCTCGATACTGTGATTGCGCGACAGCCTTGAGTAGCAGCGGTTGTTGCTTCTCTTGCGCGAGGCGACCAACGCTTAATATTTGGAATTGATCGGATCGGGTCTGACGGCGGCTGCCTGCAAAAAAATTGGCGGTGATGCCGTTGGAGAGGACATCGATTGGCCGAGATACGCCGTGTTGTATTAAGAGCTTCTTGGCAAATTCAGAGGGTGCGATGACCTGATCCGAGGGTTGATAAAACTGACTCACAAACAATCGATAGAGACTGCGGGTCACGAAGGCTTGATTAAGTCTGAGGTTGCGTTGGATATTTTCAGGCTGAACATGAAACGAGCTGATAACGGGTTTGCCAAGCCGTCGGGCGACTCGGATGGCTTGGTGTGCTAAAAGAAATGGGTATTGCACATGGATCAGGTCACAATCAGCGACAACGCGCTGTAGCAATCGACGCGACGGTCGCGCCAATGGAGCTTGCATCTGGTCAATAATCCGATTGGCGCCTGGAATCGATAACTTGGGAAAATGAATTTCGTTGTTTGCAGTCTGATCTGAGGCATTGCCCGTTTTTAGAATTTTGAAGTTGAATTGATTCGAAAGGGCGGCCACAAATCGCCGAGTCGAGACCACCGTACCATTGAATGGAAAATCCCAAGGATCAATCACAAGCCCAATGGTTGGCTTCGACCTCATGGCGTGCAGCGGCAACGCGGTGGTTCACGGTTGACCGTTAGGGTGCTTAACGGGTCACATCGTCCAGCAGTGGCTTTTGAATTGGCGCCTGCAGGGTCGCCGAATTGGGGTTTCAACATGTCGCAAGGATCAAATCTGATTGTTATAGACCCGATCATACTGTGATCAAAGCGAAGCTCAATAGGGGGCTGATGCGATCGCCCTGGCGAAACATTCCGCTTACGTCCTTTTTTTATGGGCAAGATCCGCCATAATGTGAGCTCCTTAAAGGCCTGGGACGACGCGTGAAAATTAGCGTTATTTTTACAACCTATAATTCCCCGAAATGGCTTGAGAAAGTGTTGTGGGGATTTGCCAATCAAACCGATTCAAATTTTGAAGTGATCGTGGCAGATGATGGCTCTGGACCTGAGACCAGCGCCGTGATGGATGCCGCACGCGCCCAAGGCCAGGAAAATGTGCGTCATGTCTGGCATGAAGATCGCGGCTTTCAGAAGTGTCAAATCCTAAATCGGGCCATCGTTGCAGCGACCGGCGATTATTTGATTTTGACGGACGGAGACTGCGTGCCGCGCAAGGATTTCGTAAGCCAGCATCGGGCGAACGCTCGGCCAGGATTTTTTTTGAGTGGGGGCTATTTTAAGTTGGCTTTGCCGGTCAGTCAGGCCATCACGCACGAGGATGTGATTGCGCAGCGGTGCTTTGATCCCGCCTGGCTGAAGGCCCAAGGTATGCCGATGTCTTTCAAATCCCTTAAATTACGGGCACAAGGGTCGGCGTCAAAGATCTTGAATCGATTAACGCCAACCAAAGCGACCTGGAATGGCCATAACGCCTCTTGTTGGAAGACTGACGCTTTGTTGGTCAATGGCTTTGATGAGCGCCTGCGGTATGGCGGCTTAGATCGAGAGTTTGGTGAGCGTCTCGTTAACGCCGGCATCAAGACCAAGCAAATCCGATATAGCGCCATTACCGTGCATTTGGATCATCCCAGGAGCTATGCGTCACCGGAAGGGTGGGCCCATAATCAAGGGATTCGAGACGGGGTGCGTCGCCATAAAATTGTTGTAACCCCAGCTGGGATTGATCAGCTAACCTGATGGGTGCGGCTCATGCTTGAGCCAGTGCCCGGTAATGGCTTAGTAAGGCTTGGGCTTCGGTTTCAACTGAGAATCGATCAAGGACCGTTTGCCGAGCATTGGCGGCTAATCGGGACCGAAGATCGCCATCTGTTATCAGGCGTTGCAGCGCGGCCTCAGTGCTTGACACGTCGCCGATATCAACGAGCAAACCGTTTTCCTCTGGGGTCAGAATATCTGGCCAGGCGCCGGCGCGACTCGCAATCACAGCGCGCGCGCTGCTCATGGCTTCGAGAACGGTTAAGCCAAAGCCTTCGTTTCGGCTGAGGGCAGTAACAATCGACATGCAGGCAAAAAGGCTCGGCAATTCCTCGAAGGGTCGCGGGCCGGTAAACACAACGCGATCCAGCACGCCGGCGCGCTCGGCTTGCTGCTTGAGTCCATTGACGAAGGGTTGCTCGGCGGGCTTGATCTCGCCAACGATGATGAGTGCCCAATCGCTGTGACGTGCAAGGAGGGGCAGTGCCGCGTTCACCAAGACATCAACGCCTTTTTGTGCCCGAACCCGCCCAAAAATCCCAATAAAGTGCCGGGCTGGGATGACTAGATCGGCCGGCAAGGCAACCGGCTCGCGTGTCGGCTGATACCGCTCGGTGTCAATGCCATGTGGAATCAGTTTGTCTGGCGGCGTTTTCAGATAGCCCGCGGCGGCGTTGCAGGTAGAGATCACGCTGTCCATCTGCGTCATGAGCCAGCGAGTAAACCGAGTGTGGTGTCGCTGGGCCGTGGAGGTGAATAAAAGCCGCACGGTGCAGCGGGCGAAATATCGCAGAATCAGGCCCTGAATCATTTCGTTGTTCCGTCGTGCGTGAAATACGACGGTGCGTGCCCTGGGCCTGCCGACTGCAAAGCTTGCGCAACAACGGGAGAAATTGCACGCGTTTGACTGTGCTCGGTAAGTGCCAGGCGCCGAGCACCACCAAGGCTGCTTGGTCTTGTTGGTGTGCGAGCACCTGCAGCATGGTCGAGGTGACGCCGGAAAAGCGCCGATTGGCGTTGCCTAAAATGACTTCTGGAAAGGGGTCGCTAGCAGTCGATGTCATGGCGATTTCGGTTCACACTGTGTCAAAGGGATGCGCTCACGTAAGACCCAAACAAGTCAGTCTGATGCAAAGGCTTGCTGTGCCGCAAGGCGCTTTTCGCGATTAATTCAACACACGATCGCGCGCTTGACTGAATTTTGAGCGACTGTCTGTAATCTTTTCAGACTTGGCGATGGTGATAGACTTCAGGCCTTAATCGAAGCTAGGAGTCCAAAACAATGACCGTGTCGCTGACCTTATATTATGCGCCGGGGGCTTGCTCGATAGCCAGCCACATTGCGCTTCAAGAAGCACAGATCCCGTTCGATGTGAAATCGGTGGCATTGGGTGCCGGTGAGCAGCGCTCACCCGATTTCTTAGCGTTGAATCCGAAGGGACGGATTCCGTTGTTAATCACCCCGTTTGGTCCGCTCACGGAAAACCCGGCGATTCTTGAGTATGTCGCGTCGCTTGCGCCCGAAGGCCAGCTCGCGCCGGTTGAGGACATAGCCAAGCTAGCTCAGATGCGAGAATTCAACGCCTTCTTGTCTGCGACCGTGCACGTGGCGCACGCTCACGGCCCGCGAGGGGGTCGCTGGGCTAAAACCGAAAGCGCTCTGCAAGATATGAAGGCGCAAGTGGCTGACAATATGTTGTCGGCATTTGAATTGATTGAGCAAACGTTGCAAAGCGGGCCTTGGGTTTTAGGGAAAGACTTCTCGATTGCAGATGCTTACCTTTATACCTTTGCCCGTTGGCTGGAGATGGACCGGGTGGATACACGCGGACTGAAGCGAGTCCTTGCCCATCGAACTCGAATGGAGCAGCGGCCAGCAGTTCAAGCCGTTCTGGCCGCCGAGGGTATTGCCTATAGCGGCGACGGCGCCCGCAAAGCCGGGTCTGAACAACCGTCACTAAACCGATAAAAATGAATCCTTCGAGGTGTCTATGAGATTGGCAAAACCCTTCATTGATGTAGGCGTGCAGACCAACGAGCGTGAATCCATGTTGTCCTTTTGGGGGCAGACGGTTGGGCTTTCGTTTGAAGAACTGTTAAAGTCGGTGGCGGTACGCATCAGCTTCGACATCACTGCAATGGCTCGGTGTTTAAACTGAATCATGTGCGCGCGCCGCTTCAACGCCTACCCAAAACGGGCTACCAAGGACTGATTCTGGCGGAGGATTCGGTCGATGAACCGGTGACAATGCTGGATCCCGACGGTAATCGGGTGACCCTAGTGCCACAAGGTTACGATGGTATTGATCAAATCGCGATTGAGTTGAGCGTTCGATCGCTCGTCGCCCATCACCAGTTTTTCACCGAGGTGCTGGCGCTGGAGGCGGTTAGTGATCGCTGTTATCTTTGGGGTGAAACGCGACTGTATTTATCGGAAGACCCCAACCAGGGCTACTGTGATGTGATGCAAGGCCTTGGTTATCGCTACCTGACCGCCCAAGTGTTTGATGTGGATTATGAGCATGAGCGGGCCTTGAGTTTGGGGGCAACGGAAGGTCGAGGGGTTGTGACCTTGGGGGAAACTGCGCGAATTTCTTTTATCCAAGACCCCGATGGGAATTGGATCGAGCTTTCGCAGCGAGCTTCGCTGACCGGGCCGTTACCCGCGTAAGTTGATCAGCCCGCTTAGTCGGTCAGCGGGGTTGCAATGAATCGAGCGGTTTAAATCGAGCTGGAGAGACAAGACATGAAAATCGATGCCACGATCAGTGCAAACTTAAGCACCGTCGCACGCGCGGCCAGACACTATGAAGCGCTAGGCTACGACGGGTTGCGGGTCGCCGAATTAAACCATGACCCGTTTTTGGCCTTGACCTTGGCAGCTGAATATACCGATCGGGTGGAATTGATTACGTCCGTGGCCGTGGCTTTCGCGCGGAACCCAATGAGTACCGCTCAGCTGGCATATGATCTGAACGCCTTTAGCAATGGACGCTTCATCTTGGGGCTGGGTACGCAAGTCAAAGCGCACATCACCCGACGGTTTGGTATGCCCTGGCATAACGGCCCCGCGCAAATGCGCGAGTTCATCGAAGCGCTGCATCATATCTTCGATCACTTTTACGATGGTGATCCGCTGAGTTTCTATGGCGAATACTACCAGCACAGTTTGATGCCAAAGACGTTTAAACCGGCTGACAGCGAGGCCGGGCGACCGCAGATTTTTCTGTCGGCGACCGGGCCGCTCATGACAACCGTCGCCGCTGAAACAGCGGATGGTTTTATCATGCACCCCTTTTCCACGGAGTCTTATATTCGCAAGGTTAACTTGCCTTTGATCACGGCAGGATTAGAAGCGGTAGAGCTTGAGCGCTCAGATTACACAATTGATTTTTCGCCGTTGATTGCAACGGGTGAATCCGATGAAGCGATTGAGCACGCGATTGAGCAGGTGAGAGGCCGGATAGCGTTCTACGGTTCAACGCCGGGATACAAGATGGTGCTCGAACACCATGGCTGGGGGGACCTTCAAGAGGCGCTTAATCGATTGATGAAGGCGAGACGAACCGATGAGATGGCATCATTAGTCGATGATGAGGTCTTGGCTGAGTTTGCGGTCATTGGGGCGCCGGATGAGATTGGCCCGCAGCTTCTGGCGCGTTATGGTGATATTGTGGATCGTCTATCGATTCAACCCGAAGGTTTGTCAGAGACTGCCTTGGGTGATCTGCTCGATGATCTTAAGGCCGCGCCAGAGGCCTGACTGGGCGAAACGGTCGGCAACTGAGATGCGTTCAGCCGAGGCGCTGACCGGGCTCGCCGCAGGACGCATGGCAGGACGCATGAAGATTGCGTCAATTGCCTCAATAAAGTGGCGGATCAGTCAGCGTGAAGTGGATAGACGACGGCAAGCTTGGCAGCAGTCCTCCAAAAGCCTGCAAGCGGGATAAAAGCAATAAGCCGGATAAAACCAAAACGAACGCTGAAAACGGCTCAACCTAAAAACAAGAACAACCGACTCAGGAGTCAACATGAAATCACCGATCTGTGAACAATTGGGCATTGAGTTCCCACTAATTGCATTTACCCATTGCCGGGACGTCGTGTGTGCCGTGTCAAAAGCGGGCGGCATGGGCGTGTTAGGTGCGGCGGGTTACAGCGCCGAGCAGCTTGAAATCGAGCTGGCTTGGATCGACGCGCATATTGATGGTAAGCCCTACGGCGTAGACTTGATTGTTCCCACGACAATGGCCAACAAAGATGAACAGCTGTCGCCCGGGGAGGTCCGAGCCCTTGTGCCGGATGACCATAAGGCATTTGCTGCGGGTATTCTCGCGCGACATGACATTGATACGAAAGGCCTTTACGACACTGTCTCGGGCGGCTCGGGTGGTTTTTTGGGCGAAGGTCGAGCTGCCAATATCTTGGATGTGGCGTTTGCGCATCCAATCAGCATCATCGTGAACGCGCTTGGCGTGCCGCCTGCTTACATGCTTGCGCTGGGCAAGCAGCACGGGGTGCCGGTGGGCGCTTTGGTTGGCACTAAGCAGCATGCCGTTAAGCAAGCCGAAGCGGGCGTCGACATCTTAATCGTTTCCGGCACAGAGGCCGGTGGTCATTGCGGGGAAGTGTCGACGATGGTGTTGGTGCCAGAAGTTGCCGAGGCCGTCGCAAGTTTTAAGGACGTTAGCATTCTTGCTGCCGGGGGCATTGTGACCGGCAGGCAAATGGCGGCTGCGATGGCGATGGGCGCCCATGGGGTTTGGACCGGCTCCGTTTGGTTAACCACCATCGAATCCGAGACCTCGCCCATTATTAAAGAAAAGTTATTGGCGGCTGCATCGAATCAAACGGTTAGGTCGAAAAGCCGAACGGGTAAATACTCAAGACAAGTCCGCTCGCCTTGGACGGATGCCTGGGAGGGTCGTGAGGATGCGCCAGATCCGTTGCCGATGCCGCTCCAGTCCTTGGTCAGTGAGCCGGCATTGAGTCGGGTCAATAAACTTGCTGAGTCGGGTCATGCAGGTGCTCGGCAGTTGGCAACCTATTGGGTTGGGCAGGGCGTTGGTCTTATGACCCACTCCATCTCAGCGAAACAAGTGGTCTTTGATTTTATGGAAGATTTTTTAGCCGCTAAAGAACGATTGCAGGCCTTTCTCGATGATGAATGAACCACTTGCTCCAGCAGTGGCCTGTGAAAACGAGGACGCGCGGGTCTGGCAACAAGCGTTTGGCTCGGGCGAGTCCATACCCAAGCAGGCGCATCATTTTAGATTACTACCGGTTAAATCGCGCGGACACGGGCGCCATTGCGGTGACCTTGCGTCGCGGCGCTGGTGGGCCCTTGGGTGATGGATGCGTGGTTAACCCAGTGCTAGGCCGAATGGATTTTGTACCCCAAGGTCGTGTCGAAACGTCGATCACTCACGAGGCGGCATACCGCGCGATCCTGATTGGGTTAGCGCATTCTTAAAAGCCATTGCCTCCGGTGCTCAAGCCGCAGGGCAGTCAGCCCCGAGAGAACTGACGCTGGGCCTTAGGCGACTGAATGGCATTCGGCTCAGGCTTTGTCGAAACACATATGATTTGTACCAAAAAGGTGTCGCGGTTGATTTAAAGCGGTGACGGGGAAAATTTTTAGGGAGGCATAACGATGATGAATACAAAAAATGACGGCAGGGCTCAGGTCTTAAAGCATCTCTCGGCAGCGCTTTGTTGTCTGATGGCGGTTGGTTGCGCAGAGCCAGACTCGGTGATCAAGACATCCAATATAGAACTTGCGAGCCCCATCAAAGTTGAGATCATTGCGACCGGCGCGCAGATTGCGGGCGCCAATGGCATGGCGCTGGGCCCGGATGGCATGCTCTATGTGGCGTCTGTTCTAGGCTCAAATATTACGGTACTAGATCCAGACAGTGGCGATGTTCAACGAGTCTATGGCGCCACAGAGGGCGTCATTGGCCCGGATGACGTGGCGTTTTCGAGCGATGGCGCCTGGTATTGGACCTCCATTATGACCGGGGAGGTTGCCGGGTTTAATGTGGCGGGTGACAAAGTGATTGCCGCCAATTTAACCGCCGGGGTCAACCCGATTACCTTTTCCGACGATGATCGATTGTTTGTGGCGCAATGCTTTTTTGGGGTCAATCTCTATGAAGTTGATCCGGCGGGTGCCAAGCCTGCGCGCTTGATCAGCGACACCCTCGGGCCGGATTGCGGGTTAAACGGCATGGATTGGGGCCCGGACGGCCGTTTGTATGGTCCCAGATGGTTTCAAAATGAGGTGGTGAGTTTTGATGTTGATGCCGGGTCAATGCGCACGGAGGCCACCGGCTTTAATACCCCGGCTGCGGTGAAGTTCGACTCAGAGGGTCGCCTTCATGTTTTGGACACCGGCACCGGCGAGTTGTTTCGGATGCAAGGCGAGGATGCGGTTTTAGTCGCGCAGTTGTCGCCAGGACTGGATAACTTTGAAATTGATCAAGAAGGCCGATTCTTTGTTTCGAGCTTTGTTGATGGCTTTGTTAAGCGAGTGAATGTTGACGGCACGATCACCGAATTAATGCCCGGGGGGATGGCGCATGCCGGCGGGATTACCTTTCACGATGGGTTCATGGTTGTGGCGGACCTGCACAGTATTCGAGCCTTTGCGCTTGATGGTCAAGAGGCCTACACCACCCGAAACGTTTTAGGGACTGGCATTATGGGTGGGGCGCTCAATATTGCCAGTGATGATGGTCAGCTTATCTTGACCTCATGGGTTGATGGCGACGTCCGGCTTTGGGATCAAGCAGCGCAGCGCCAAACATGGCGTAAAGCCGGTTTAGCGGGGCCCGTAGCCGCGGTGCGGTTTGGCGCGGAGGTCGTGGTCAGTGAGCATGGAACGGGCCGGGTCGTTGGGTTTGATGCCAATGGCGCCGAAGCCGCGGTCTATGCTGAAGGCTTGCCAGCGCCCACTGGCTTATGGTCGAGTGGCGGCGATCTCTTTGTCAGTGATCGTAAATTGGGGCAGATCCTACAGTTGGCAGAAGCGGGCGCTGTGTTGTCACCCTATCGGGTGGTGGTCTCAGGGCTAACCACGCCTGAGGGCTTTGTGGTCAAGGGTCAGGATTTCGTGGTGGTTGAGGCAGACCTGGGTCAGGTGACTCGGATTAAGGCGAAAGGCGAACGCTTGGTCCTGGCTGATGTGCCAGCGGGGTCGCAAGCGGCAAGTCTTGATCAGCCGCCGTCACAGGTTTTTAACGGTATCGCGATGGACGACGCGGGCGGGCTGTATGTGCCGGGTGAATCCAATCGAGTGTTGTACAAAATCACCGGTGCTTTTTGAACATGAACCAGCAGTGGCGCCTAGCGAGGACGCCGCCCGCGGGGTGGCCGACGGATGGCGACTTTGAGTGGGTTGAGGCGAGTGCACCGGAACCCGGTCCGGGTCAATGTTTAACCGAAACCCTCTATCTTTCGCTGGATCCCTATCAATGGGGCAGAAGGCGCAGTGGGGCGGAGTCCCCTGGCAGCGTGTGTCATGGTCGCACGGTGTCTCGGGTGCTGCAGTCGCGCCACCCAGACTATCAACCCGGGGATTATCTTTTTAACACCAATGGCTGGCAGCGCTGCGGATTGACCGGTGATGGAATAACCGATTTTGGTTATATGCACCCGCGGCGCTTGGATCCAACGCTTGCGCCCTTATCCTCAGCCTTAGGGGTGATGGGCATGCTGGGGTTAACGGCTTATGCGGGCATGTTGGTGCAGTGTCAGCCGATTGCTGGGGAGACAGTCGTGGTCTCGGCGGCGTCCGGTGGCGTCGGCCAGATCGCGGGTCAGTTGGCCAAGCTCGCTGGCGCGCGCGTGGTCGGTATCGCAGGCGACCCAAGAAAGTCGCATTCTGTAAAGCGCGTTTAGGATTCGATGACTGTGTCTCGCATCTGGATCCAGACTACCCAGAAGCCCTTCGGGCGGCGTGTCCCGATGGGGTGGATGTGTATTTTGAAAATGTCGGCGGTAAGGTTTTTGAAGGGGTACTGCCGCTGCTAAATGCCAAGGCCAGAATCACCCTCTGCGGCATGATTGCTCAATATGGTGATACCAGCGGACAATCGCCGAGGGACACTTGGTTGGCTGCGGGTTCGGCGGTTTTTAGTGCCCGAAAAGTCCAAGTACATCCTTTGTTTGTGGGGGACTATGTTGCCAGTCATCAAGCTGCGTTTTTGGCGCTGATGGGGGATTATTTACGGCAGGAAAAAGTGGTGTATTTGGAGGATTTTCGGGCTGGACTTGAAGTTGCCCCGACCGCTTTTGGTGAGATGTTGCGCGGCGGCAATTTTGGCAAGACACTGGTGGTGGTGCAAGACCCCTAAATGCTGTGCTCGATCAAGGCCTGGTGCGGCCGGGCTTAGATCGTTTGTTAAGTCGAGCCTGGCGTGCACAGGTCCAAGTTGGGGGCAAGCAGCCTTTAGGTCATCGCTGGCTTGGCGCCGCCCAATCGGCTTAGAATGCTCAGTCAGAAACGATTCAATTCATGAGGAGAGTTATATGTCCCACGATCAATTAAATCTAACGAATGATGAGTTGCTCAGTACCACGCGCGCCGTTCGGAAACGCCTAGATTTCGATCGGCCAGTACCGATGAGTGTTGTCAAAGAATGTATGGAAATGGCCGTTCAGGCGCCCTCCGGCTCGAATGCCCAGGGCTGGCAATTTATGTTCGTGACCGACCCGGACAAGCGGGCTCAGATCGGCGAGTACTATCGTCAGGCGTTCGAGATCTACAAGGATATGCCGGTTGCGATTCATAAACTGCATGCCGATAGCGCCGATACCAGTTTAACCTCGAGTCAAGTGCGGTCTGCTTCATCGGCAGATTTCTTGGGCGAGAATATGGGGCGTGCCCCGGTGTTGATGATCCCCTGTATTGCCGGTCGAACGGACAATGAAGCGGGCGCCAATGTGTTGTCACAAACCGCCACCTTGGGTTCTGTTGTGCCAGCGGCTTGGAGCTTTATGCTGGCGGCGCGCGCTCGGGGTCTTGGTACGGCTTGGACGACCCTGCATTTGATGCATGAAAAGGCGATCGCAGATCTACTCGGTATTCCCTATGACGATTTTATGCAGGTGGCTTTGATTCCGATGGCCTACACCAAAGGCACAGATTTCAAACCCGCTTATCGCCCCCCGGTCGAGACCGTCATGCATGTGGATGCTTGGTAGCCGCCGCTTTTGTAATGAGACGGCGCTCTTTAGGCGCCGCTCATCCGGCGCCGCTCACGAGGGTCGGTAACAAGAGCCGCTAACGAGCGTCGCTCATTAGGTCCCTTTACTCGGGTGCAGCGGGCCTAGTGCTGCAAGTTGAAGGGTTTAATCAAAGGCCGCTGGGCGCTGCCGATCAATGGCTTAAGTGAGGCTCACCTCGAGCAGCACCCTCGGGCCGGATCCGCATCGCCAGATACGGATGTGTGCGGCTGAACGGGTACGGCGTCAAGCGAAGGACATCCTTTGCGGGTTCTTGAGCCGTGTTTAAGGCCGGGGGTGTTTTAGATAGCCTGTTTCGTGCGGACAGTGTCATGATGCAGTGCCTGTGCCGATTGAAAGTTGCCGTTAAACAGGTTACCTATAGCCTCATCGTTCAATCATAGGATCAATCATGCCCAGCCTAGCAATTGAAATGGGTGCTCGAGATCAACCGCTCTTGGCGCAAACCATTGGCGACAACTTGAGGCAAACCGTG
>JGI20155J14468_10002870_pt1 | contig 12407 bp, 10 predicted proteins | sample COG_05_FD_14468 | JGI IMG/M metagenome (IMG submission 14468)
TTCCAGCAAAGGCGCAGGCGTGAACCACATCTCACCATAGGCACCTAGCGACTGCCGATAGTGGGTCATGCGTTCCAAAATCTGACTTAATCCAATCTCGTCAGCATAGTGCATTGGGCCGCCGCGCCAGTTTGGGAAGCCATAGCCATTGACCCAGATCAGGTCGCAATCACCCGGGCGCGTTGCAATTTCCTCTTCAAGGATCAAGAAGCCCTCGTTGATCAGGGGGAAAAGACAACGCTCAAGGATTTCCTGATCGTCGATTTCCCTGCGCTTCACGCCATGAAAGTCCGCCAAATGGGCACTGATTTGAACAATCTCTGGGTCTTCGACCCGTGTCCGCCCCTCGTAGACATAGCTTCCTCGCCCGGTTTTCTGACCCAGTCGGCCTAGTTCAAACAACCTGTCCTGCACAGCCTGGTATGTCGGGTCATGCGCGATTTCACTACGCCGTTCCTGGCGCACGCGTGCGCCCACATCGACTCCGGCCAGATCTGCCATCGCATGAATACCCATGGCCATGCCGAAGCCTTCAAGGACGTCATCCACCTGTTTCGGCGTCGCCCCCTCTAGAAGCAGACGGGATCCTTCGCGGAAGTATGGTTCCAGCATCCGGTTTCCAACAAAGCCGTAGCACACGCCAACCGTGACAGGGAGCTTTCGGATCTTCTTTGCGACCGTGATTGCCGTTGCAATGACATCGGGAGCGGTCTTGGCGCCGCGCACCACCTCCAGCAAGCGCATGACATTGGCCGGGCTGAAGAAATGGAGACCAATCACATCCTCCGGACGGGATGTGACTGCGGCGATTTCATCAAGATCCAATGTCGATGTGTTTGAGGCCAGTATCGCGCCAGGTTTTGCGTGTCGGTCTAGGGCTTCAAAAATCTGGCGTTTGACATCCATGCTTTCAAACGCCGCTTCAATGATGAGGTCGGCCTCTGCAAGGTCGCCGTAGCTGAGCGTCCCGGTGGCGTTGGCGGCAATTGCCTCTGCCCGATCGGCACTGAGCCGACCTTTTTGGCTCGCGCGCTGGAAATGCTCTCGGACCTTTTCCAGTCCCAGTTCCAGCGCGCCTTGCGCAGTTTCCAGAAGAATGACCGGATACCCAGCCTGAAGAAAAGCGATGGCAATGCCACGACCCATTGTTCCGGCACCAATCACGGCGACCGATGTAATGTCACGTGGCTGATCCGCACGGGTAACACCCGGAATCTTTGTGCATTCACGCTCTGCAAAGAACAGGTGACGCCCCGCGCGCGATTGAGGTGTGTCGAGCAGTTCGGCGAAACCTGCCTTCTCTTGTGCCAACCCCTCGGCCAGCGGCATTTCGCACGCGGCCTCGATCGACACCAAACATCGTTCAGGGGCGACAAGGTTTTTGGACGTGTGCGCTATCTGGTCTCGGAAACTCGTCAGATATCCCTTCGGATCAGAGTGTGTGACGGTCATATCCATGCAATTGCGCCTCAGACCGCCCTCTTGGATTACACGGGTGGCGAAGCCCAAAACATGCGCGCGAAAATCCTGGTCGTTCTCAAGCAGCGCGTCGACCAGCCCACAAGACAGGGCATATTCGCCTTTCACGGGATCACCGGAAAGGATCATTTGCGTCGCCGCTTCCAGCCCGGCAATCCGTGGCAGCCTTTGGGTCCCCCCGGCGCCTGGCAACAGCCCCAGCTTGATCTCTGGCAGCCCCATCACTGCGTCCGGCGTGGCGACACGGTAATCACAGGCAAGCGCGATCTCCAGCGCACCACCCATCGCAGGGCCTGCAATTGCCGCGATAACAGGAGTCCGGCAGGTTTCAATCGTGACACACAGCTCTGGAAGGTCCGGCTTGTCCCATAGTGCGCCTGTGCTAAACTCGACAATATCAGCGCCGCCGCAAAAGAGCGGCAGGGCCGAGCATAGAACGATCGCTTTGACCTGTTCATCGGCATCCAACTCGTGAATGGCGCTCAATAACGCCTGCCGCATCTTCAGGCTAAGAGCATTCACTGGCGGGGCATTCAGCTCAATGAAAGCGAAGCCCTCGGTGTGTTTAATGGAAATCATGTCAGGAAACCTCAATAGGTTGTTTGGCAAGATCCTGTTCGATCTCTGCCCAGTCGTCGAAATGGATTACATTGCAGGGTGAATTCACGTTTTCGAGCCATACAAAAACGGAGATGAATGGCGGGTCATATACTCGAGTGGCGTGGGGGGCGCCCGGCTCGTTCCAGATTAGAGATCCAGCCGGATAATCCTTCCATTCATGAGTGCCAAACCGCCAACCAGATTTCTCTGACAAGTTCACATATAACTCTGGCGCATCGTGGTTGTGGTCGCGATATAGCGTCCTTGGGCCCAGCATGAAAATGCCAAGACTGAAATCGGGATGGTGATGACCGCATGCATCTGGTCCGATGAGTAGGGTATGCAAGTTACATTTTGTGTATCCCTCTCCTAGATCGGCACCGGGGGGGTAGAATTGTGCGTTGTCCTCTCGCCAGACCAGATCGTTCTGGGCGGCTTTCAGGCAGTCTGAGATTTCCTGCAATTCGGGAGCGACAATCCCCTCGATAGCATTCTTTAGAACCGCATCATGTCGGGTTCCCTGTGGAGGTAAGTCAATGAGCCTCTCGTTTGATAGATCCATGGCTGCCAGCTTGTTTAACGCCAGTTCAACGCCCTGCACGGTCGCTTTACGAGCTTCCAAATAGTGGACAATGGACCGAATAAGCGCCTGAATGCGACGTTGTTTGTTTGTCATGATTTTAAATCCAGGCGAGTTAAAACGTCTTGACGCACGAGTTTCTTATCCAGCTTGCCGACACTTGTTTTAGGAAGGTGGTCGACAAAGATTATTTCGTCTGGAATTGCCCATTTTGAGATCTCGCCTACGTCGACACGCATCTGAATTTCTTCCACTATATTCAAGCGCACGAGATCCCGGTCTGTATTATTTTTGATTTGAACAGCCAAAACTGGCCTTTCGCCCCATTTCGCGTTTGGGCATCCAATAGCTGCCACCTCCTCAACACCGTAGCAAGACGATGCTATGTTTTCCAATATCAATGAAGATATCCATTCGCCGCCAGTCTTAATCACGTCCTTGAGTCGGTCAGTAATCTGCAAAGATCCATTCTCGCGGATATACCCAACATCCCCAGTATGCAGATACCCACCGTCCCAAAGGTCATTCGAGGCTTGCGGATTATCCAGATAGCCTTGTGTCAACCAGGGAGCCCGCGCAACAACTTCGCCCGTTGTTTCACCGTCATGCGGAACGTCTTTCATATCCGGTGTCACAACGCGGATGTCGACAAGAGGACCGGAAAACCCCGTTTGCGACTGCACCTCCGGATCATTACTGGACAAATCAGCCACTGTCAGAAACGGACAGGTTTCAGACATCCCATATGCTGCATGCACCGAAATACCTGCCGCCGCAGCGCGATCCTGCAGATCGCGCGGCAAAGCAGCCCCGCCAATGATCACTTTCCATCTGTGCAGGTCAATTTGTGGGCAATCCGGATGGTCGAGCACCATTGATAGAACCGTGGGCACGCAGTGGGAAAAAGTGACATTTTCGTCTACAATCAACCGCAAGATTGTGTCAGGGTCATATCGACCGGGATAGACCTGACGTAGCCCCAGCATCGTTGCGGCATAAGGAAACCCCCAACCGTGGACATGAAACAAGGGAGTCAGCGGCATGTATACGTCGCCGCGATGAAATCCGGCATTCCCGGGCCACGCGCCAAAACCAGCAATCAGGCCCAACGTGTGAAGGACCAACTGCCGATGTGAATAGCTCACCCCCTTGGGATTGCCGGTGGTCCCGGTTGTGTAAAACAAGGTTGCGGCATGGTTTTCATCGAAGTCCGGGAAGTCAAACCTTTCCGGTGACTCGCCTATCCACTCTTCATAACCTTCACCTTCTCCAATCGGCATAATGATGATATTCCGCTCAAAACCCGATTTGATATCATCAATGAGTGGCATGAAATCGCTGTGTACGATAATCAGATCCGGTTTGCCGTGGTTGATAGTATAAAGAACTTGGGCAGGAGATAGACGGATGTTGATCGTAAAAAGGGTTGCACCCATCATAGGGACCGCGAAAAAACATTCAAGATATCGGCTTGTATCCCAATCTATGACACCGATGCGCATGCCCTCAAATATCCCACTGGCCTTCAGAGAATGAGCAAGTTGGTGCACACGTTTCTCAAACGCCTCATAGCTCAATCGAATACCTGCGCCGTTGACAATCTCCTGACGAGCGCAAGCCCTATTTGAGCTGGTCAACAGGTGCTTGATTAGCAACGGATGGTCATATGCATCTGATGCAGGCGACAATATCGGCATCTAGGTCAAATCCTTACAATTTTATGTCTCAACTCTGGCATTTCATAGATTTTTTACAAGTGAAAAAATTTTACAATCATTAAAAAAAATTCAAGGGATTTATTGAACTGAATGTGTTGTGATTAATTATTATAAACTATTAAGAGGAAAATAATGAAAATAATTAAAAAAATAGTAATTTCTTCATTAGCTGTCTTAAGTTTCACTTTATTTACTGGTGTTGCTAATGCTGCATGTGGAAAGATTACAATAGCTAACATGAACTGGGCATCAGCAAATTTCATGGCTGAAGTTGACAAAATAATTTTAGAAAAAGGTTATGGATGTGAAGTTGAGCTAGTTCCAGGTGCAACTATGCCTACATTTACATCAATGCAAGAAAAAGGTGAGCCAGATGTAGCTCCTGAGTTTTGGGCAAATGTTGCAATCGTTGCTTTGAACAAAGCAGTAGATGAAGGCAAAATGCACTCTGTCAACAAAGCTCCAATTACTGGATTGGGTGAAGGTTGGTTTATATTACCTGCAACTTTAGAAAAACATCCAGAGCTTACAACTGCAGATGCAGTTTTAAAAAGACCTGATCTATTTCCACATCCAGAAGATCCTTCAAAAGGTGGATTTCATATCTGTCCTCCAGGATGGAACTGTGAACTAAGTAACAGAAACCATTTTAGAGCTTGGGGTATGGAAGAAAAAGGATGGATGATTGTAGAAACAGGTTCGGCTGCTGGATTAGATGGTTCAGTAGCTAAAGCTGCTGAAAGAGGTGAAAACTGGTTTGGATATTACTGGTCACCAACTGCTCTAATCGGTAAATATAATTTGCAAGCTGTAGATATGGGTGAATTTGCTGGAAAAGATAACTGGGATAAATGTATAGTTTTACCAGAACAAGAATGTGCTGATCCAAAAAAATCTTCATGGGTAAAATCTGAAGTTTTCACAATTACAACTGATAACTTTATGAAAACAGCTGGTAAAGATGGTATAAAATATCTTGAAAACAGAACTTATCCAGGTCCAGTGATGAATGGTATGCTGGTATGGATGGGTGAAAACCAAGCAGAAGGTGCAGATGCTGCAATTGAATTCCTAAAAACACAAGAAGATGTGTGGACTAAATGGGTTTCAGGTTCAGCTGCTAAAAAAATCAAAAAAGCACTTTAATTAAAAGTATTAATCGAACCCGTTATATTTTAACGGGTTCGATTTTGTAATATAAGAAATTTAATATGGAATTTTTAAGCAAGATACCAGTAATGGATAGAGATGCTCTCAGAGAGTTAAAGAAAGATATCGATTATAGTTTTAAAAACTTTTCAAGAGAATATGGTGAAGCAATTGAAGGGTTCTTTGATCCACTTTTATCATTTTTGATTTTTCTTGAAAAATTATTAGTAAATACGCCATGGCCAATAGTTATTGGTGTTTTTGGTATTTTAGCATGGATAGGTTCTAGAAATTATAAATTAGTAATTGGCACAATAGCTTGCTTTATAGTTATTGGTTATTTTGGAATGTGGAAAAACTGTATGGCAACAGTCGCTATTATTTCTGTCTCAACGCTTGTATGTATAGTGGTTGGAATACCAATCGGTATTTTAATGTCGAAATCAAGTAGAGCAGAAAAAGCAATACTACCAGTACTCGATATGATGCAAACAATTCCAAGCTTTGTTTATCTAATACCTATTATTATGTTATTGGGTATTGGAAAAGTTCCAGGTCTATTAGCTGTATGTATTTATGCTCTACCGCCTGTTGTTAGGTTAACAAATTTAGGAATAAGAGAAGTCGATAAAGAAACCTTAGAAGCAGCAGATGCTTTTGGTGCCACACCAATGCAAAAATTAAGATCTGTTCAAATACCTTTGTCGCTTCCAACAATTTTTGCTGGAATAAATCAAACAATTATGATGGCTCTAGCAATGGTAGTAATTGCTTCTATGATTGGCGTAAGAGGATTGGGTGTTCCAATTTTACAAGCAATTTCTAATCAATACTTAGCTCTGGGTTTGATGAATGGTCTAGCAATTGTTGCTCTAGCAATAATATTTGACAGAGTTACTCAGGAGTATGGAAATAGAATTCAAAGACATCGTGGGACAACAAAAAAATAGATTTCGATAATCTGTACATGCTTCAACTATTGATTCACAGAGGTCTTGCTAAAAAAAAATTCTTAGAAAATAATGTTAAAAAAATTTAAACCAAGAGTAAAAGCAAGAATTAGAAAAAATCGTCAAATCTTAATAAAAAATATAGACACTTTTTTTAATTGGGTAAAGGGTGCTGAATTGGTTGAATTGAATGACTGTGATACTTCAGAAGACCCTATTAGACCAGAATTAGACAATAAGTTTAGAACTAATTATGGAAGAAAAATTTATGGAGTTAAATATCAAAATGAAATCCACGCTGTGATGTGTTTTGCTTACACAAATGAAATTCCAAAATCTGTTGATGAATTAGATAAATTAAGTCAGGATGCTTTTTTACAAAGTGCTATGAGAGACCAATATGTTGGAAAAATTGCTATTGCTTATACAGTTTGGTCAAAGAAAAAAGGGGGTGGAAAACTAATCGTAAAAGAAGTCTTTAAAAAAATAAAAAAATCAAATCATTTAAATAGACTAGTTACCCTGTCACCACTAACAGAAATGGCAACTAACTTTCATAGTAAAAATGGTGCCAAGTTATTACAAGTAAACGATACAACTCAAAATTTTGAATATAAAGTAATGTCTAAAAATTAAATCATCTTTTGAGTTCCTTTTGAATTTGACCCTAAAAGTGATGAACAGTGATAAACAATTTTAAGAAAAGGGAAGTAAATCAGTAATTATTTAGACACCCGAAGTGTATGCAACAAAAGATAGTGAGTTTGATTTCTTTCCTTTAATGTATGAAGTAGTTTTGATAAAAGATCTTTAAAAATGTCTAAAATAGAAATTAATAATATATACAAAATCTTTGGAAATAAGCCACAATCGGTAATGCAAATGGTTAAGGATGGGGCTACCAAAGAAGAAGTGTTAGAAAAAACTGGCCATACTGTTGGGCTAGATAATGTTTCGTTAAAAATTGAAGAAGGAGAAACCTTTGTTTGCATGGGATTATCTGGATCAGGAAAATCGACATTGATAAGACATTTAAACAGATTAATAGAACCCACTTCTGGTGAAATCTTGGTTGAAGGCACAAATGTTATGTCCTTGAATAAACAAGAACTAATCGAATTTAGAAGACATATAATGAGCATGGTGTTTCAAAGATTTGGCCTTTTTCCACATAAAACTGTAATTCAAAATGTAGCTTATGGTTTAGAGATGAGAAATATAACTCAAGATGAAAGAGACAAAATAGCCATGGAAAAAATTGAGGCTGTTGGACTTAGCGGTTTTGAAAATCAGTATCCAAATCAATTATCTGGAGGCATGCAACAAAGAGTTGGCCTTGCTAGAGCCTTAGCAACAGACTCGGATATCATGTTAATGGACGAAGCATTTAGTGCTTTAGATCCTTTAATAAGAAGTGATATGCAAAAACAGTTAATTTCTCTTCAGTCAGAATTAAAAAAAACAATTGTCTTTATAACTCATGATTTAGATGAATCGCTACGACTTGGAAATCATATTGCAATTTTAAACGCAGGTAAATTAGTTCAAGTTGGAACTCCTGTTGATATTGTTATGAATCCAGCAGATGATTATGTTGCAGCATTTGTTAAAGATGTGAATAGAGCAAAAGTTTTAAAAGCAAAAGTCATTATGACTGATGCTAAAGAAGGACAACCTTCTGGAGAAAATAGATTAAAAGTTCATGAAGATGAGTTTTTAGAAGAATTTTTACCAAAAATTGTTCTTAATGATGTGGTTGTTGATGTCGTAGACTCAGCTGGACATATAAAAGGATATATAACAAATAAAGAATTACAATCTTCTTTAGTTAAATCTTAAGTTAGAGGTATCGATATCAACACATATGCCCACTCTAGTTTCACTGAGAGCTTTTGAGGCTGTCGCGCGTCACAAGAGTTTCCGAAAGGCCGCTGACGAGATTTGTGTGACGCATGCGGCAGTCAGCCACCAGGTCAAAGCATTAGAAACAACAATCGGCGTTAAACTACTGAAACGCACAAGCCGTTCGGTCGAGCTGACACCGGCTGGCGAGCAGTATTATCCGGCAGTTCGCGAACACATTCAGGGAATTATCAAAGCCACGCGGCGCATCCAGGAACCTGAGGAACCGGACGTGTTGCTCGTTCAGTCCTACGCAAGTTTCAACACGATGTGGCTACAGCCCAGATTGGCTGAATTTCTTCAGGACAATCCGAACACACGCGTTCGCATAATCTCTACCTTTGAAGACGGTGATTATGACATGCACCGGTTCGATGTGGGCGTGTTCAACGCGCCACCATTTGACAAACGGTTTAACTATAGCCCGTTATTCGAAACGGATATCTACCCGGTATGTGCTCCGGAGACCTTCAATTCTGCGAGCGGTGGAATGCCGCTTGAAGAGCTTAAAAATTACCTATTGTTGAGCGTCCCAAGCACATGGAATGAGCCGGATGACTGGGACTGTTGGTTGGAGGCGGCGGGCTTAGATCGCCAAACCATGCAATTTGGTTCAATCTTTGATAACTACCCTCTTGTCCGCGAAGCCGTTTTGAACAATCGCGGTATCAGCGTCGCAAGAGCGCCGTTTTGCGCACGTGATCTTGAAAGGGGGCGTCTGGTCAAACCGTTTGATATTTCGGTGCCCGAGCCAGGCCGCTGGTATCTGGCGACGCACAAAGAACGTGCACCCAACCCAAAGCTCGATACGTTTGTTGACTGGCTTTACGAACAGGTCGAGGCCGAGCCAACCATGCGGCTGTTTCGAACCTGATCTAATAGATTTTTAGATACTTTCAATTATCGTTGATGTTGTTGAGTCACACTTCAAGACTAACAAATCCTGAACGATGAGTCTATTTGCTTTAAACTACATATTGTTTAGCTTCTTAGCTACATGATGAGCTTCTAAATTGTTATAAATCCTTAACAACATTCTAGGATCTGAATGCCCTGCTATCTTCATTGTTTCAGGGACATTGAGCTTATGTTTTCTCATAAAGTCAGTAAGAGCATTTCTTCTACAATCATGAAAAACGGCATCTTTAATTCCATACTCAATACATAGTTTTCTAAACTGTTTACTTACCTGCCATTTACTTATTTTAAATGGTAGCTCTGCATCAAGTAACAATTTCCGAGCTCTTTTGGTTAATGGGATTACTCTAGGCTTTGTTTTTGCAATAGGTATTACCAGTGTATATCCATCTATTCTGTCATGAGATGCTCGAAGTATTTCACTTAGTCTCATTGCGCTTTCAAGTGAGATCTCAATTATAGCTTTCATTATAGGGCTTGTTCTATTTCCCATTAAAGCTTATCTATTTCCTTATCTGATAATCTTCTATCTCTTGGTGGAGACTTCTTCGGTCGTCTAATTGATAGAACTGGATTATCTACGGGGTAGCCCCACTCTCTTTTGAAGGTAGTATACATGGAACTAAGCACATCTAACTTCCTATTAATTGATCCACCAGCTAGTGTTTTTAAGTTATCGTCTTTCCACTTATTTATATGTTTGGGCAAGATACGGTTTAATGGATAAATTGCCCATGGCTCTTGAATAAACTGCAGATCTTACCTCTCTCATCTGCATAAGATTTCTTTAGGATAGATATTTTTTCAATATATCTCCTTGCAAGATCTTCAAATTTAGGAAATTTAACCTTACTAATACCAGCATCATCTCGTCTCAATTTAACCTCTGTTAAATTTGCCCAACGAATTGCATCTGTTTTAGATTTAAATGTTTTACTTATGTATGGATGACCTTGAACTCTTACAATGGCATTCCAACTCTTCGCTTGTTTTCTTACTGTACTCATAGCTTTCCTTTCGTTAATCGAAACGAATTGTGCTTAGAGTGTGCTATTGCTAGGTTGTATTTAGGATTAGTGAGGATTAGCAGGGGAAAAGAACCTTTGACCCCCTCGGTGTAAACGAGATGCTCTACCAACTGAGCTAACCACCCAATACTTTTAACACCAAAATACTTGTGCTTTATACTTTCTGGCACCATTTAGTCAATGATTGAGTATGCCAATAAAATATGAACAAATCAAGAATCATCATATTCTAAAGTTAATAGTGCTAAGAAAATCTTAAAGATAAAATTACTTTATTAAGTGATAGTATTAATTGAGTTTATTTGATTAAAATTAAGAAAGATACTCTAGTGCTTTAAGTATTCCACCTTTTTGATAAGGAATTTTTGATTTCATTAGACCCATCTCAACACCAGCTAATGTACCTGCTAACATTAATTCATTAAAATCACCTAAATGACCAATCCGAAATACTTTACCAGCAACTTTTGCTAATCCTGTTCCTAAAGACATATTATAGTCATCCAAAATTATTTTTCTAAGAGAATCTGCATTATGTCCTTCTGGAACAAGAACTGCAGTTAATGAGCTAGAATATTCNTCTGGATTTTTACAAAGTATTTCTANCCCCCAAGCATTCACTGCTATCCGTGTAGCTTCAGCAAATTTTTTATGTCTATTAAAAACATTTTCCAAACCTTCTTCCATCAACATGTTAATTGATTCATCTAACCCGTATAACAAATTTGTTGCTGGTGTGTATGGAAAATAACCTTTTTTATTATTTTCTATCATTGGCTTCCAATCCCAATATGCTTTTGGTANATCTGAATTTTTATAAGCCTCTAATGCTTTCGAGCTTATNGCATTAAATGAAAGTCCCGGAGGTAACAATAAACCTTTTTGTGAGCCTCCAACAGTAACATCTACTTTCCATTCTTCATGCTTGTAATCAATAGATCCTAAAGATGATATAGTGTCTACAAACAACAAAGCTGGGTGATCTGCACTATCCATTGCTTNTCTTATTTCNCCAATTCTACTAGTNACACCTGTAGAAGTTTCATTGTGTACNGCACAAACTGCTTTAATTTTTTTTTCTGTATCTTCTTTTAATTTTTGTTCTACAATATTTGGATCAACACCAGTTCTCCAATCACCCTTAATAAAATCTATTTCTAATTTAAATTTGTCAGCAATATCATACCAAAGAGTAGAAAAGTGCCCAGTTTCAAACATTAATATTTTATCTCCAGCACTTAAAGTATTAACCATTGCTGCTTCCCAAGCACCTGTACCTGAAGCTGGAAAAATTATTACCGGTTCTGAAGTTTTAAAAATTAATTTAATTTTATCTAAAACTCTTAAACCTATTTCTGCAAAATCAGGTCCTCTATGATCAATGGTTGGATAATCCATTGCTCTAAGTACTCTATCAGGAACATTTGTTGGTCCTGGAATTTGTAAAAAATGCTTACCTGGTCTAAAAGTATTTGAATTTGCCATATCGCTGTATAAGCTAAAGAAAATATATAATCAATTTTTTAATGTATGACAAATAGTAATAATTTAATAGATAGCTTAGAAGTTTATGTTTTAAATAATCCAGATGATGTTAAGCCACACTGGGTAAGTCATTTTATCGTTCCAACAGCAAATGAATTATTAATAAAGATTAAAAACAAAAACGGTAATTCAGGATTTGGCTTAGCAACAAGTTATAGCGATATATCACCTATTATAAAACCATTTTCAAATGGTTTAGAGGATTTCATAATTGGACAAGATCCATTTTGTCCTGAAAAAATTTATGAAAGTATATCTAAATTAACTGATACTAGAATTAGCAGTGAAAAAGGTTGGAACAGAGAAGCTTTAATTAGAATTTCAGCAGCGTTAGATATTGCATGCTGGGACTTGATGGGAAAATCATCAAATATACCGCTCTATAAGTTGTTTGGAGGATACAGAAATAAAATTCCTGTATATGTAACCTGTGGATATTACCGTGAGGGAAAAACTGAGACAGAATTAAGAGAAGAGCTAAAAAAATTAATCGAAATCGGTCATCAAAGTTTTAAAGTTAAGGTTGGTGGATTAACAA
>JGI20155J14468_10002873_pt1 | contig 12403 bp, 9 predicted proteins | sample COG_05_FD_14468 | JGI IMG/M metagenome (IMG submission 14468)
ATATAAAATTGACTGGAGTTGAACAAAAACTGTCTCTCTTCATCCGTCAACGTCTCCCGACCTTTCACGTACTTCGTGTCTCTCATTTTGATCAAATTCTCTTCCGTCATCCTCACGTTCATCGTCACATCCAATCCAACCGCATAAATATCCACTCCGTGCGTCCCGTACAACTCATCCGCCGCCTCCGCGTCGGCGTACACGTTCGCCTCCGCCGCCGGATTGACGTTCCCGCTCACCGTATACGCGCCCCCTAGGTGCACCACCGAACGCAACATTTTCGGCAAATCCTCGTATTCTCGAAACGCGTTCACCACGTTCGTCGCCGTGGCTAAACATATGATCGTCACTTCTCCGGGATACGTTTTCGCCAAGTCGTACATTAATTTCGCGCTGCCTCCCGGGTACACCTCCACATCCTCCTTCGCCTCCAAAAGGTCCTCCTTATCCTTCTCGAAATCCCCGAACCCATCTTTCCCGTGCACAAAATCCGCGATGTGTTCCTTCTGTTTCCCATTCAATGCTTTCTTCGACCCTTCCGCGACGTACACGACGTCATCCTCGTCTCCCTTCTCATCCTCGCTTCCTTTTCGCGACCCGGACGACTTATATATCCTCAACAACTTTTTGCAATTCTCCGTCGCTTTTTCCGTTCTTACGTTCCCGAACGACGACGTCAACGCGAGCACTCGTAACTCCGGCGCGCACGATAAGGACATCAACACCGCAAACGCGTCGTCAATCCCCGGGTCGGTGTCGATGATCACTTTGATTGGACTCTTTCCTTGTTTTTTCGCGCGCGAGTCTGCTTTTGCCGGCGCGTTCGTCGTCATCTCGAGAGAGGCGTTTCTTGCCTTTTTATGGAGAAATTTGACCACGTTTGCCTCATAAAAGAGCGCTCTATTCGAGCTCTATTCTTGCACGCATCGGTCGTCCTCGCGCGAGCAAAACGCAGAAAATGAGAGGAGGAAAAGAGAAACTTTACTTTATTCTTCTTCTCCTCGTCTTTTTACTGCGCTTGAAGTCCTCCTTTTCCTCTCCTTTTCATTTTCGAGGGAACGTCCCGCACGTTTCGAATCTGGACTTTTTAACACCAAATGCGACGTCTACTTCGTCTTCATCTGTCCTCGCGGACGGGACTTTAACGCTCACGGGCGACCACGTGACGCCGTTTTTCAACGCGATCGAACCTCTCTCGCGAGCGAAACGGTTTAGTTTCTCCTGTTCGGTGTTTTTGTTCGACGACCGGGATAATTACGAGAACGGTGGGGCGTTGATTTCGAGGATGAGTTCTCCGGAGCATCCGGCGTTTGCGCTGACCATCGAACCGCCGTCATCATCATCAATTTCTGGAAAGGAAGGAGAAGACGAGGACGGGTCGAGAAGTTATGACGACGACGGGGTAAACGTTGCAGAGAAAGGGTCCGCGGTGTCGTTCGCGATGACGTTTCGGAAGACGCACGCGGTTCGCAAAGCGACTTCGTCTTCGTCGCCGGGCGAAGTGGTGGCGAGTTTCACGGTGAGCGGAAAGTCGAGGAGAAGATTGGTAGCGAATAGATGGCACCACGTGGCGTTAGTCGTCGGCGAAGACACGGTCGCGTTTTATTTAGATGGTTTCGTGGACGTGGAGTATAGGTTGCCGCCGAATGCAGGGTCGACGCAGAGAGGCGGGTTGTTTTTGTCGCCGCACGCGACGAATTCGAACTCCTTAGACGACGCTTTGTCAATTGGTGGGGAGAGCAGAGGAAGACGAAGGAGGAGGATGTCGACGTTGAAAGCGAGATTTGAACCGCCGAGTGGTTTGAAAGGGTTAGTGCACGGACCTAGATTAAGGATGGTGTTTGACGAGGACGAGGGCGAGGACGAAGAGGCGAGCGCCGAGGAGTGCGACTGCTACCACGAGGAGGAGGAGAAGGAGGAGGAGGAGGAGGAGGAGGATGTCATGTCGAAGAGCAACGTTGCGACAGCAAAATAACAGAACCACAGACTTGTTACAGCGGTGACGACATCCCCCGCACCCGTCGAGGCGACAGAAAACAACACCAATCCCAAACGCGAATCGACGATCCAACTGCGTGGTATTACGAAGCGCAGTGGTCCAAATACGAAGCCAGACGCGTAGGATCGGGCGGCGCGGGAAATGAAGATCCGGACAATCTCTTTCTTTCTGGAAAAGTAGAAACGTCCGGGTTCGAGAGAGAAGCCATATTAGAATCTCGCAACTTGGAAATTTTAGAGATGATGTCGTTCGATCCAGAACCGATTCCACACGACGGGAGCGGAAATACCGAGGCGACGACGAGCACCCAACAAGAGGAGATGAAAGCGCTAAGAAGTGAAAGCGAGGAAGAAAAACCAGCGAACCCGGGAGTGTTGGGAGGAAAAAGCGACAAGAACGTTGAGAACGCCGAGACAGAAGCGACGGATGGAGATGATGTGACTTCGTCGTCCGAAGACGCCGCTGCCACGCTCGCGGCGACTTCGGTCTCGAGAGACCGCGAAGAGTATTTCAACTCGCTCAATACGAAAAAGAAATACGCCGAAGCAACTCGAAAGCTCGCGGACGAAAAACTCGCGCTCGCCTTGTCCAATTCTTGGAAACGGCAAGAGGAGATAAAGGTCATCAACAGGAATAAGTTATTGCGAGAAGCGTTAGATCTGTACCGATTAGCCGCCGCCGCTGGAAGCGACAAAGCGCGCAGAGCTGCGGCTACGTTGCTTTCGCACGAGTACGTCTACCGCGCCGGGGGTGGATTCGTATACAAAGGCCAGAATCCAATCGATACTAACAAGCTTAACGAAGTCACCTCTCGGGAGGAAAGCTCGTCTCGAGCGGCGTATCACAGATTACGAGGCGCGTACTTAGGTGACCCCGCGATGCGTCTATCTGTTGCCGTGGACGCCATGCGACGGAAAACCTGGGGTGAGAAATCATGTTTATTCGCTTCGCAATACCTGTTCCTCGCCGCCACGAAAGCGTACGAAGATTACAACAAACCATCCGGGCAAGTACGCATTGAAAAACAGCGATTGCACGATCGTTTGAAAGTAAATTTCGACCCACACGCCGCCGACGACGTAGTCGTCGCAGTGGACAGCGATATCGGGGCAGCCAACACGGCTGGTGTCGATCGACCGGACGAAAGGGCGTTATGGCTCATGAACAACGCGCAAGGCGGCGACGCGAACGCGATGGTACATTTGGCCAACGCGCATTATTGGGGGCATCGAGGTTTAGTGAGAAACTACGAAGCGGCGGCAAACATGTACCAGCAAGCGCACAACGCCGGGAACGTTCAAGGTACCGTTGGTCTTGCGAAATTAATGTTGAAAGGGGAAGGCGTTGGTAAAAATTTAACCCAAGCGATGGAGCTGTACGAGGAGGCTGCGGAAAAAGGTATCGCGGATGCGTACAACGGATTAGGATTTGCCGCATTTTACGGCTCAGAGGGTGAATTTGAAGCAAATAAAACGCTCGCTTTAACGTACTTTCGAAAAGCAGCCGCACTTGGCTCACCTGATGGCATGGTTAACGCCGGGTTAATGTTTCGAGGCGGTATTGGCGTCGAAGGCAACAAACCGAACACGTCGCTCGCATATACATACTTCCGTCGATGTGCGGACATGTTCCCTGAACACATCTCGTGTCAATACAATGCCGGGTCTCTGGAATTGAGCGATGTCACTAATCACAATCACCGGTTGGATCCCGAGGCAGGTCAAAGCGACTCTCGGTGCATGATGGCTGCCCGAAGATTGCGAAAAGTTGCCGAAACGAGTGCTTTTAATCAAATCGCGGAATCCGCTTTGAAAAGTTTTCAAGCGGGGAATTTTAGCGAGGCTCGATTCAAGTACGACGTCGCCAGCGATTACGGCGTCTCGTCTTCCACGCATAATTCAGTTTGGTTGTATGAAAAAGCGTTCCAGAAATCGAATAAAGAGAGCAAGCCGAACGCACTCGCCAATAAAATGCTCTTTGGTGGCGAAAGGAGAAGTCCTCGCGTCCCTCCGTTTGTGGCAAACTATCTGAAGCAAGCGTCCAAGAACAAAATAATGCGTGCAACGGGTGGGTTCATAGGCAGTCATGAACGTCTGCGGAGAGAATTCATCGCGGCGGCGAGGAAGCTAGCGCACGATCCATCGGCGACGACGAACGAACGAACGTGGGCGCACTTGAAATTAGGCGACGCGATGTACGAGTACTCCGCGGGGGAGCATCGAGATTTGGCGAAATTGGCGTACGATGAAGCCATCGATACGTGGAAAAGAGCGATGCAATATAGAAAGAAGAGGCGATTTATAAACGGAGACGGTGACGTGGAAGAGGAAACACAAACGAGAACTCCGAGGAGAATGTCAAAGCGTCAGTCGCGTTTGAGGCAAAAGAGCAGCGCTTTGATGAAACGTTTTTATAACGCGTTCCTTACGCAACAAGAGCAAGAGCATCAACCAGAAGAAGAACAACATCAGAACGGTATCGAAGACGAAGCGAAACTCGAAACGTACGAGAAAAAAGAACGCGAATGGACGCGCGAAGAGCGCGAACGGAAAGAACTCGAACGCGGTCGCCCGGATCGCGGACACGACGACGAAGACGAACTCGACCAAGAGGCTTTGCATGCCGGGGCGCTCGTCGCCAACGCTTTATACAATTCCGCGTGGCTCGTGCTCGAAGAGAGCATCTCGAGCGGCGATGGGAAAAAAGTGGACGAATCGCTCTCCTTAGTATCGGAAATGCTTTTCGATGCCATCGAGATTGGCGGTTGGCGAGCGTTCATAGGAGCTACGCCGCCTTTAGTCGCCGTCGAAGCCGCGAAAATCTACCGAGCGACCAAAAAAATCATTCAGCACGTATAGATAGTAATAGTCAATGTAATATATATATTGGTAGATTAGCATTAAGGCAATAATGTACGCTCAAATCAATACTGTCCGGGAACGTTGTTATCGAACTCGCCCGTGAACAACTCGTCGCCGGTTTTCAAATCTCTCCCAAACGGATCCCACGTCTTCTCCTTAATCAACGCGTTCCTAATGCTTTGCGTGTACCTCTGATCCTCAAACCCTTCTCTCCCATCACGCCTCAACGAATCCCTAATCGGTTGCATCTTCTCTTGCTCCCTTCTCATCTGCTTCCCATCGATCGTCAACCCGGCTTCCAAATCGGCGCTAAACGCGTCGTTCACGTCGGGCATCAAATACGCCACGCAGTCCTGTTTCCCTTGTAACTCCGCGTGCGCTTTCTTCTGCTTCTCCTTCAGCGCGCCCCATCTACCTTTATCGTCCATGCTCACTTTCGGTAACCGCGCGTCCGCTTCTTGCCGTTTAAAATACGCTTCTCTCAACATGTGCAGCGCTAAATCTCGCGAGCACTGATTCTTTTGGTCATTCACCCCCGCGAAGCGGTTCCCCGTCAAATCGCTCGTGTACACTTTCGTTATCCCGTCGCTAAACTTGCTCACGCCTCTTTCCTTCAAAACCGGAGAAGAAGGTGTAAACGCGATCGCCCCGATCGATAACACCACAATCGTGTACAACGCCAAGAGAGCGACGTTTCGAATCGTTTGAGAGTTGTTCGAATACGCGTCGAACATCAGATTATGGAAATCCGTCCCGTTCATTCCGGAATTGTTTTTGATGCGTTCTTCCTCTTCCTCTCGGAGAGATGACGCAGGTTTGCGCCCTTGGTACGCTTCCGCTATCGCCATGATGAAAACAAATAGTGCGTTTTTTGTTAGAACCCTTGGTCTTCTTCTTCTTCTTCGTCGTCGTCGTCGTCTTTTTTGTGCGCGTGTAAGTTGTGTGCGGAGGACGTACTTGTAACACAAAATTTGTGGCGTTTCAACACAAACACAAAGAGAGAGATTTTTTGGCAAAAAATGACGATCGTTTGATGAAAAAAAATGACAAAATTTCTCGTTTTCACTCCGTCTCTCCTTTTGAATACTTTTTTTTTACACATCGTCTCGTAATAAAAACACTCCTTCCTCTGCGTTAAAAAGCAGAGTCTTCTCTCTCTCTCTCTTGAATATCCACGTAAACTTTCAGCTTTTGGCGATTTGTGTGTGTGCGTGTGAAAGAGAGACGTTTTTTGTCGCGTTCGATATATAAACGCGCGTTTATATTTATATAAAGAAGAAGACTTTAAGAAAAAGACTATAAGAGTAGGAGTAAGAAGCGCGAAAAACAAATCGAAAATCAAAAATGAACGTCGACCGAGAAGAACCTCCTCGGCAACCTTTTGCAGCGGCGAGGATGCAAGCGGCAAAACAGGATGGCGGGGCATTCGTTCCGACGTTAAACGGCGGGTCGTTCGCGTCCACGCGCGTCCCGGTCGTGCCGTCGTTAAACGCGCGAGCGATTGGAGATTTGGTGAAAAACTGGAATCTGAACGCCCTCGCTCCGAGCGGCGTCAACGCTGGATCCGCGACGGCGATGAACAACGCGAAGAGACAAAAAAGCAATGGGGGTGGCGCGACGCAACAACAACAACGAGGGATGCACGCGATGGTGAAAGTTATCGACGGTGATTCGATGTTGGTGAACAGGTGTTTGAACGAACGCGGGCACGTGAAAACGTCGAACGAGGTGAACGTGGCGTTGATTTTGAAAGAGTTGCCGGCGCACGTGCAAGCGCTTTTGATGGCGAACGACGAGGAGGAGGCGAAGGAATGGCAACGGAGGACGATGTCGGTTGTGAGCGACTTGGAGAGGGAGGAGGAAGAGGAGAACGCGTTCGGTTTTGGAGAATATTTGATGAATAGTTTGGACGTTTTGAAGAGAGTCGTTTCGCTTCGGTCGTTGAGGAGCGTGAAGCATTATTTCGAGAAGATCGGGTACGATCCGACGCCGGCGGTTTTGAACGCGGTTTTGTGCGTGTTGAGGAGAATATCGATGATGGATACCAATTTTTTTTCAGAGAATAACGACAACGACAAAGACTCTAGTAATACTAGTCTCGAGTTGAAGTGTGGGATTATGAAGACGTGCGTTGACATCGTGACCGGAATGTGGGAACAGGATTTGGTCAAATGCGCGGCGGAGTTGGCCACGTATCCGGTTCCAACGACGATAGCGCAAAAAGAAAACAACAGAAATGGAAAAGAAACTTTTCACGAGGAAAATATGCTGATGGCGTTTTACGATGCGGCGTATGCGATGACGAGAGAAGTGTACGCGACCATCGACGACGAGAAGCGGAACATCAGCGAGACGGAGGAGTTTCGCGCATTTTTAGATACGTTTGCATCGTTTGCGTTTAGCACGGAGATTGTGGAGTACGCGCATCATTCTGGTGGGAAATTGGAAACGATGAGAATGGTTCGATTGGCGTTAGCGTTGCTACAATACGCGTCGAAGGAAAATAGCNACCTTGGCGACACCGAACTTTGGACGAGATTGTGGTACACCGCCAAAGGCGCGCAGTGTTTGAGAACGATTTGTACCGCAGATGTAGATAACGAAAGCGGAGAGACTTTGTACGACAAGTATTTGCACGATGTGGCGTTAGAAACATCAAACGATGTCGAGAAAGCAGCCAATGTAGTCGCTCGCGATTGCTTAAAACTCGCCACGGAGTGCGCGGCGTTAGCGTTTGCGCAAGCGTTGGACGCGGTGTATCCGAAATACAACGCGCCTGCATTTTTTGGAAGCTTCGGTATGAATGGGAACGGCGATTCGAAGAGATGGCGAGTGTTTGCGACTTTAGCGAGGTGTTGCGAAGTGCTTTGCGAAGACTCCGAGGTTAGAGATGCGGTTATATCCGCGCTCATCGTTCCGTTGGCAAAGTTTATGTCGAACGTCGTTCGCGGACGAAGCGGCGACGGGAGCAAGAAGATATTCCCGAAACCAGCGGGTACGTTCTTCGTCATATTCGAGGAGGTGCGCATTCGAGGAGGCACGCAAAAAGCGACCGAAACGGTAAAACTGGCGTGGATGTTCATCTACGGAACGATCGCATCCGCGCAAGCCGCACCTTTCATGAAATCCAAATCCTTTGGCAAAGAGTTCGCTCTCCTGCTGAAAGACGCCTCCTCCGAAAATCCCGACATTCACGGCGGCGCACACACCGCCGAACACGTGCGCGATTTACTGAGCGAGTTGCACGATAACGTAAAATCTTTAGTCGGCACTGAAAACTCCAAGTTATTCGAAACCTTCTTGGCGGAGTTGTAGTAAAAGTATGATGTTTGATATCATCGCTAAGTAGTATGCGCTAAGCGTCTCATCTCAAATCGACTATCGGTCTATTCTTCAACCTCCCAAAGGTATCTCTCTTAAAGTTCGGTCCGAACAAATACGCGTACGTGCACCCTCCAACTAACCCGCCGAAATGTGCCCAGTTATCGACTCTCGCGCTCGTCGCGCCATACACCGCGTTAATCATTAAGCTCGTCCCTAACGCGTTCAATTGTTCCTCCGCGCCGCTCCCTAACACGTCTTTGTGTCTGTACAAATACACGGCGAACGCTCCGGCTAAGCCAAAGATCGCCCCGCTCGCTCCGACGGCTGGATATTTGCTCATCTTATAGCTCGCGATGTTCCCGCTCAGTGCGCTCAGAGTGAACGCGGCGTACGTGTGCGTTTTGCCGAATATCCGTTCCACCGCGCTTCCGATGGCGTTTACGCTGTACATATTGACGAAGAGGTGGACCAACCCGCCGTGTAAAAACGCAGACGTGAGGAGTCTGTAATACTGCCCGTTCGAGACGTTTTCGTTGACTTTCGCGAACGCCGCGGTCGCTTTTTGTCGCGTTAAGAGTTGCAACGAGTACCCCGCGAGTAACGAGAGGAGAAGCGCGTCCGTGGCCTTACGTTTCGGGTCGTTCGTGAACGGTTCGTTCTTCGAGTTGTTGTTTCCGTTTCCGTCGTCGTTTCCAACGATGCCGACGGCGTTGGTGTGCCTCTCGCGCCGAATGGAATTCCGAGCAGCGCCTTTTCCTCCTCTTTCTCCTCCTTTTCTTCTTCGTCCGCGAGACGACGAGAAACCGATGGAGAGAAACGTCGTCGTCGCGCGCAAGGTAAACGTCCCCATATTGTGCGGAAATCGCGCACCTTTGGTCGTCGTCGCATTCGTCGACACGAAAGGTCGCATGGTTTGTGCAACTTNTAACTGTGCGGGCGAATTGGATAAAAAAGATATTCTCTCTGATGGAATCTCCATTTGTTGTCGCGTGCGCTTCACGACTCGCGGAACAACGTGATACCGCACAAAATGTTTGCGACGAGGACGGTTCCATCGTCCTCTCTTTGTTGTCGCGCCTTGTCTTCTTCATCGCGAAATCGTCGTTTTCATCTTCGACGCGAGATGACGACGACGACGATGATGCGCGAGCAGCGACCACGCGTTGTCCGTACGACTCAAGCGTCGAACGATGAAGACGCGTCGTCGTCGTCATCGATAAAAACGACTTCAAATCCAGCGTTGAAAGCGGCGTGGTTCGCGTCGGAACAGTTCGGGAAAGCGATTGGTGGTGGTAAGAGTAACTCTTCCGCGACTGTTCTTGAGAAGCAGGAAGAGAACGTGATGACGACGAGAGCGGAGACGATCGATTCGTTGGCGAAAGATTACGAGAAAAATTACTTCATAGGAGGCGAAAGCGAGATGAAAGCGTACTCGAGTTCGTGCGTTTTCGCGGACCCGTTCGTCTCGTTTACCGGGTTAGATCGATTTAAACAAAACGTTGGGAACTTAGGGACGTCTTTACGAGACGTGGAGTGTAAGGTGTTGAAAACGGTGGATAACGGGGTTGGGGGTGTTATTTTCTATTGGAAGTTTTCGGCGGTGGTTGACGCTTTGCCATGGCGACCGAAGTTAGCCGCGAGCGGGAACACGACGCACGTTTTAGACGATGCAAATAAAGTGGTGAAACACATCGAAGCGTGGGACGTGGACCCGTGGGTGGTTCTGAAGAAACTGTTAGTGCCGGCGTCGAAGTTACCGGAGAATAAGTGGGAGCTCGGGATGCTGGCGGTATCGCAGCGAGATGGCTTTGGCGCGTTGCAAGCTATTTCAGAACCCGGGGTGAAACTGTTTGCGGCGTTATTCGTCTTAGAAAAGTTACCCGGGGTAAACTTAGGTGGGTTTGAGGCGTTTACGTCGTTGATGCTTGTGGCAACGGCGGTTACGGAATTTTGGGCGCTGCTCATTTCTTTCGGTGTCGTGAAGAAGTAATATATTTCTGCGTTTGTTTTGCTCGCGTTCATTTTTAGTTGCTATCTATACATTATGTTATTAAAAAGTGTTGTGTGTCTGTGCGAAAGGAAGTTATTTTTTTCGAAGCTTTTTGCGCGTACCGGCGCCAGTCGTTTCCGCTTTTCTCTTCTCCGCTTTCTTCGGTTTCGCTTTTTCTTTTTCCGCTTTTCCGCCTTTCTCTTCAGTATCTCTAAATCCAATATTTAAACCGCCCGTTTTCTGCCCGGGTGGTTTTCTATCCGCAATGGTTTGCTGCTTCATGCTCGCTCCCGCCGCTGGAAATCCATCCATGTTACTAAAACCTCCTCTATCTGCCGTCGTCGGCGTCTGCGGAACGTTCGCTCCGAGCGCCGGCCCCGAAGCCGTCGCCGGAGGTANCTGAATCGCAACCGCTTTACCCGCCTGCACTAACTTCTCGTGCGCAGAGGCTATCTGCTTTCTCAAAGTCAAATACACGCCGCACTGCTTTCTCAAACGCAACCAACCAGCCACGGCAGCTTTGGTTCCATTTCTTGGTTCCGGACATCCCAATTCCTCCACCGATTGGTCCAACCGTTTGGCGTACCTCGGTCCTAAACCTGAATTCGGCGCATCTCTCCCTGCAATTTCCGCCGCTACTTCCACCGCCCTCTGCGATCTCGGGTACACTCCCGGCTGCACGTCGTCTCGACTCGTTTGCGTCGTCGTGCACGGCACGCCGTGGTGCGGCATGTCGCTTTCGAAATCCTTTCTGATCTCCTCAATCTTCGCCCGCTTCTCGTGCGCGGCAAACCTATTCGGTGCGAACACCGCTTGCTGTCGTTGCAACAACGCGTGCGTCTCAGCTCGTCTATCGGACTCAATCTTCTTCACCTGCGCCAATATATCCGCCTCCTCCTTGTGCGCCACGTTCGTCCTCGCCAACAACGTCTCCAACGCTTCTTTCCTCATTAACTCGTGTTGCGGATCAAACGGCGTCTTACAAATCAAATTCGCCTCCGCTTCTTCCTTATTCGACGCCCGCGCTCTCACCAGCGCTCTGCACACTTCATAATATCGAGTCTTCATATCCTCGATGCTTCTCTCGCACGGACTCGCCGTGCTCGACCATCGATCTTTAGCTACTATGAACCGTAAATCAAACCTTCGTAACATCTCAAACAAATATTCCGTCTCTTCTTTCGACCAAGGTTTGAACGCCAGTCGGTCGTCATTCATTAAACTCTCCTTGTTTTCTTGATTCTCGTCGTTTTCGTTCGTATCATTCTCGGAAGGTTTCTCCGCTTTCGTTTCCTTCGAATCTAAATTCGCGATCCATCTCTCGTACTCTCGCTCCGTAAACTCCGGCACTTCCACTTTCTTGTTATACTTTGCAAACGCGTAATCGCCTCCGATATCCACGCCGTACCCGGTCGCTTCTAAACCAGTCCCTGGTAAAAGTTTCCCACCGGTACCCGCCGCACCATCTTTCCCCCCCGTCGCCGCCGCCGCGCCGATATTCTTCTTCACCCAGTGCTTCAACATCAACCCATCGGTCCGGGCAGAATTCCGAAACGGCTGCCACGACCACGAGACTTTCCTCGCGGAAACTTTCCTTTTCGTTTTCAAGCCGGCGTGCGTGGGGACTAGCGGTACCAACGCGTCCACCATTCCTCCTCCATTCGCTTTATCTTCTCCTCCTCCTTGCGCATGAAGACCTTGCATTCCGCCCTGAGAATGGCTCGATTGGTTTCCCCGAACGATTTGCCACACCTCTCGGCTCATGCCTTTCGGTTTGACCTCTTTCTTCGATTTCTTCGTTCCTAAACCACTCGCGTTAGCGTTTGGGTTCTCCCGCGGGATCCCGAGCATGTCTTTGAAGTCCGACATTATTATTCTGATGTGTGTGTGTGTGAGAAGAAGTGCGTGTTGATCTGCCGCAATTCGATTTGCCCTAGAGAGAGAATTGGACATTTTGAACTCAATTTGTCCTCATTTTTAAAAGGTAAACAGAGCTTTTCGAAGCGATTAAGAGCAATGGAAGGCGCGATGACGTACCTGGAGAAGTACGCGGACGGTGAGTGTTGGTGACTTTTATTACCTTTTTTGTATTTAGGAAGAGGAGTGTGCACCACGTTTGCATCCTCTCTCTCTCTCTCTCTCTTTGCGAATTGGACATCAGTTCTCTCGATCCATTTCTCTCTCACTCACACACACACCCTCTCTCTCTCTCTCTCTCTCTCTCTCTCT
>JGI20155J14468_10002883_pt1 | contig 12388 bp, 4 predicted proteins | sample COG_05_FD_14468 | JGI IMG/M metagenome (IMG submission 14468)
TGATTTCTTCTTCTTCTTCTTCGCTTCGTTTGTCTTCTCGTCCTTCTTCTTTATATACAATGAAGCAATTTACAACAGAGAGAGAGAGAGAGAGAAAAAAAAGGAGAGAAAAAAAAAACAAAACAACGACCAAAAAATGAAAAAATCAAAACACAAGACCAAAAAGAGAGCAGACAGGCAGACCAAAAAAAAGAGCAGAGAAAGAGCAACTTTTGACGAGCACGTTCTGCGACACACTTTTTATATTCTTCTTTTCACCGAGTTTACAAGGGGAGAGGAAAGAAAGGAGAGGACGCTTTGATCTTCATAACAACGCGCAAAAACACAGAAGACACGCGCGCGCGAAAAAGAAAGCGTTCGTCGACAAAACCACACACTTTTCTTCACCGAAACGAGAGTCTCTTTGAGGAGGAGGACGGGAAGAGGAGATTCGTGGAGCGCGATTTTGAAAAATTCGTGAAGCGGTGTTGAAGAAAGACCGTTGAAGAGGAGACGTTTGGATCTCAAATTCTCTCTCTTCTCTCTCTCTTTATATATTCTTCTGTCGTGAAAAAATATGAGCAATAACGGAAATCCGTTCCAACAGACCGGCGATGGAGGAGGCGGCGCGTGGGGCGGGTCGAACGCCGGGGGCGGGTCTTTGCAAGAAACGACGACGACGACGACGGTACACATCGACGACGACGACGAAGATTCCACGGAGTTTTCCAATCCGTTTGCACCACCATCAGGAGGAGGAGGAGGAGGAGGAGGATCGAGCAGCACGGCGCCGTCACCACCGGCAGTAAAAAGCAGTTATAAGAACAGTAAGAAAACGGCAACGGACGTGTACGAAGCGCCGACAGGGGCGGTCGCGAGAGATTCTGGGATGGACACGTTTGGCGCGTACGGCGGCGCCTACGATAACGCCGCCACGACGAATCCGCAACAACAACAACAACAACAACAACAACAACAAGAGAAAAGAGGTGGGGGTGGATTGTTTGGAGGTGGGTTTGGGTTTGGCGCGTTTGGTAGTAGCAGCGGTGGCGGCGTTGGAGGAGGAGGAGATAAGTCTTTAGCCCAGCAAAGGAAAGAACTCGAAAAGCGCGAGGGGGATATCGCGCGACGCGAACGCGAGCTCGCCGCGAGAGAAGCCGCCATGCGCGCTAACGGTGGCAGTGGAGGGCAACAAGTCAACAACTGGCCGTTTAAATTCTGGGCGATCGCGTACCACAACATCGACGCGGAAATTCCTTCCCAACACCAAAGAGCCGTGCGGATGTGTTACTACTCTTACCTCTGCTTAGTTTTGGCGTTATTCATGAACCTCTGCGCCGTCACCGGCGCGTTCTTCGTCGACGGCAGAGTCGTCTCTTGGTTAGTCGCCATCATCTACTTTCTCGCCGGCGTCCCCGGCGCGTACTTCATCTGGTACCGTCGCCTGTACATGGCGGCGAAAAACGACTCGGGTTTGAAATTCGGCTGGTTCTTCCTCATGTACCTCGGCCACTTGGCCTTCATGGTCTACGCGTGCATCTCCCCACCCGGTGGCGCCGGCGACCAGTGGTCCTTAGCTGGAATGATGGTCCTCAAATCCGCTCTGAACAAAGATAAAGTTTTAGGCGCGTTTTACGCCGTCGCGTTTTGTTTGTTCGCTTTAGACGCCGTTCTCTCGGTCGTCTCCATGCGGCTCGTCTGGACGAGCTTCCGAGCTGGTGGGCACAACGCCAGCACGGTAGGGGCGCAAATGGGCGCACAAGCCGCCAGTGGTGCCGCAGGCCGGTCCGCATTGCGCTCGGTCGTTTGATTTTTTAATTATACTATTCTACGTCGTGGACTACTCCGCACCGCATATTCTCTGCATTGTAAGAACGCCACAACAACACCTCAGAAAAAGAACATTTACGTGTTGCACTCGTCGTTCCACGAACAAACGACAAAAACGTCAAAATCGTCATGGCATCATCACCACTCGGCAACAACAACGACGATTTTAACAACGAGAATGAAAGCTCAAAGAAGAAACAAACCGTCTGCGTGATTGGCGCCGGCATCAGCGGTTTATCCGCCGCCTATCTGCTCCACCAATCGAACGCATTCGCGGTCACGGTGTACGAGTCCGAACCCACCGCCGGCGGGCACGCGTTGACGCGGGAGAAGTCAAAACACGCCGGAGAATTGGACGTTGATTTAGGATTTCAAGTGTTCAATTTGACCACGTATCCACACTTGGTCGGTTTGTTCGAGGAGTTGCGCGTGAAACACGAGCAAAGCGACATGAGTTTCTCGTTACAAAGCGAAAGGACGGAGTGGGGGAGTTTAGGATTAAGTGGGATCTTCGCGCAAAAACGGAACCTGATCAATCCAAAGTTTTGGAACATGATACGGGAGATTCTTAAGTTCAAGAAAGTAAAACACGACGTGTTGAGCGGCTCAAAGAAGGAATATTGGGAGAAGAAAACGTTGGGGGAATATTTGCGGGAAAACGGGTATTCGGATTACTTCCGCGACCACTACGTGTTGCCGATGTGCGCGGCTATTTGGAGCTGTAACGATAAAGACGCGCTCGGGTTTCCTCTGAAACCGCTGATTACATTTTGGGCGAATCACCACTTGTTGGAGATCTTTGAACGACCGGTGTGGAGGGTGGTGAAAGGCCGGTCGAAGGCGTACGTGGAGGCGGTTTTGAAGGCGTTGCCGGACGGGTGCGTGAAGACGGGGAGGTACGTGCACACGGTGCACAGATATTTCGACGACGCTTCGAAATCGAGAATTAAAGTGAAAACGACCGAAACTAAGAAAGCGGCGACCGGGGAGCAAACGAAGGAGAAGTTTGACCACGTGATTTTTGCCTGTCACGCGCACCAAGCGTTGGCGATGATTGGCAAAAACGCCACGGAGAAAGAGTTGGAGATTTTATCGAATTTTCGCACGACGAGGAACGAGGTCGTGTTACACGACGACCCGCAGTTTATGCCAAAAAATCGAAGCGCGTGGGCGAGTTGGAACTGCAAATCTATCGGAAAGAAGGGCGAGAACGATTCCGTGTGCGTAACGTATTGGGTGAACTTGTTGCAAAATTTACCTAAAGGCGCGAAGGACGTGTTTGTGACGCTCAATCCGACCGAGAAAATCGACGAGGAAAGGGTGGAGTTTAAGAAATACTTAGGCCACCCGGTGTTTAACGAGAACGCGATCAAGGCGCAAGAGGATTTGAAGAGTCGCTTACAAGGTGAAAACAACACGTGGTTTACCGGCGCGTGGTTGAGATACGGGTTCCACGAAGACGGCATACACTCGGCGGTGGAGATGTGCAAGAAACTTTTAGGAAAAGACGACGTGGTTCCATGGATGCCTAGATTTGACGTCGAGCCGAAACAATCTTTGCTCGGTTCAGCGTTTATGAGCATGTTCCAAACGATTGCCGGGAAATGGATGCCGCCGAATGCGAAATTGACGTTTACGTTACCCACCGGCGTTGATTTTTCCATCTCCGGGAAGAGGGACAAGAGTAAACCAGTCCCAGACGAAGTTCGTTTGACCATATTTAGCGAAGATATGTTCAAGCAGTGCATCACGAGACAGGACATCGGACTTGGTGAGGCGTACATGAACAACGATTTCTCCGGCGACGTGATGGCGTTTTTGGATTTGATTTGTTCCGGCCACCCGTCGAAGCAGGAAAAATCAAACAGGAAGAAAGGTTTGTCCAATCCAAAAAAGAATTGGTTCAACCCGAAAGAGCTGGTGGCGGCAATCTTGTCCATCCTTGGTGGCGCCGCGGAAATGGCCGCGCACAAAGCGTTATCGAACACCAAGGAAGGGTCGAAGAAGAACATCGAGTACCACTACGACGCCGGGAACGCGTTTTATTCCTTGTTCTTAGACAACACGTTGTTGTATTCGTCCGCGGTGCACGTGAAGAACGCGGACGGAACGCCCGCGGAGTTGAACGGCGACGATAACATGTACATTGATAAGCTTCTCATGAATGGCAACCGAGAAATGACGTTCGAGGAGAAAGAAATTCACCTCGAGCAATCTCAATACGATAAAATCGACGCCATGATTGCTCGCCTCGACTTTAAGAAAACCGATGAGGTTCTCGAAATTGGCTGCGGGTGGGGCCAACTCGCCATTCGCTTGGCGACAAAAATTGGGTGTAAAGTCACTGGGTTGACGTTGTCCAAAGAGCAAGCCGCAGAAGCGCGCGCGCGAGTGGCTAAATTGAAACTCTCGCACTTGATTGAAATCAAAATTCAAGACTATCGCGACGAGACGAACGTGTACGATAAAGTCATCTCGATCGAAATGCTCGAAGCGGTCGGGCACGAACACTTGCCAACTTTTTTTGAAACCGTTCGAAATTGCTTAAAACCAAACGGCACGTGCGCGATTCAAGTCATCACCATCCCGGATGAACGATACAAACAGTATTGCGAAACCACTTCGGATTTCATCCGCGCGTACATCTTCCCCGGCGGTCATTTACCGTCCATCTCCGCCATGAAAAATGCAGCTCCAAACGGATTATCCTTAGATTCCTACGACGACATTGGTTTACACTATGCGGTTACTTTGCGTTTGTGGCGCGAACGCATGCTCGCTCGCAAACAAAAGGTCTTCGACCTCGGGTACAGCAAACGCTTCGTGCGCATGTACGAATTTTACTTCGCCTATTGCGAAGCGGCTTTTAAACACGGATTAATTGGCGATTTACAAATGACCTGGAAACGCGATGGGTACGATTTAGACGCGTTAAAAGCGAGAGACGAAGAGGATAAATTGAAATCCAACGAAGCGGAGTTCTCTTGGGCCGTCTTCGCATCCCTCCTCTTCCTCCTCTTTCTCTTATTCGCCGTCTCCATCCTGCTCTCCACGGAACGCGCGAAAGAGAAATACACCGCGCTGATTCTCCCACTTCTTCAACGAAAAGGCGCGATAATCGATAACCCATTCGCAACAATCATCATCGCGTTCGTAGCAACCCTCGTCTTCCGATTTATGCTCCTGCGACGAAACATCGCAAACGCGCGAGAAGAGGCGAAAAAATTAGCCAAAGACCGTCTGGCGACGATGCAACGCGAAGGCGGCGGAAGACTCGGAGACGGGTACGCCGCCGCGTGATGCTACATTTAAGTGAGGGTTTCCTGTACATAACTTCGCACTCTCTCTTCTTACCTGCTACTACTACTAGGTATCGTTTTTGTATCATCATATTTATACCGTAATAAAACGCGCGCGGGCGTTCCCGCGAGTATAAAGAACATCCAGACCTTTCGATTGACGAATTTTGACGAAAGGGCAGCAAAATCCAACAATTTTTCCTCACTCGGAAAGCGTTCAAAAGTAACGCACGAACGAGAACTTAAGAACGAGACCACGTTCGGCCGAGACTCGATGTCGTCGTCGAAAGTCCCACCGACTTTTACGACTTTTGTTCAGACGACGACGACGAACGTGAATGTGAACGTAAACGCCGCTCAACATCGTACCACTCCGACGAGTGCGCAAAATTCCGACACGAATCGAATCTCCTCCACCAACGACCAAACCAACGACGAAAGCGCTCATCATGGGGTTAAAGTCATCGTCGGTGAGCTGAACAACAAGTACCAACTGGTTCGAACCATCGGTCGAGGCGCGTACGGCCAAGTGTACAAAGGCATCGACGCGTCTTCGAAGAAAGTCGTCGCGATAAAAGAGATTTCTTTGGCGGGCGTTTTGGAAAAAGATTTAACGCTCGTCACAGGGGAGGTGGACTTGTTGAGTTCTTTAAGACACGAAAACGTCGTGCGGTACATCGAAGCCATTCGGGACGACCATCACTTGTACATCGTTCTGGAGTATTGCGAGAACGGGTCGTTAGCGTCCGCGTTGAAGAGTTTCTCGTCGTCGAACAGCATTTCCGGCGGGATTGGAGGGGTTGGACCGTTTCCGGAGAGTTTAGCCGCCGTGTACGTGTTTCACGTTTTGAAAGGTTTAAGATATTTACACGAGCAAGGCGTGATTCACAGAGACGTGAAAGGGGCGAACATTTTATGCACCAGGGATGGAGTGGTTAAATTAGCGGACTTCGGCGTGGCGACGAAAGTGAACACGGCGACGGCCACGGGTAAAGTTGGCGACGTTTACCAGAATAGTAACGGGGATGATAATAACAAGAGCAACAACACTAGTCATAGCAACGTCGAGATAGCGCGGTCTCCGAATGTAGAACTACTGAGAACGAAAAGAGAGGAAGAAGAAACGGCAAAGCTCGTTAAAAGTAGGAGGTCGCAAATGGCGCTGAAGAATCGTTTGTCGAAGGAGAATAGCGGTAGTGATGCGAGCGGTTTGTTCGACGGCGGGAAACCGGCGCCGCCGAAAAAGAAGGAAAAAGGTGGGAGACGGCAGTCGCTCGGGTCGCCCGGAAATTCACCGAAAGGAGGAGGTGCCAAGGAGAATAAGAACAATAACGGCGAGATGCGTTTAAATGCGAGCAACGACGTTACGTTGGAAACGCCGCCAGCGAAAGGCCTTTTGAGATCTCCCGGCAGTAACAACGGCGGGTCGCCTTCCTCACCTCAACAGTTCAGCGATAATGTCGTCGGTTCGCCGTATTGGATGGCACCGGAGGTTATCGAAATGACTGGCGGCGTTACTACCGCAGCGGATATTTGGTCCGTTGGTTGTACGTTGATTGAGTTATTGACTACAAAGCCGCCTTATTTTGATTTAGCGCCAATGGCGGCGTTGTTTAGAATGGTCAGAGACGACATACCGCCGCTTCCAGCTTCGGGTATTTCCAAACAGTGCGAAGATTTTTTGAGACAGTGTTTCCGAAGAGACGCGTCGACGCGACCGACTGCGAGGGAGTTGTTAAAGCACCCGTGGATTGAAGACGCTCGAAACGAGTTAGCTTCGACTTGGCTTCCGAAAGAAATCAGAGACGCGCACAACGCTTTAATAGAAGCCGATAATGAACAAGAAGGTAACACTAACGCCATGCGAATTGCAGATGGACTCGCTGGCGCGGTAGATAAAATGGTAGTCGACGTGGAGTACAGGGATTCCATCTACTTTTCCTCGGAACGACCGATATCGACGATCAACGCGAATGTCGACGACGAAAAGAACAGCGCGGATTTGCGGAGATTAAAGCTCGAGAGACGCGAATTAAAGAAGAAACTCCGAAAAGAAGGCGACGAAAAACCGGATTTGAAAAAGTTAACGACGATTGATCGCGCGACGGCGGCGCTCATGGCGGCAGATGCGGTGTTAGATAACGAGAAGAAGAGAAACATACAGGATAGCAGCGAATCGGATTCGAATCTTTCCTCGGACGAAGAGAGCGATTTCGATGACGATAAAAACGCAAGCGCCGCGACAGACAGAGAGAGCGGTGCGAACGGAAGCCGACCAGGATATAAGCGAAACAACATGCGCATAGACGTGAAAAGTTTGCCACCGTCGGTTACTGCCAGCGATAGAGGGACGCTCTTAAAAGAATGGCTCGATATTCGGAGTGGACGGAAACTGGCGGGAACGGCGCACAATATCAACAAAAATCACAGGTCCTCCGCTTTTCGCACTTCGGCGGATTCGGATAACGAAAGTTCCGGTCCGTCCACGCCAAAGTCTTACATAGGGACGCCAGTCTCTCAAAACGGTGGCGAGCATCTCAGAGACGACCAGAGCTCTGATCAACAAAACAGAAGCAGCTTTGAAGACGACGGTGAGTTTGCTTTGAACGGCGCGAAGCTCTCCGGCAACGCTTTACTTCGCATCAATCGCGGCTTTTCGCGTTCGAGTTCGTTTGATGATTTATATGGGTCGTACGGCACGTCGCAATTTGATGAAGCGCACATAAACGACGCGTGGGAATCGCTCGCGTCGGCAATGGACTTGAAAGACAACGGTGCAGTCGAAAGAGCCGGGATATCGGTGAAAGATTCCATGGAACGCTACCATCTCATGTTCGATGGAAGCGGGCATCCGATCATGGAAGAGGCCACGCAAGGATATCACCAAGAAAATGGTACCACCGCAACAAAACCATCAACAAAGACGCACGCGACGTCCTCGCTTGATGCGGTAGAATCGTACGGCACGTGTAAAGCTATCCCCTCGCGCAGAGTGCTGGCGTCCGTGGCGGATATTTTGTCCAACGAATCGCCGGAATACGATCGATCGAGATGTGTCGCACTCGAAGCGCTCGTTTTCGCCATGCGTGCGGCGGATCAAACGAGTCGAATCGCGTTAGCTAGTGCACTCGTCGCTTTAGATGTGTGTAGATTTGCCAGTGCAGTTGCCGCGAAAGACTTTGAAGTGTCTTCTCGGAGAGCGAAGATTGCGGCTTTAAACTTATTGGAATCAGTCGCTAAGTGTCAGGTACCCGCGTTTTCCGCCATCGCGCCGAGTGTTGCGCCCGGGATCGCAAAAGCTTTGTCCGTCGGATATTTCGGAGAATCCGGTAAGGCGTTGACGCGAATAGCCGTCGATTGCGCTCGGGCCGCCTTTATCCCTCCAAAACCTCGCGAAAGAATCCAAGCGGTACGAATGCGCCAGGCGATGGTATCTTTGAAGAGAAAATTGCAAGACCGATCGCGTTTCGACGATAAAGAGTTACGAAACATCGAACGCGAAATTCGTCAGTCGGATATGGAAATCATAAAGGAGGAAGCCGCGCAACTTGACGCGACGTGGGCGAACGTGCGGGCGTTGGCCAAAGCGAACGTCTTTCCGCATTTGGTGCAAGCGTTGGGTCAAACGCACTTTGGCCATCTCGAAGAGGCAAAAGTAGCAAACGAAGACCCGGCGACGTTTACGTCCTCATCGACCGTAACGAACGAAAAAATTGCTGATTTCATCGCCAACTTGTTGAGCAACCAGGCGATGACATCGAAAATGCTTTCCGAAGGGAAAGGTAGCGCGGCCGAAGCCGACCGCGAAAAGAAGGACAAGGACGAAGACGACGAGAAGAAGAAAAAAAACAAAGACAAGTCTACGAACGATGACAATAAAGACGGGGGTAACGACGATGACGATTCAGACGACGACGAGTACCTCGCTTTATTGGAGCAAAACGCCAAAAGAACCGGGTTCAAATCTTTCGATACGCAAACGAAAAACTTGCTCTGCGACATCGGCGTCATCCACGGCTTCTTGGCGCAAATCTGCGTCGTGTCGAAGAAAACCAGAGAAAAATTGGCGAAAACGATCGAGTCTTTGACGGAAAATGCGGACACTTTAGATCGATTACAAAAGTCAGGATGCATTCCCAAACTCGCGCAATTGATTGAAATCACGTGGAGAGAAGACAACGACGACGATAACCAAATCGGTTATCTCGGTTTCGACGCCGAACGCGGCTCGAAACGCGCCGGGGTGATCAACGTCGATTTACTCTACGAATCTGTCGCCTGTAACGGTCGAACGCGAGCAGCGGCGTTGCGAGCGATTCGAAATCTGTGCGTCGCTTCAAAATCCTACCAACAACAAGCGGCAACGTGCCACGCGAGTTGGGTTCTGTGCGAAATCGCCACGAGCGGCACGGAAGCGGAAAAAGACGTCTGTTTGCCTCTCTTGTGCAGCTGCGTTTCCGCGTCTCGAGCGGCGAGAGAAAAGTTGGTAAAACACGGCATCTTAGACACGCTCGTCTCCGTCATCGATCAAGAAGGCAACTGCGAACGCAAAATTCTCGCTTTACAAGCCTGCGTCGTTTGGCTCAACGCGGAACCTTGGGAAATCGAAGCGCGTTTACTCACCGCGGACGCCTTGGACGTCTTGGTCCTCGCCTTTGCGTTTTCCAGGAAAAACAAAAGCAACATCAACGGCGAAAGCACACTCCACGCGCTCGCGAATTTAATCGGTGAATCCAGCCGCCTCTCCCGAGCCGTGAGTGAACAGAAAAACGTCGTCACATCCGTTCTCGGCGTCGTCCTCGACGAACCTTCCGTTCGAGCGCCCGCGGCGACCGCCGGTTGTAAACTCGCCGGTTTAAAAGCCATGGGTCACATACTCGAACACGCGGACACACCGAGAGATATCATGCGCACGCACGATTTGAAAACAAAGTTAGAACGCTTGGCGAGGAGTAAAACTGAAGTCATCGTCGCGCAATTGACCGATAAGTTGATGCGACGGTTGAATATTATTTAATATATAGAATAGAATAAAAAGAACCACCACCACCCGGAATAGAAAAAATAGTAAGGCATCAGTTTTAGGGTTTCACNTTTTGGGGTTAAANACGATCTGATCGGATTTTTCCTTCTCGCGCTCTCTCGCGTTTCCTTTCCGCACTCTCCGACTGTCGATCAAACGAAAAGCAGATCACACAAACATCTAAACATGTTCCGGAGAATCAGCGTCCAAGCGGCCCGCGCGGTGGTGCAGGCGTCGAACGTTTCTTCCTCCTCCACCTCTTCTTTAAACGTGTTGAGACATTCGAATAAAATCGGCTCGAACTCGTCGTTTCCCCAACACCAACAAAAAGCTGCCATGGCGATGAGCGCGGTCGAACTCTCCTCGTTGCTCGAACAAAGAATCTCGAACCATTACACGGATTTGAACATCGACGAAATCGGGCGAGTGTTATCCGTCGGGGACGGCATCGCGCGCGTGTACGGGCTGAACAAAATCCAATCCGGCGAAATGGTCGAATTCGCCTCAGGGGTGAGAGGGATGGCGTTGAACCTGGAAAACGACAACGTCGGCGTGGTGTGCTTCGGATCGGACACGACGATCAACGAAGGCGACATCGTGAAGAGAACTGGGTCAATTGTGGACGTTCCGGTTGGGAAAGGGATGTTAGGGAGAGTCGTGGACGGTCTCGGGAACGCGATCGACGGGAAAGGCGCGATCGCGGATGTGACGCAAAGACGCGTCGAGTTGAAAGCGCCGGGGATCATCGTGAGAAAGTCTGTGCACGAACCAATGCAAACCGGGTTAAAAGCGGTGGATTCGTTGGTGCCAGTTGGTAGAGGACAAAGAGAATTGATCATCGGCGATAGGCAAACTGGAAAGACGGCTATTGCGATTGATACGATCATCAACCAAGCGAGCGTGAACAACGGCACGGACGAAAAGAAAAAGTTGTATTGCGTGTACGTCGCGGTTGGCCAAAAGAGATCCACGGTTGCGCAGTTGGTGAAGACTTTGAGCGATAAAGATGCGTTGAAGTACTCGATTATTGTCGCGGCGACGGCTTCTGATCCGGCACCGTTGCAGTTTTTGGCGCCGTACTCCGGGTGCGCCATGGCGGAATACTTCCGCGATAACGGCATGCACGCGTTGATCATCTACGACGATTTGTCCAAGCAATCTGTCGCGTACAGACAAATGAGTCTTTTGTTGAGAAGACCGCCAGGACGTGAGGCGTTCCCAGGGGATGTCTTTTACTTGCACTCGCGTTTGTTAGAAAGATCGGCGAAAATGTCCGACGACGTCGGCGGAGGCTCCATGACCGCGTTGCCGGTTGTCGAAACGCAAGGCGGCGACGTGTCGGCGTACATTCCGACGAACGTCATTTCCATCACGGATGGCCAAATTTTCTTAGAAACTGAATTGTTCTTCAAAGGTATCCGACCGGCGATTAACGTCGGTTTGTCCGTCTCCCGCGTCGGCTCCGCCGCGCAAATGAAAGCCATGAAACAAGTTTCCGGTTCTTTGAAGTTGGAATTGGCGCAATACAGAGAGGTTGCCGCGTTCGCGCAATTCGGTTCCGATTTGGATGCCGCCACGCAATATTTGTTGAACAGAGGCGCGCGTTTGACCGAAGCCTTAAAGCAAGGCCAATACGAACCGATCCCGGTCCAAAACCAAGTCGTCTTCATCTACGCCGCCACGAAGGGTTACTTAGATAAGGTTCCGGTCAAAGACATCGGCGCGTTCGAAGCCGGCTTGATGAAACAAGTCGACGCCTCCATCTTGGAAGCTATCCGCACCGAAGGTGTCATCTCCGACGCCACCGATGCGAAGTTGAAGGAATTGTGCGCCAAGTTCACCGAAGGCTTCTTGTCCGCGTAATTATTATATAAAAGTGTTATCTTTGAGAGAGTGTTATTATAAGAGAGAGAAGAGTTTTGTGTTATTCAAGAAAAAGAAAGAAGAGAGAGATTTCATCAAATTTTTTTTTTCGTTCGTCGAAAAAATGCATGTGTTTTTTTTGTGTCGTTCAATTAAATTCTCTTCTTTTCAAAACTTATCTCAAAAGTTCACTTGAAACGAGCGCACAACGAGAGCACTCTTTTGCCGCATCGTCGTCGTCCTTTTAAAAGTCTTTCTCTCGCTCTTTCGAGAGAATCTCTCTCTCTCTCTCTCTCTCCGCGTTTGTCTTCTTCTTCTTCTTCTTTGTTAAGGATTTGAGGAACGGTGTCGCGCGTTGAGAGCGAGCAAAAGAAGATATGAACGCGCTGACGTC
>JGI20155J14468_10002889_pt1 | contig 12376 bp, 10 predicted proteins | sample COG_05_FD_14468 | JGI IMG/M metagenome (IMG submission 14468)
ACTCGTAAAAACGGTTCAGATTTGTGTTCTCGTTTGTGGAGTTTCACGAGTTCTATTTTCACCGGAAGGTTTACGATCCTATACATCATATAGCGTTGCGTTTCGTGAGTTACGTAACGAGAGAGAAATGCGCGTGCAATGCATCGCGCCGCGCGTATAAGGAGTACACAAAAACGAGAGACGAACACCCCTAACTAAATTCGTACCGAATAAACATCGCGCACGCGCGGGACGGCTGGGACATGTAGTCCGCGTAAAGCGTTAGAAAATCTAAATCGTTGCTGTTGTTACTCTCATCATCGGAACAGGAAAAGGTGGACATTTTGCACGTCGTGTGTGTGTGGTATATAATTGCGCGCGTACACGCGAGAACAACAAGTAGGGGAAATGTCAGACGTTTTCTCCATTACGAGAAGCAACGACGCGCGATGAGAAGAAGACGAATGCAATGAGCGCCACGTTTGGGAAGACGGCATCAGCATGAACAGCGAGAAGAGCAGTGAACGTCTTTTTCCTCCTCTTCGCACCGGTGGTGGTCGAAGACTCGTTGTCTTCCTTTCCGCGCTACTCGCGACGACGGTCACGGTCTTTTTCTGCGTCAAAACCTCCACAGGAATGCTTTCGGATTGGTATCTGACAAAGACAAGGATGACGATGATCGACGGGAACGAAGACGAAATCGGCCCAGATGGTTTTGGCAAAACCGCGTTCGAGAAAAAGAACGACAACTTTGACGAGAACGAAGAGGATTCGGAGGATTTTGTATCGTCGAAGAGAGATGACGAGAGCGATGGAGGAAAAGGAGGAGGAGAAGTGCGCGCTGAAGGCGAAGGAACGTCTTGTCCTTTAACTTCTCAAGATGTCGTCGATGATGATGTATTAATTACGAAAGCGTCGAAAACAAGGCAAACGTGGGCGTTTAAAGCGTCGTCGTCGATGCAATACGCGCACATGCCGACGCACGCGACGCACGGCGCTTTGGTTGTTTTGGCGTTTCAAGGCGCGAGGCGAAGCGAAGGGCAGGCGAATCAGAGGATTTATTTGGTGAGGTCAGAAGATGGCGGGAAGACTTTTGACTCTTTTGCGGAAAACAACGTGAAGAAGTTGAACGCGTTAGTTGTAGAAGGTGGGAGTAAAAGTAGCTTTAGCGAGAGGAACGACGTGGAAGTTCAAGCGCAGTGGGGGCCCGCGTTGTTTAAAGAGGAAAATGAAGACGAGGAAAACGTCGAGGACGAAAAGAATAGAAAGAAAATACCTCTTTTGCGTCTGTATTACTCGCAAAGTGAGTCGTGTTTCTTTTGCAGGCACAAAAATAGTTGCAATAGTGTGGATGCGAAAGAATATCGCGCCGGGGGAAACCTTTACGAGTCTACGTCGAAAGATTTCGGCAAGACGTGGTCGAAACCGAAATTGATATTAAAGGAGAAAGAGAGAGACGCGACAAAAGGTGGACACTCGCCGAAAGTTGTCGCGAGTCCTCCAATTCGATCAAAGTTATGGAACGCTGAAACGAACGCGTCCTCTTCTCCCTCGCATCTTCTTCTTCCGTACTGGACGCAAAAGCCTCGCGTGGGCGCAAACGGCATCAAGAGCGCGTGCGCTTCAGAAATGCAAGCCAAGGACGGACGGACCGAGAACGTTGCACTCCAAAGATAACGGGAAATCTTGGCATCCGTTGGGCTCACACGCCGTGCGTCACGAAGACTCGCATCGTAAAGCGCCAGAGATTGACAGGCTTTTGGAAGGTGCCATCGTTTCGTCGAATAGAAAAATCGTCCAATTTTTCCGGGCGACGCGACCGAGAGTGTACGCGAGTTTGTACGACGAGAAAAAGGCAGAGTGGGGGAAACCGTTTCCAGTGAGAGCGACAACGGTACCACTTAAACACCACCACGATCACCTCCGCCAACACCACCACCGAGACGAGTTCCTCAAAATGCCAAACGCCAAGCTCCACGCTATATCCATCCCTTCTTCTTCTTCTTCTTCACGGAGTACCCGCCACGGCCACCAAACGCAAATCCTCCTCGCGCACAACGACCACCCGTACAGAGTCCGTCAACGAGGTAACCTCGTCGTTCAAATCAGCAACGGCGTCAACTCGGACAAAAACGGCGTCGCTCCGTTCCACAAACTCCTCGACATCGAAACGAGGAGAGGTCGAAAAGAAGGCGAGATGGTCATGTACCCGCACATGGAAGTCTCCCGGACGACGACGAAAAAGAAGACGTCGTCGTGTGAAGGCAACAATAAACGTCATCAATACGAACTCACGATTTCCTACAGCGACCACGGCAGAGGCATTCGATTCGTTCGCGCGATATTAGAGTAACGAGAGCGAGAGCGAGAGCGCGTGTAAAAAGGCTACATTTTTCCTCCTTTTGTGCTTCAAAATTTCTCCCTTCTTTTCGGGCAAAAACTGTTCAAAAACGTCACACATTTCAGACCATCTGTCGCGTCATCATCATCGCCGCTTGTCTAGCGCTCTAAAAGGAGAAGAAGAAGAGCACGCACCGCTTTAAAGATGTTGCGTCCATCGGCGTCTCGTCAAGATTCTCGCAAAAAGTCCTTCAAGAAGTCCGCCGACGCGGAGGAGAGTCGACGGAAACGAGAGGACCAGATGATCGCCATACGGAAAGAGAAGCGAGAGGAAGCGATGGCGAAGAAACGAATCAACGTCGGGGGCGCTTCTGGAGGCGCGGAGATTAACCCGAACGTGTTTAACGACGCGAGCGATTCGACGGCCATGACGCACGAGCAAAGGACGAACGCAAAGGTACGTCTTGTTCGTGTAGCACACCGCTTGAAAGAGCGTTGAAAGAAGAGGGAGATCTCGCCTCTTCGTCTGTGTTTTTTCAAAGCAAAGGGGGCTTTAATTGAGATATTTTACGCTCGCTCGCTCGCTCTTCGATGTGCAACATTTTTACGCGTGCGACGAAAGAGCGCCTGTTTTTTTCGTATTCCTCTTTTGTCGCTTTGGTTCGTCTCATCTGTGCATCTATTCTGACTGTATACTCACTCTTCTATAATATAACACAGTTGGAATCTCTTCCGCAAATGGTGGACGGAGTGAACAGTCCGGACCCCGCGGTGCAACTGGACGCGACGACTCGATTTCGTAAATTACTCTCCATCGAGCGCAACCCGCCGATTAAGGAGGTCGTGGCGACTGGCGTGGTTGGGAAGTTTGTGGAGTTTTTACAGAGAGTTGATTTCCCGCAGTTGCAGTTTGAAGCCGCGTGGGCGTTGACGAACGTGGCGAGCGGGACGTCGGAGGATACGGCGACGGTGATAAATTCTGGCGCGGTGCCCATCTTTGTGCAGTTGTTGTCTTCGCCGAGCGAAGACGTGAGAGAGCAAGCGGTGTGGGCGTTGGGGAACATCGCCGGGGATAGTACCAAATGCAGAGACTTGGTGTTGTCACACGGCGCTTTGCACCCGTTGTTGTCGCATTTGAACGAACACTCGAAATTGACCATGTTGAGAAACGCGACGTGGACTTTGAGTAACTTTTGCCGAGGGAAGCCGCAGCCGCAATTTGAGTTGCTGAAGGACGCGTTGCCGGCGTTGGCGAAGTTGGTTCACTCAACCGACGAGGAAATCTTAACCGACGCGTGCTGGGCGTTGAGTTATCTGAGCGATGGAGTGAACGATAAGATTCAAGCGGTGATTGAAGCTGGCGTGTGCAGAAGGTTAGTGGAGTTGTTGTCCTCGCAGTCCGGCGCGGTTTTGATTCCGGCGTTGAGAACGGTTGGGAATATCGTCACCGGGGACGATTACCAAACGCAAATAATCATCAATTGCAGAGCGTTGCCGTGCTTGTTGGATTTGTTGACTGGAGAACACAAGAAATCCATCAAGAAAGAGGCGTGTTGGACGGTGTCGAACATCACCGCCGGAAACAAAGATCAAATTCAAGCCGTCATCGACGACAAATTGATCCCGCCTCTGATTTATTTACTCGGCCATGCCGAATTCGACATCAAAAAGGAAGCCGCCTGGGCTATTTCGAATGCTACCAGCGGAGGGACGCACCAACAGACTCGCCTGTTAGTCAACGAAGGGTGCATCAAACCGTTGTGCGATTTGATTTCGTGCTCGGACGCGAGAATCGTCACCGTCGCGTTGGAAGGTTTGGAAAACATTTTGAAAGTTGGCGAGGTAACGAAGGAAGAGGAAGGGAGCAACTTATTCGCGGCGTTGATTGACGAAGCGGATGGGTTGGAGAAGATCGAAGCGTTACAAAACCACACGAACAACGACATTTACGAAAAAGCAATGCGAATTCTCGAACAGTACTTTGGCTTGGAGGACGAAGAGGATCAAAACTTAGCGCCGGGGATGGACGCGAGCGGTTCGCAGTTTACGTTTGGTCCTCCTGCCGGTGGTGGCGCCGCGCTGCAAGGTGGATTCAACTTCTAACAATTATAACAATACTTAGTAAAGCTTGCGCTTGTTTTTTTAGCCGCAAAGCGCGCGCGCTTTCTATAGCTGACAATGATGCGCGGCAGACTACGTGAGCATTTTTTTGACGTCTCACGCCGCGCAATTAACTAAAACAACACTAACAACAACAACAACATTTGGGAATATACAATCAAATACCACTGAATCTATAAGTATTATTATCATCACAACTTTACGCTCACGCTCACCGCGTCGTCTTTTTTCGTCCACGATTTGTCCCACACGCTTCGGTCGTATTCAAACGGTGCTTCTTTCAACTCCGTCGTGTACCCGTTCGCGTCTAGATACGTCAGAAAATCTGGAGCTCCCGGGTATATGACGTTGTCGGCGATAACCACGGTGCCTTTTTGAATCATCCCAGCTTCCTCTAAACTCACCAAATCCGGTTTCAGACACGGTTTACAGTGATCCATAAACACCTGATCTGCAACCTGTCCTTTCAACAGCCTCTTCACTTCCGGTACGCTCGCGTTCGCGCTCCCGGTGATGACTTTCACCTTCGTCTCGTCGAATCCGGCGTACTCTAACAACGTCACCGCAACCTCCGCGTGTAACGGCTCCGCTTCCACGCACACCAACAAAAACTCCGGGTCTTCTAAAGTTCCATTCTCTCTGCTCTCGTCCATGGTGGCAATCGCCGAGTACCCTAAAAACGTCCCGAACTCGATCAGTTTAATTGGTTTACACTCCCTTTCCACGTCTCGTAAAATCTCTTGCTTTACTTTCCCAAGGTTGTATGTGGGATAAAACGACCAAAATTCATCCATCGCGTGTAAGATTGATTTCGGATCGCCTCGCGTTGCTTTTTGCGTGACAAAAGCTATGATATCCGACGGTTGCGCGTTCGGCCAGTCTTGGTAAAACGTCGATGCTTGTTCGTTGTGTTTCATGAGCTCTTCCGCGGCGTTCGCGGCGTTAGGGGAAATGAGGAGGAGCATCGCAGATGGAATGGAAACGCGGACGAAGTTTGCGCGCGAAAGTTTAGCGTTATCGCGAGAAGAAGATTTGGACGACGTGCACGCGAGACGAGACGTGTTCGCTCTTTTAATCGTGGCAATACTACTACTAAAGATGGATGCTTTCTGCGAGGACATTTTTCTTTGCTATTCTCTCTGCTATCTAGATGTGAAGTTAATAAAGTCCAACCTTGGAGCTTCTGCCTTTGGCGTTGAACACTCGCGTGGATTGCCCGCCACATTCGCACTGCCACTCGTACCACACCGCGCTCGAGCTGACGCACCTCCACACGCGTAAAATGATTTCATTCGGGAATTGAGGATCTTTAGACCTCATGTCGATAGGCATCGATCGGAAAGAAGATCGGGAACCAACTGAACATGAGTTCGTTCGTGTCTTTGTTTCTCGTGTGCGTCGGGAGATGGATGGAACAGTTGACGGATTTTTTTGCTCGCGAGCTCTTGTAAAGGAGCGCGTCGAAATAGCCAGCGAAGCCGTGGAGAGTGGCACACTTGTCCTTCAAAGTGAACGTGATGACAGCGTGGCGCTCGTTTCGAGAATACGCTTTTCCTGTCTTTTCCTTCGATGATATTCGTCTCGGATGCTTGAAGGTGAACACCTCTCGCGCTTCGTCCAGGAGATGGTGTCGGTACAACTTCACCACGTGCGGAGTTTCTTTTGCCTTCAAGTCTAAATCGCGAGAAACAGTCGATGAACATGCTTGATGGACAGCAGCACCCGTCATTGGCGCGAGGTAACTCGTATACTCTTGCGGTATGGAAATTCCTGTTTCCGGTTTCAAACACCGCTGCGCGCCATCTAAACATTCCGGCGAGAGTTCGTTATCGCCGAAGGATCCTAAAAGTTCCGAAACGAGAACGTCGCACTTCTCAGGAGCTTCCCATATGCGACCATCGCTGTGAAAAATTTCTGCATTCACGGCGGCCCAGTTTTCGCTTTGAGCTCGGTGGCGTAAAGTGTGCACCGCGTTCGGATTTTTCTCCACCACGTATACTTTCAATCGATTCGAGACCGAGGCTTTTACCGCGGCGTTTATGGTTGCTTTAACGAGTGGTCCTCTGCCAGCACCAACGACGGCAACGCGAATGATATCACTCACGGTATCTTTGATATCTAGCAAAGCTAACTCGATGGCATCTTCGTAAGCGTCGTATTTTGAATCGTCCTTCTCGAAGACTTCGTACGTCGCGCTCTCTAAATTATCCGCCAACGGTTGTAAAGGCGCTTGCACTTTGTCCCGGTAATCGCGTTCGATGACTTCTTGTTCAGAAAGGGGTGGCACGTTTTCAAATAAGTGCGCTATATACCTGAAATATTCTTTCATGGGGTGATATTCGGTGCTCCACTCTAAAGACGACTGAGTAGTATGCGTACCGCGAGTACTTTCGTGAAATTGTATATCTTCGAGGGGAGTATCTTTATCCACGTTTGGATTCTTCACGTACTCATCACCAGACGCTAAAATAACCTGTATGTCTCGCTTGAAACACTCCGAAAGAAACTCTTGCATTCTTTTCGGTAACACGGGATACGCGTGTTTGTTCGGCGTAAAACAAAACGTATCCACACACACACATTTCACCGGCTCCGCGAACCATTTTGAGTAATCCCAACTGGCGTCATCTCGAGGCACCATCTCGTATGCGCACATCTTTCCGAGGAGACCCGTAACGTTTGCCACGTCCCGCTCCTTATCACGTCTTGCGCCTTCGAAATCCAACCCGTTTAAATGGTTCGCCGCGGATGATTTCTCTAACACAGGCTCGTAAACCCCCGCGTTTCGTATGCAAATACCTAAATTTTCGTGTCCGTGACACGCCGCTCGAAACTTTTGCCAAATCGCGTACGAATCGTCATCGACCGAATCAAATTCCAACCACACTCTCGTCGAATTCACCATCGAATCTTCAAAGTGCGCGTTCACCACTCTCGCGCATTTCATTAAAGCGTGCTCTCGAAAACTATTCATGTCTCCTCGTACCTTATCAATATCGTTCTCCTCTCGCGAGGACACCGCTTCGTCAAACGTCTCGAAAGCGCTTCTCACATCGTCGTCGAACCTCGGCCTATACGTCCGAATAATAACCGCGTGTAAATTCAAATGCGACGCGTAACTCAAATCCTCCTCGAGTTTGCGACACATGTTCTCGCACGTTCCGTGTTTCTTATTCTTTCCGCCTTTGAAATGCTCGTAATAATCGCCGGGGCATCCGAACGCAGACACCGCGACGACTCGACTCGACCAACTCTCCGCCGTGAGTTGAAAATCACACGGTCTTTGAACAAAATCACCGTCGTCCTCTTCCGAAGAAGAACGAGACGCTTCTCCACTCCTCCTCCTCCGTCTTCGGTTTCTGCGGTAAAACGCGTCGTCTCCATCCAACGAACACGCGATGAAATCGAATCCGATGCGCGTCGCTTTCTCCAACGCGGTTTTTATGTCGCCGTTTTTTATGTCGGCAACTTCGCACCCGGAAAAGTTCGAGTCGCCTAAATCGTTCCGCGTGAACGAGAGCGGCATTTGTTCGAGACGCAGCGCGTGTATTATGCGCGTAGTGTGCGTCAAAGTTTGGGGAAATGTTCGTCACTTCTTGTGCTCAAAAGGACGATGATGAACGCGCTCTGTTTACACCATCATCATCGGAGGATATCGCTCCCGTTTCGCGCCACCGCTGCTCCTACATTGAAGACGAGGAAGGGATGTCATCGAAATCCTCCTCGCGCATCGTTTGGTGACGATGAAGAAGAAGAACAAGGAGATGAGAATAAAACACCGTTGTCCTCGCTAAACTCCGCCATCGAATTGCGCTCGAAGTTGCAAGAAGTTGCCTTGGTCGCGCAAACGAGGTACTGAAATAATGTTCTCGCGCTTTTGTTGCTGTCTTCGATGGGAGCATAAAACGCGCTTTTTGCTCGCTCTTTTAATCACGCTCTGTCTGTCTGTGTGTGTGTGTTTGTGTGTGCGTTTTGTATCTCTCTGATGTGCTGACGGTTCTTTCTCTCTTTCTCTCTGTGTGAACAACAACAACAACAACAACGAAACATCGACATCGATGATAAAAACAAAGTCCTCAAAATAACTGGCAAGATGTATTCGGCGACCAAACGGCATTTGTGTACGAACCGAAGTCGTCGTCCATAACCTGGGGTTTTGTACATTTCCTCGGCGGCGCGGCGTTAGGGCAATATCCGCAGGTGTGTTACGATGCGTTTCTGAGCGCGGTGAGCGAACGCACCGGGGTGACGATTATCGCGACGCCGTACGAGTTAGGGACGAAGCACGGTGAAATGGCGAAGAAGACACGACGTGCGTTCGAGAGGGCGAATCGAGTGGTGCAGGAAAGGAATGGGTTGGACGCAGGGGAGAATGTGCTGCCGGTGTTTTACGTAGGGCATAGTTTGGGCGCTAAACTTCACGCCGTGGCGAGTTTTTACGACGAAGAATCGAACGATAATAGTGATAGTAATAGTCGTAGTGGTAGTAAACAACACTTTCTCGTCGCGTTTAACAACGCGTCGGCGACGGACTCGGTGAAGATTTTAGAAAAATTCGCGAAAGAGTTGTTGAGCAAACGCGAAGGTGGCGGTGGCGAAGCGGCGAGTTCGCAATTCGACGCCATTTTCGATCGGTTGGTACCATTCGCGGAGGTGGCGGCGAAGGCGGCGGGATTGGAATTTNCGCCGAACGCGGTGGAGACGTTAGACGGCGTAGCAAACGGAAAGTTTAAATCCGATAAAGTCACGTTGTTGTCGTTTACTAACGACGAGCTAGATCAGTGCTCGAGNTTGCGAGAGGCTTTGGCGGATGGCGGAGTGAGAACGAATAGCGTGGAGATTCCCGGTGACCATTTATCGCCGGTATATTTAGATTTAGATAAATACGCGAAAATGAACCCGGTGATGAATCGATTGAGTGGNGTGCGCATCGGCGACCGAGAGGCGGTGGAGAGGATTGCGAACGAGATGGTGAAGTTTTTGAAGTCCTAAAAGTATATTTGCGTGCATATTTCAGCTATCGTGTCTCTCTCTCTCTCTCTCTCTCTCAGTCGCTATTTACTAAATCTACTAAAGTACATCATCATATGACTGATTACGAAAGCTTCGCGTAGAATCGCACGTCCTCGTTTCCCGAAGCTTCCTCGTCCATCTGTTTCAAAACGTCGTCGTTCAACGTCCCAGAAAACCGACAATCGTTCATCCACGACTGGCAACTCTCCACTTTTGCCATCTCGCACGGTTCTTTCATGGCAGTTTTACGCGCGTATTCAAACTTAAACAGCTTTCTCAACTCGTCTGAAGAGAATGTCTTCGGGTCGTTGTCTTCATCGTCGTCATCCTTATTGTTCGTGGCGTTTTCGACGCACGCGAAACCCATAGATCGCGCCAACGCGCCTTTTTGACACTGGCGTTGGAATATTTTCTCTTCCAACGTGAACGCTGTCAATAAACGGTAAATGAACGTGTTCTTCATTTGTCCGTCGCGATGGATTCGCGCGGTCGCTTGTAAATCGTTCGCTGGATTCCAGTCACAATCGAAAAGGACGAGTCGATTGGCGCCGATTAAGTTTAATCCTACGCCTCCGGCTTTCCTCGAGAGCAAGAAGACGGATCCTCCGTGACCGTTATTGAACGTAGTCACGAGTTGCGTGCGTTTATGTGACGGCGTCGTGCCGTCTAATCGAGTGAATCGTAATCCTGGNGAGGTGGATGAAAGCGCTTTTTCGATGATGTCCAGCGTGGACGTCCATCCTGACACGACGACAACGCGGTCGTTCATTTTTTGCGACAAATCGACGATTTTCTTCAACACGCGCAGTTTTACGCTCGTTTCCAACGGGTCCGTGGTGGTAGTTACTTTATTCGCTTCCTGGATGGCGAGTTGCAGTTCGTTCGATGACGACGAAGACGACGAAGATAACATACCGATGCCGTTGCATACTTTCTGCAAAACACCGCACGCTACCAGAGGATTGTCCACACGTTTCATGATCACTTGATCGCACACCGCCTTGTAACTTTTCTGTTGCGCTTCAGTCAGGGATAAGAACAAACAATACTCTGTCTTTGGCGGTAAGCCGTCGATGTGAACGTCTGATTTGGCGCATCGATCGATAAAAATAGCCGTTTTTTCGAAAATAGCCTTCGCTCTCGCTTTACCAATCATTTTCTCTTCCTCGGTCGCTTTCGTATCGTTCGCGCGTTCGGCGGGTAACTGGTACACTTTCCTAAACGTCTGGTAATCGTTCAAAACGCCCGGATTGGCAAAATCCATCAACGAGTAGAACTCGGCGAGATTGTTTTGCACGGCCGTTCCCGAAAGCAAAACGCGCATTTTACAGTTCAGTTTCTTTAATCCGTCGAGCGTCTTTGACCCGTCTTTCGCTTTCAGTCTGTGCGCTTCGTCGCACACCAACAACTGCGCTTTGTTTTCCAACAAGTGCGCGTTCGCGCGTAAGGTTTCGTACGAGCAAACTAACACCAGCCTTCGCTTTTGGTTTTCCAGCGCCCATTCTTTTAACAACTGCTTCTTCGCCGCGTCCGAGGTGTTGCTCCCATCAATCGCTTCGATTTCGATTTTTAAATCCAACCACTTTTTAAACTCGTTCTTCCAGTTACCGACCAACGTCGCCGGTACCGCGATAATCGCTTTCGTTATCGAACACCGAATGTCCCTATGAACGTCGTAACTCGGTCTCGGTGATTGTCTTAGCATCGTCCAAATCAACGCGATGACTTGCAAAGTCTTTCCCAAACCGACGTCGTGGGATAACAAACATCCACTCCTCGTTTCCGAAGTGATGTTCAAGCAACTTTCAAGCATGAACTTGACGCCTCTCTTTTGGTGCGGGCGAAGGAACCGCGCTATGGAAGGATCGAGGACGAGCGGTATAGGACCGATGGTGTTTGGTTTCTGACCGTCGTACAACACGCACGCGTTTGGTGCATCGATTGAATACACCGGCTTAAGCATATTCGCGGTCACGACGCGTTTAGTATTATTCGCCGCCATAAACGTTTGCGTGTTACTGAACGCAGTCGTCGTTTTCCGCTTCTTCTTCGTCGTCGCGTCGTCGACGTCCTCCTTGTCATCTTTTTCGAGAACGCCGACGTCGATGTTTGCAAACGCCATCCCACTCGCAAACTCCTTCTCTTCAATCTCGTTGTCGATTTCAATCTCGTATTGTTGCAGCGAACACTCCGTGCCTTCCACGATCGTCCCCGGTTTCCCTTTCGCTTTCTTCTCGCCTTTTTCGTTATACAGGACGGAATCGTTCGTTTCCACGTCCACTCGTAAAGCGCCGTCTTCAAACTTTAACGTTTTGCGTTTTACCGCGGTTGCTTTCCGCTTGGCGAATAAGCATCGCCAGTACCTGTGTTGTTGTTTCTTTTTACTGTTGTTGTTGTCCTCCTGCGTCGTCGTTAACGTCTGAATCGTCGTCGCTTTTTTGAAAAGATGATGATGATGATGTTGAGATTGGTTTTGTCGTTCGCCATTTTGCACATCATTGTTGTTATTCGTATTCGTACTATTGTTCCCAAAAGGCGAGATGAATCCCCCCATACTCTCTCTCAGAGACTTCTTTCCCTCTAAAGTCTCTTTCAAAAACCAGCAGAGAGCACAAACGCAAAGAAGAAGAGACAAAGAAGGAGAGAAAACAAACTAATTTTGTGAGGACAAAGGTTTCTACACATGTCGAGAGAAAACAAAACAACAGAGAGATAGAAAAAAACGTGATGAAAAAGGTGCTCACATTAATTCTGCATATTTCCAGCACGCAGCTTTGATTTGAAACGAAAGAGAGAAAAGAAGAAGAAAAAGAGAAAAAAGAGTTTTTGAGTGAGAGAGAGACAAAAAAAAAATATTTAGGGTTTACAAAATTCCGAGACCAAGACGCCCCCCGTTCTTGCGCTCGCTCTGGCCTCATTGCAT
>JGI20155J14468_10002910_pt1 | contig 12297 bp, 14 predicted proteins | sample COG_05_FD_14468 | JGI IMG/M metagenome (IMG submission 14468)
TGGATCGATCACCTAAGTGCTGAAGAAGTTGTTGGCGCTGTTTACCCTGGTGCTGGATCAATGGAAACGACACTAGTTATTATTGGTATCGTTTTATGGTTAGGCTGGCATGTTTTGACTGCAAGATCTGAAAGCGAAGAGCTTTCAAGATTAGCTAGAAAAAGACATGGTGCTAATGATCACAAAAGTAATATTACCGACTGGTAATTTAAAATAAAAATTTGGGCGCTACTTAGTTGTGGCGCCCTTTTTTTATAAAAAAATATGACTGAAGAAAAAAATAATGAAGAATTAAGACCCACTAAAATGAGGGGCGTTGCTTTTCCTAAAGCTAAATATGGAGTAGTGTTTGCAATAGTTGTTATTATTGTGGTTAATTTAATCTATTATAAAGAAACAATTTTTTCTTTTTTAAAATAATTATGTTAATTTAGTTTATGCCAAAAAATTTGTTCAAAATTGCTAAAGAAAAAAAAATTAAATATTTTTTAATAAGTTTTGTAGATTTATTTGGGGTTTTAAGGTCAAAATTAGTTCCAACACGTGCAATTAAAGAAATGCAAGAAGCAGGAGCAGGATTTGCTGGATTNGCTGCATGGCTAGACATGTCNCCAGCTGACTCTGATATGTTTGGCATTCCAGATCCTGATAGTTTAATACAANTGCCTTGGAATAAAGAAGTTGGTTGGTTGGCATCTGACCTTTGGATGAATGGAAANCCAGTTGATGCGTCGCCAAGAGTTATGCTTAAAAAGCAGATTNAAAAACTTTCTAAAAAAGGTTTNCAAATGAAATCNGGAGTGGAGTGTGAATACTTCCTTATTTCACAAGATGGTAATTCAATAGCTGATACAAGAGATACTCAGTCAAAACCTTGTTATGATCAATCAGCATTAATGAGAAGGTATGATTTAATAAAAGAGATTTGTGACTGCATGATAGAGATGGGCTGGGCTCCTATCAAAATGATCATGAAGATGCTAATGGTCAGTTTGAAATGAATTGGGATTATACTGATTGTCTTGTTACAGCAGATAGACATACCTTTTTTAAATTCATGGTTAAAACTATTGCTGAAAAACATGGATTAAGAGCTACATTTATGCCGAAACCATTTGAAAATTTAACTGGAAACGGTTGTCACGCTCATATCTCTCTTTGGGATGGAAAAAAAAATAAGTTTTTAGATAAATCAAACGAATTAGGATTAAGTAAAATGGCATATAACTTTCTTGGTGGTGTAATTAAAAATGCTTCCTCGCTCTCTGCATTTTTTAATCCAACAATTAATAGCTACAGAAGAATTAACGCTCCCCCAACTAAATCAGGTGCATCTTGGTCACCAAGTAGTATTTCTTATACTGGTAACAATAGAACTCATATGATTAGAATTCCTGATCCAGGAAGATTTGAATTAAGATTAATGGATGGATCTGCTAATCCTTATTTATTACAGGCAAGCGTGCTAGCTGCTGGTTTAGATGGTTTAAAAAATAAAATCAATCCAGGAAAGCCATTAAATTGTAATATGTACGAAGATCATTCAAAATACCCTGACCTTCCCAAGCTTCCTAACGAATTACATCAATCACTCAAAATGTTAAAAGATAACAAAGATATGAACGAAGCTTTTGGTAAAGATGTTATTGATAGTTATATAAAACTTAGAAACTTTGAAATAAATGAATTTAACAAAAAAGAAAATTTTGATAAAACAAAAACTATTACTATCTGGGAAAGAGATAATACTCTAGACTGTTAGATGATGACAATTTTATCTAATGGTCACTTGTGGAAGTACTCAGAATTTATTGAAAATAAAAATTATTCCTTTAATCAAGATAAAATTTTTAGTTCTTTGTCAAAAAAAGATATTGATGAAGCTTATTCAAGTATTTCTAACTGGGATGGTTATATGCCAACACCCTTGATTCAATTAAATAAACTTTCAAAAGAATTGAATTTAAATAAAATTTTTTACAAGGATGAAAGTAAAAGATTTGATCTTAAATCGTTTAAAGCTCTTGGTGGTGCTTATGCAGTCGAAAAAATAACTAATGGAAATAAAAATATTATCGTTGCGACAGCAACTGCTGGTAATCATGGAAGATCCGTTGCTTGGGGCTCAAAAAGATTGGGTTTAAAATGTAAAATTTTTATTAGTGAATTTGTTAGTGAAGCTCGAGGTCAAGCCATGTCAGACCTTGGAGCTGAGGTGATCAAAGTAAAAGGTAATTATGAAAAATCTTTGATTGAATGTATTAAACAATCAACAGATAATAATTGGCAAATTGTTCAGGATGTTGCTTGGAAAGACTACATGGTAGTACCAAAGTACACTATGGCTGGATATAGTGTTATGATGAAAGAAATTGTTTATCAAATAAAAAATGATCAGATCACTCATATAATTTTACAGGCTGGAGTTGGTGGTATGGCTGGCGCTATGGTAGCGGGTATAGCAAGATATTTAAAGAATATACCTGAGACTATAGTTGTCGAACCTGATAGCGCAGCATGTGTATTGGAAAGTATTAAGACAGGAAAAATTGAAAAGATTGATATTAAAAGAGAAAGTTTAATGGGTGGAATGTCTTGTGGAGAAGTATCTTTGGTCCCATGGGAAATACTAAAAACTTCTATTAAATTCTGTATAAGTTTACCAGATGATGATATTGCAAAAACTATGAGGTTACTAGGAAATTCTAGCTTTAGTGAAGAAAAAATTATAGCAGGAGAAAATTCAGCTCCTGGAGTAATAAGTTTGATAACAAGTTGTGCTGATGTGGCCACTAAGGAAAGATTAAAATTAAACTCAAAATCCAATGTATTAGTTATTGGATGCGAGGGTGATACAGACAAAGAAATGTATCAAAAACTTATAAATCAGTAGTATAAACACATAAATGAAAAAAATTCTGAAAAAGAAGGTTGCTAATATTGATTTTTATAAAATTTTCAAACCAGAGCTTACTCCAAAAAGAATGATGGAATTAGGTGTTTTTGGAGGTGCTTACTTTGGATTGGATATAAAAGAATACCCAAAATCATGGTTTAAAAAAGCAAAAATTAGTAAAACATTTGATGTCAGTTTAAATAGATTTAATGTTGTTTCAGGTTTGTCAAGAGAACATTGGATTGAAAAAGGTTGGATTTTTAAGGAAGATCCTTTGGGTTGGTTTCAATGGTACTGTAGATTTACTAATGGAAGAAGAATTCCTCATATGGATGAAATTCAAATCAAGAGATGGAAAAACTTTAGAAGACATGTTTTAGCAATCGAAAAAAACTGTGAAAGAGGTGATCTTAGTTGCAGAAAAAGGCAGAGACAAGCGATTTTACAATGGGCTTACGATCCTTATAAAAGATAGATTTAATTACCCATAAAATGAAACATTATTTTTCTATTTTGGGAATTTATTCTATGTTCAAAAAGATATAATCCCTGCCAAGTTCCAAGCAAGAGTTCTCCTTCATTGATACTCAAAGTTATATGACTATTTGTTAAAGAAGATTTTATATGCGCTGGCATATCATCTTTACCTTCCGTAGTATGAATATATAAAGATTTGTCCATAGGTGCTAATTTATTAAAATAATTAATTAAATCGGTTTGTACATCAGGATCAGCATTTTCTTGAACAATCAAGGATGCACTTGTATGTTGAATACTTAGATTTAAAATACCACTATTAAATTCATTTTTTTTAATCCAATTTGTTACTTCATTGGTAAATTGATAGAGCTTTTGACCATTGGTATTAATTTGGAAGTTTAAAAATTTTTGTATCACGAATAATTATATTCTGTAGAAGTTAATTCATGAAGACGACTGATTGTTCTTTTAAATGGTTTTGTTAGGCTTTGTGATGATCTTAATAAATTTAAATCAACATAAGAAGTAATCATCATTGGAATTTTTTTTTCATAAATAATATCTATTAAAGTTATAAATCTTTGTAATTGATTTGATTTATGTTCATTAAAATTTGGTAATTTTTCAATTAAAATAAAATCACAATTTTTTGCTATTTCTATATAATCCTCTGATCCTAAATTTCTATTACATAATTCATCGAATTTAAATTTAATAATTCTATTATAAAAATTTTCTAGTATAATTTTACGTCCTTTTACTTCCAGAATTTTTAAGGTTTTATTTTTATTTTTAGTAAGTTTTCTAAAAAATTTATTAAACTTAAAATTTGTTGACTCGTTTATTGGGGATAAATATCTCTTTATTTTTTCATTTTTGTTTAATCTATAGTCCTCATTAATTAACAATTCTTTTTCAAAGCAGTATTTTTCTAGAATTTTTATAAATGGAATAAATTGTTCTCTTTGTAAGCCATCTTTGTAAAGATCACTTATTTTTATATTTGATGAAAAAATAACTTTAATATTTTCATCAAATATCTTTTTAAATAATCTTCCTAAAATCATAGCATCAACAATATTAGTAACTTGAAATTCATCAAAATAAATAAGTTTTGTATTTTTACTTAATTCTTTTACAAAATATTCAATTCCTTTTTCTTTATCTTTGGTTTCATAATTAAAATTATGAAATTTAATCATAAACTCATTAAAATGAAGTCTCAATTTTTTTTCCTTTAATGCATTGAAGAAAAAATTTAAAATCATTGTTTTACCAACACCCACGTCTCCTACTAAATAAAAACCAAGTTTTTTAACTTTATTATTAAAAATTTTTTTAAAAAAATTCTGCTTAAAATTATCAATATAATAATTGTTAATATTATTAATTATTTCTATTTGGTTTTGATTGATCTCAAAGTGATGATTTTGACAATGTTTGAAAAATAACTTTTTTAAATTCATTTTTTTTTAAAATCTATTCCATATTCAGATCTTGATCCTATTCTTAGACCAAACGGACCTGGTATAAAAATAGTCATGGGCTTAGTTCCTTTTTTTAAATCTACTCTATGATAAGAATTTGCAGAACGAAATCCAATATAACCTGGCTTTCTCCAATACTTTCCATTTATTCTAGTTTCCCAGTAACCTCCTCTAAGAATAATCGTTATATATGGGCACAAATGATTATGAACTCCAACTCCATGATCATCAGCTAACATCTCGTGAATTAAAATATTAAATGGAAACCATTTTGGTCGATTTCTAAATAAAATATAATACCGATTCATCCATGGTTTAGCTAAATCGTATCTTGGATGAGATGGTCCTCTATCTAAAACAACTTTTTTCCTGCCTAACCTTTCCAGTAATTTAAGGAACATTAATTTAATTTGATAATAGCATTATCTTTAATAACAAATAAGTTTTTATTTAAAACAAATGGTCTAGATATTTTTTCATTATCTATCTTTAATATTGATATTGTTTTGCCTGTTGTTGCATCTATAACTAACAATCTACCATTATCGGTAGATAGATATAATTTGTTTAGACCAACAATAAACCCTACTGGTTTAATTTTGTCTCTTTTTTTTTTTTTAAAATTTTTAAAAATATCCGTAACTCTAATTATATTTCCACTATTTTTTTCAATGATAACTAAATATCCTTCATTTGAAATTGTTAATAAATAATTGCCAATTAAACTTGGTCTTAAATTTGAATTAACTTTGTTTTTCCAATTAAAACTTCCTGTTACGAGGTCTACAGAAAAAAATTGATTTTTGTTATTCGAAAAATACAAAGTATCACGATCTGCAATTATATCTGAGGTTTCTAGGGAAAAAGCTGACTCGTAAATCAAACTACTTTGTGTAGGTAGTTGCCAAAGTAAATCACCTTTATCAATATCAACTGCACTTATGTCCCCAACTGAATTATTAAAATACAATAAACCGTTAATTAAAACCATGGATAATTTTTTTTGAGATCTTATTAATGAGTTTTCTGTTTTAATATTCCAAAGTTCTTTACCATCTTTTATTGAAAAACATCTTAGTGTATTAGAGAAATCAATTATAAAAAATTTATCGTCATATATCTTAACTTGGGAATTAAAGGGTGCTTGATTGTTCTTAGACCAAATTAAATTTCCGCTAACTAAATCTAATGCATAGTATTTGGCAATATTATCAGCAACTATTAAAATCTTTTCATTGTTTGCAAACTGTAAAACAGGTTTAAGTTTTTTTTCTGACTTAGAATAATAATTTTTTTTCCAAATTAATTTTGAAAAATTGTTAAACTGTAAAATTGAACCTTTATTGTCAAAAAATATAATATTTTTTTTATTAAAAGAAATTGTAGGTTCAAATTGATGGAATTTGTTAATTTTTGAAAATTTATACCTTGAAGATTTTTTTAAAAGTCCATCATAATTCAATCTACCGTCATTATTAAGATAATTTCTAGCTATTAAATCATCATTTACCTTTACATCAAATTTTATTTTTAAATGTGAGTTTAATTCTTTACCTAAGGTTTTTTCTTCAACAAAAATTTCTTTATAGTTTTGATTGTTTTCATCAAAAATATCTTGTGATGCTGTCCAAAATTTTGAGTTTTTTTGTAATGAGCACCCTGCAATTAAAATAATAAAAGCAATAAATAAAATTATTTTATTCACCAAAATCTCTATTTAACCTTTTTTGTGACTCTATTTTTAATTCTTGATTGGAATTTTCAAGTAAAATTATTTGGCTAAAAAATTCTTTTGCTTTTTGTTTTTCATTTTTTGAATAAAAATATTCTGCCATTAAATATAATGCATGTGACTTCCAAACACTCTTTGAATTTATTATTGGTTTTAATATTTCTAATAGTTTGTTTTCATTGCTATTATCAGCATTATAAAGTGCTTTTTTATATATTATTAAATTTTTTATTTCTTTTTCTAACGACGTAACATCAATTGTTTTGTCAAACAGTTCATTTATTTTTAATATGTCTGATTCCAGTTTGTTATCGATTATAAAAAATAAGGATAAAGGTGAATAAGTTGAGTCTTTTTTATTAATCAAATCAATCAAGGCATTTTTTGTAATTTCTTTATTACCTTGAGAATACTCAAGAATGATTAAATTATATTGATCTGAAATTTTTATTTTTTTTTTCTCTTTAAGCTCTATCAAACCAAAGTAACCTATTAAAAATACAATTAGAAAAGATAAAATTAAAATTAATAATCTTTTGTTATTGATAAAAAAATTTTTAATTTTTTCATTTCGAGTATTACTGTTTATAATAACTGTATCTTCATCCATAATTAAATCATATTCCTAAGAACATACTGAAGTATTCCTCCATTTTTGTAATACTCTAATTCATTCTTGGTATCTATTCGACAAAGAGTTTTGATTGTTTTGATATCACCTGATGAATATTTAATCTCTACTTTTACTTCGTCCGAAGGATTAATGCCTTTTTCAATTTCCATAACACTTATTAATTCGGATCCTTCTAATTTTAAACTTGTCCTATTAATTTTATCTTTAAACTGTAATGGTAAAATTCCCATACCTATTAAGTTAGATCTGTGAATTCTTTCAAAGCTTTCTGCTATTACCACTTTAACTCCAAGTAATTTTGTTCCTTTAGCAGCCCAATCTCTTGATGAGCCGGTTCCATATTCTTTACCACCTACAACAACTAGATCAACACCTCTTTTTTTATATTCTACTACAGCGTCGTAAACTGGCATAACTTTTCCCTCTGGCTGTAATTTTGTGAATCCACCCTCAGTTCCAGGAGCCATTTTATTTCTTATTCTAATATTGGCGAAAGTTCCTCTCATCATAACTTCATGATTTCCTCTTCTTGAACCGTATGAATTATAATCTTTAGGTAAAATTTGATGATGCATAAAATATTCACCAGTTGGACTTTCTTTTTGAATGTTTCCTGCTGGTGATATGTGGTCAGTTGTAACCATGTCTCCTAAAATCAGCAACAGTCTAGCGTCTTTAATTGACTTAAATCCCTCTGGTTGATCTGGCAAATTTTCAAAGAATGGAGGTTTTTTTACATATGTTGAATTGACATCCCATTTATAGATGCTACTTTTTTCAGTTTTAATTGCCTGCCATTGTTTTGGGCCCTCTGAAACATTGGAATATCTTTTAATAAACATATCTGCATTTAAAGATAATTTTAGAGTTTCTTCTATCTCTTTATTTGATGGCCAGATATCTTTTAAATAAACATCTTTTCCATCTTTATCTTTACCAAATGAATCCTTGAATAAATCAAACTCCATATGACCAGCTAATGCATACGCTACAACTAAAGGAGGTGAGGCTAAATAATTTGCTTTTATATGTGGGGAAATTCTTCCTTCAAAATTTCTGTTACCTGATAAAACTGATACCCCATAAAGATTTTTTTTTTGTATGGCTTCAACAATATTGTCTGCTAATGGGCCAGAATTTCCAATACATGTTGTACAGCCATATCCCACTAAATTAAACCCTAGCTTATCTAAATAAGTATTTAATCCAGCTTTTTTCAAATAATCTGTAACAACTTGGGAGCCAGGTGCTAATGATGTTTTTACCCATGGTTTAACTTTTAATCCAAGATCAACTGCCTTTTTTGCAAGTAAACCAGCTCCAATTAAAACATTTGGATTTGAGGTATTTGTACATGATGTGATGGCTGCAATTAATATTGAACCATCTTTAATCTCATATTCTGTATTAGACACTTTTGATGAGACAAATTCTTTTTTATTTGTAATTTTACTAAAACTCTTTTTAAAACCTGACGCCGCTTCTGAAAGTAAAACTTTATCTTGAGGCCTCTTAGGTCCTGAAATCGTTGGTACAATTGATGTCATATCCAATGTTAACTTATCTGTAAATTCGATATCTGAACTTGCCCATAATCCTTGTGCTTTAGCATATTCTTCAACTATTTTTACAGTTTGTTGATTTCTACCAGAAAACTTTAGATATTTAATAGTTTCCTCATCGATAGGGAAAAATCCACAAGTGGCACCATATTCAGGTGCCATATTTGCAATTGTCGCTCTATCAGCTAATGTTAAATTTTTTAATCCTTCGCCATAAAACTCAACAAACTTTCCAACTACTCCTTTGTCTCTTAGCATTTTTACAACAGTTAGTACTAAATCTGTAGCTGTAGTTCCTTCTGGCATTTTATTTTTTACTTCAAATCCAATAACTTCTGGGATTAACATTGAAATTGGCTGACCTAACATACCAGCTTCAGCTTCTATACCTCCTACACCCCACCCTAAAACTGACAAGCCGTTTACCATTGTGGTATGACTATCAGTTCCAACTAAAGTGTCTGGAAAAATATATTTTTGACCATTTAAATCTTCTGACCAAACAACTTTTGATAAATATTCTAAATTTACTTGATGGCAAATACCTGTTCCTGGAGGAACAATTCTAAAATTATCAAAAGCATTTTGTCCCCACTTGAGAAAGGAATATCGTTCACCATTTCTTTTAAATTCTATTTCAACATTTTTATCAAATGAATCTGATTTTGCAGATTGATCAACTTGCACAGAATGATCTATAACTAAGTCAACTGCTGAAAGTGGGTTGATTGTATTTGGGTCTTTATTTTTTTCTTTTACTGCCTCTCTCATTGCCGCAAGGTCAGCGACAGCTGGTATACCAGTATAATCTTGAAGCAAAACTCTAGCAGGTCGATATGCAATTTCTGTTTTAGATTTTTTATTTTTAAGCCATTCTTTAATGGCCATAATTTGTTTTTTACTAACTGTTAAATCATCTTCATATCTAAGTAAATTTTCTAATAAAACTTTTAATGATTTTGGTAATTTTGATATACCATCTAATCCATTTTTTTCTGCCTCAGAAATTGAATAATAGATATATTCTGTATTATCGATAATTATTTTACTTAATGAGTTGAATGAATTTTTATTTCCTGGTTTCATTATTTATATATAGAATGTAAATATGCTTAATAAAAGAAGACCTGACATAACATAATTAAAGTATTTAATAAATTTCTCATTTGTCGCAAATTTCCTCAAAAATTTACCAATAAATGTCCATAAAGTTATACTACTGCCAGAAAATAATAAAGCTAGAAGGATAACCTGAGTTGAATATTTTATGTAATTTTCACCGAAGTCAACATAAGTAGAGACAACTACTATAGCAACCATTACTCCTTTTGGGTTAAGATATTGAAATAAAAAAGTTTCTATAAATTTTACAGGATTTTCTTTTTTTGTTTCAGTTGAAATTTTAGAAAAAGAAATTTTATATGCCAAGTATAACAAAAATAAGGTTCCTAAATATTTAATAACAACCTGAATCATCGGAAATAGTTTGAAAATATTCACCAATCCAACAGTTAAAAAAAATACTAAAGATGTAAAACCTAAAGTTGTTCCTAAAATATGTGGAATAGTTTTTTTAATACCAAAATTAAAACCAGAATATGATGCCACTATATTATTCGGTCCAGGTGTATAAGCGGCAACAAACCAAAATAATGATATAGATAATATATCTGGATGCATAGATTACGCGATTGGTAGGCCATTTTCAGATTTTTGAGAAGGATGTACTAAAATTACTTTTCCATCTTTATCAATAGAACCTAAAATCAAAACTTGCGAAACTACTCCTGCAATATTTTTTTCAGCAAAATTACAAACACCTATAACTTGTTTTCCCTTTAAATTTTCTTCATTATAATGGTGCGTTATTTGCGCAGAAGATTTTTTAATTCCAATCTCTGCTCCAAAATCAACCTCAACTACTAATGAAGGTTTCCTTGCTTTTTCATTTTTTTTTACAGAAACTACTGTGCCAACCCGAATGTCTATTTTATTAAAAATATCAAAGGTAATTTGTTCTTTCATATATTTAATATATAATGAAAGTTAAATATGAGTACAGAAAATAATTCAGAACTTTTGTTTAATAATTCTGTTAAAATTTTAACAGACTTGATAAGTTTTAAAACTATTTCAGGTGAAGATAATAGTTCTTTAATTGATTATTGTGATGATATTTTAAAAAAATTAGGTGCTACGTCTTTCAGAACTTATGATAATGAAAAAAAAAGGGTCAATTTGTTTTCAACACTAAAAACTAAAAACCTAAAAAATAAAAAACCTATAATATTATCAGGTCACACTGACGTTGTTCCTGTTTCTAAAGGTTGGAGCTCAGATCCTTTTAAAGCAACAATTAAGGATGACAAATTATATGGAAGAGGCTCATGTGACATGAAAGGATTTATTGCTTGTGCCTTAGCATTTGCTCCAATTTATTCTAAATCAAATTTAAATAGAGATATTCATTTTTCTTTTACCTTTGATGAGGAAACAGCTTGTCAGGGCGCTCCAATTTTAATTCAAGAACTAAAAAAGAGAGACATTAAAGATGGTATCTGCATCATAGGAGAACCAACTAATATGAAAATTATTGATGCTCATAAAGGATGTTATGAATATACAACTTATTTTAAAGGTTTGGCTGGTCATAGCTCTGCACCTCACAAGGGTGTAAGTGCTGTTGAATACGCTTCAAGATATGTGAGTAAATTAATTGAATTAAGAGAAAAGCTTAAAGATAGATCACCAAAAGACTCTATTTTTGATCCACCTCATTCCACTCTTTCTATTGGTGGGGTCTTTGGTGGAATTGCTCATAATGTGATTGCAGATAAATGTCATGTTAATTGGGAAACAAGACCTGTAATAAAAGAAGACGGTATATTTTTAAATCAAGAAATAGACAAATATGCAAATGAAATTTTATTACCAGATATGAAAAAAGTTTTTTCAAATGCTTCGATTAAAAAAGAAATTATAGGTGAAATAATTGGTTTTGATAGAGAAGATAAATCAGAAGCATGTGAACTTATTTCAAGTTTAACAGGTGATAATTCTAGACAAGTTGTTTCATTTGGAACGGAGGCAGGTCTATTTCAAGAAATAGGTATCAGTACAGTTGTGTGCGGTCCAGGCTCAATCGAGCAAGCGCACAAAATTGATGAATTTATTGTTTTGGATGAGCTTAAAAAATGTTTGAATTTATTAGATGGAATTAAAAATAATTCTATTGCTAGTTAATCGCTCCAACCACTCACAGCTTTTACCTCTAAATATTCTTCAAGGCCAAGTTTTCCAGCTTCGCGACCAATTCCAGAATGTTTATAGCCACCAAATGGTGCATCAGGTGCTAGACCAGCACCATTAATATCAACCATTCCAGATCTAAGTTTTCTTGCAACCCTGTTTGCTTTTTTTTGATCTTGTGTTTGAATAAAGTTTAAAAGTCCATAAGGAGTGTCATTTGCAATCTTGATTGCTTCTTCTTCAGTTTCAAATGGTAT
>JGI20155J14468_10002916_pt1 | contig 12290 bp, 10 predicted proteins | sample COG_05_FD_14468 | JGI IMG/M metagenome (IMG submission 14468)
ATTGGAGAAATGTTATTTCCAGATTCAAATGGGGAAGTTCATATTAAATATGGTGCCATTAAAGATGATAATGACTTTGTAATAAAAATGGCAACAGGGTTTTTTAATAACCCACAAAAAGGCTTACCCCCATTTAGCGGCTGTATGTTAGTTTTTAGTCAGAACACAGGTCAAATTAAGGCAGTGTTACTTGAAGAAGGTGAGTTAACTAATCANCGCACAGCCGCTGCAGGTGCAGTTGCAGCAAAATATTTAGCTCCAAAGAGTGTTGATCAAATAGGAATTGTTGGGACTGGGGTTCAAGCTCGTATGCAAGCTTTATACTTACAAGAAGTAACAGAATGTCGAAACATTTCAGTATGGGGGCGGGATACTATTAAGGCTGAACATGCTGCCCAAGATATGAAAGATATGGGATTTCAAGCTAAGGCGGAAACTAATTTAAAGTACTTATGCGAAAACAGTCAATTGATTGTCACAGCAACTCCTTCGTGCGAACCACTACTTGAAGCTCATATGATTAAACCAGGTACGCACATCACAGCAATGGGATCGGACACTCATGAAAAATGCGAACTATCAGTTGATATTTTAGAAGTAGCAGACATAGTTTCTACTGACAGCATAGATCAAGCAATTTCCCGCGGTGAAATCTCCCATGCACTACGATCTAGAAAAATCAAAAAAGAAAATATAGTTGAGTTAGGACAAATAATTCTTGATCCTAAAACTGGTCGAAAATCAGATTCTGAAATAACTGTTTCAGATTTATCAGGAGTTGCTATTCAGGACATAATGATCGCGAAAGCAATAACAAAAATTTTGGAGCCTAAGTAAATTTATTAATTTTGAGATAATAATTTTTGCACGAGTGATTGATCAACATTGGCTCCACAAGCAATAACTATGGACGTCTGCCCTTTAAGCTGTTCAGATACTTTTTCATAACCAGCTAGCGCGAGAGCTGCAGAGCCTTCTATTATTTGATGTTCATCAAATGCAAACTTTAGGAAGGAACTAGTTATTTCTTTTTCATCACACCAAAGAAGTTCATCAACAGTTGACTTGCAGATTTCAAATGTAACTGTATCTGAGTCAATACCTCCAGAAACACCGTCGGCTAACGTAGGCAAGTGTTTTGTATCGACGATCTTTCCTAACTTTAGAGAGTCTCCAAGTGTGCAAGAGTTTTCAGCAGAAACACCCCAGACTTTAATATTTGGGTTAACGGCCTTTAAAACAGCAGAGATCCCGCTTATCAAGCCCCCTCCTCCCATTGAAACAAAGACATTATCTATTCCATTTTGACCAAGGGCTTCAATAAGCTCTAGGCCTATAGTTCCTTGTCCAGCAATAATATCCAAATCGTTATAAGGTGATACGTAGAGATATCCCTCCTCCTTAGCTAACTTTTGTGCATGTGTCTCTGCTTCACCAGACTCTTGACCCTCAAGAATTACTGTTATGCCATACGATCTTATTTTCTCTAATTTTACGATAGCAACAGTCTCTGGGAGAACTACAGTTAAATCACCTCCAAGTTCCCGTGCCGCATAAGAGCATGCAAGCCCGTGGTTACCAGAGGATGCAGTTATGAGTTTAGCATTTTTAAGAACACCTTCTTTTTCAAGTTGAGTTAACTTACTAAATGCTCCACGTATTTTAAACGAACCGCTAAACTGAAAATTCTCTGCTTTGAAAAATAAATCTGTTCCATAAATATTAGATTTAATAAGTGGGCTATTAGATATCTTCTCCACTATCCTTTTGTGAGCATTTTCTGATTTTATCTTTAAATTCTCTAAAGAAATGTGATTTTTTGTCATAAATACTCCAATTGTAAAATTAATGTTGATCGTATTTTGTTATTATTATTCAGATGACGCAGGCTGTATCAAGCTATAAGTAAGTTTTCATCCGTTATAGTAGTATATTTATACTAGGGTATACAAAATACCATCTTTTTAATAACATTTAAAATCAACTATTTTAGGTTATAAAATATGAATAATTTCAATGCCGATAACGAACTAAATAATTTAAACAATTTACTAGATCAAAGGTACTCCTGCAGAGCATTCCTGAACAAAGCAGTTCCCAAAAGTACTATTCTGAAAATATTAAGTTGTGCACAAAAGGTTCCATCATGGTGTAATGCTCAGCCTTGGGAAGTAAGTATAGTCACTGAGGCTAAACTAGTGTCACTAAAGAAATTAACAATTAAAGCTGGACTGGATCGCTTGCACAAACCAGATATAAAATTTCCTTTAGCTTACGAGGGTGTTTACAAACAAAGACGCCGAGAGTGTGCTGAACAATTATATGGCTCCATAGGAATAAACATTAGTGATAGAGATGCATCTTTCAAACAAACGTTAAAAAATTATGAATTTTTTGACGCCCCCTGTGTTGTAATAATTACATCTCCAAAAAATCTTGGGTCATATGGATTACTTGACTGCGGAGCATTTATAACAGCACTCACTCTTGCAGCTACAGCAATTGGAATAGCCTCAATACCTCAAGCAGCAATAGCAGGGGTAGCTCCTGTAGTTCGTGAGTTTTTGGGGTTATCTTCGACACGTGATATTGTTTGCGCCGTATCTTTAGGCTACCCTGATGTAAATAATCCTGTTAACAAATTTCGAACAACTCGAGCTAATGAGCAGTACCTAATAAAAGAAAATATATCACTTAAAAGGAGAATAAGTTGGACCATTATCTTAAAGCATCAACTCAAACTTGCATTTGGGGTTATTTTGACGCGCTTTGCGAACCTGTTCTTACTATTAATAGTGGTGACATCGTAACAATTGATAGCGTTAGTGGTGGTCCGAACGTTATACCTCCTAAGGAATTTTATACCCCACCTGAGCTAAAAGAAATACATGCATTAGGGGTTCCTCAAGTTCCTGGACACATATTAACCGGTCCAGTTGCGGTAAAAGGTGCGAAAAGGGGTCAGGTATTGGAAGTAAACATTTTAGAGGTGAATTTACGTCAAGATTGGGGTTACAATTTCATTCGACCTTTGTCAGGTGCGCTGCCATATGATTTTAATGAAGAAATTCATATGAATATACCGCTCGATAAACAAAATATGGTAGCTAATCTTCCTTGGGGATTAAAGCTACCTCTGTCGCCTTTCTTTGGTGTTATGGGCGTTTCGCCACCTAAAGGTTGGGGACGAATTTCCTCAATAATGCCAAGAGCTCACGGAGGGAATATAGATAACAAAGAGTTAGTTCCAGGGACGACACTATATTTACCAATATTTAACGATGGAGCTCATTTTTCCGTAGGAGATGGGCACGGTTCTCAGGGAGACGGAGAAGTTTGCGTGACTGCAATTGAAACGGCTTTGCAGGGGAAATTCCAGCTGACGGTTAGAGATGATTTAGATTATATATATCCTCAAGCCGAGACACCAACTCATTTTATAACGATGGGTATGGATCCTGACTTGGATGTTTGTTCTGAGATGGCTCTTAGAAATATGATTGATCTTATTAAATTAAAAACAAATATCACTACTGCTGAGGCCTACACCCTATGTAGCCTTGCTGCTGATTTAAGAGTAACCCAAGTAGTAAATGGGTGCAAAGGTGTACACATGATGATTAAAAAAGATTATACTCAATAAGGGCAGATTTTTAATTCTTAAAAAAAGGAAAAGAAATGGGATTATTTGGTTTAGAGGCATTTTCACTATCATTTTTACCTTCTTTAATAAGCAGTATTTGGATACTAATATTTGGTGCATTCGATATACCTGCAGAGAATAAATCCCGTGCCGTGGAAAGTCTAATCCAAGGCACTTTATCGGCTATCAGAGCTACAAATTCTAAAGTAACTTTTGACCCTATCCGAAGAGATGTTACTAACGATAAGGTTGTTTTTCCAAACATAGAGATTATTATCCCTGGCAATAAGAACGTTTATAATTACAATCAAAATTGCATTGGTAATTATTCTGAAAACTTTAGAGATAAGTGTTCAACTAAGGTCTCAATTGAGTCTCTTTCTGTAAACAACATAGGCCTAAAAGAGAACAGAAAGCAGAATGTAGAGCTGGAGATAAGTGGTTTCAGCGTAGATCTAAAACACCTTCTGTCCAACGACGATTATATTTCCGCTCAGATGTTAGATCCTATTAATGAGCTACTTGAAAATGGAGTTTTAGCGGGGTCTGTAAAAGTTGGAGTTGGCTACAACCTTGGACTAGACCAGTTTAGTCTAGAATTAAGTATAGCTTTAAATAAACTTGCGTCCTTTTCAATCAAAACCAAGCTGTCAAATGTTAAATATCATAATAATACTTATTCATTTGATTTAGATGAACTTGAGGTGGCCGTTTCTGAAGATGGCTTAAGGCCATTTTTAGATTATCAGTTACAAAATACAATTGGTTTAGAGCTAAATTCTGGTATGTTGCTAATGTTAACAGCTGGGATAGATGAAGAAAAAAAAGGATCCTTAAAAGATTTAAAAAATATTAGATCAATAGCCAGTTTTATCGATGGGAAAAGTAAAAAGTTATTCTGTAAGCGTGGTGAATCTATCCATTTAGACTTCTCTAACCTTGACGCTACCGGATATTTAGAAAGCCCATTTTCAATAGTTGGGGTTTTATGTCAGGAATTCACTAATAGTGCATACTGACAAATAGTAAAAAATTACAACCTTTTATTATTTTAGGAATTAAAATTGACTGAATTAAAATTAACAGAAGAAATACTTGCGGCTGTTAGCTCTGGTTTTGAACAACAGTTAAATTTTACTAAAGAATTAGTAAGGTTTCCTTCACTCAGAGGACTTGAAAGCGAAGCACAAAATTTTATTTACCAAGCCTTAAGTGATCGCGGTTACAAAATGGACCGTTGGACTATTGATATCAAAGACATAGAGAGCCATCCAGGCTTCTCACCAGTGAATGTGGATTACTCTAACGCTATTAATGTTGTAGGTACGCATACCCCAAATATTGAAAGTGGGAAGTCTCTAATATTAAATGCTCACATAGATGTAGTCCCAGAAGGCCCTCTGAATATGTGGAAAGGCAACCCATATAACCCTACTATTGAGGGCGACTGGATGTACGGCCGAGGGGCTGCTGACATGAAGGCTGGACTTGCTGCAAATATCTTTGCTTTGGATGCCTTGCGTTCGATCGGTTATCAACCTGCAGGAAAAGTTTTTTTACAGTCTGTTGTCGAAGAAGAGTGTACGGGAAATGGGGCTCTTTCATGCTTGGTAAGAGGCTACCGTGCTGATGCCGCTATAATACCTGAACCAGAAGACGATAAACTCATACGGGCAAATACTGGTGTTTTATGGTTTAAGGTTAAAGTTCAGGGAGTTCCAGTTCATGTTAGAGAAGCCGCTTCGGGTCAAAATGCTATTGAGGCGTGTTTTCCTATCATTAGTGCTTTGCGTGAGTTGGAAGAAAAATGGAATTTAGAAAAAAAGCAGCATAGATATTTTGAAGACTTAGATCACCCTATTAACTTTAATGTGGGTAAAATAGAGGGAGGCGATTGGGCATCTTCTGTTCCAGCAAGCTGTACGTTTGATTGCAGAATGGCAATATATCCTGGTTGGAACCCGAAAGAGAAAGCTTTAGAGATTGAAGAGTGTATACGTGGCGCGTCTAGTAGATCTGTATTTTTAACTAATAATCCACCTGAAGTTGAGTGGAACGGCTTTTTTGCGGAAGGTTATGTCTTAGAGGAAGGTTCAGAGGCTGAAATGGTACTGGGTAGAGCTCACATGAATGCATATAATAAACCTCTCGAAACTATGGTCACCCCAGGTTACTTAGATGCCAGAGTTTTTGTGCTCTACGATGATTGTCCTTGCTTAGTTTATGGGCCTTATTCAGAAAACATTCATGGTTTTGATGAGCGTGTTAGTTTAAGTTCTATAAAGAAAATAACTAGTTCAATAGCTCTTTTTATTGCTGACTGGTGTGGGTTAGAAAAAATTTAAACCGTTCTTAACAGAATCTTAAGTATGCATTTTAACGTAAAAGAAAACCTCTTTTATTAAGAAATTCTTTCATGTGAGCCCTGGATTCTTTTGAAAGTTTATCAGACATTTGTTCACTCCATACAGATACTTTGTTATTAATTGATCTACTCTCGTAATACCTATTAAGCTCATTATCATATTTCTTTATCAACTCGGCCTCAGACATCTCATCATAAAAGTTTTCTTTTACTAAAACCTCTAAAGGAAGCCTAGGCTTTATTTCAGGGTCTTGAGCTGGGAAACCTATACACAACCCAAATACAGGATATACATTCTCCGGTAATCTTAAGATTTCACAAACCTTCGCCGGATTATTTCGAAGAGCTCCAATATAGCATATTCCTAACCCCGAGGATTCCGAGGCTATAACAATATTTTGAGCGACTAACGCCACATCGACTGTAGCAATAATGAAGTGTTCTGTGAGTCCCCTTATTGGAGTTTCATTATACATTTCACAACATCTAGAAGCTCTGTTTAAATCCGCACAAAATACTAAAAATTCAGGAGCATCTTTTATATATGTTTGTCCACCACCCACTTCACATAATTCTTCCCGTAATTTTGGATGGGTAACTCTAATTATTGATGACGCTTGAATCAAACTGGAAGTAGCTGCCGCTTGCCCGGCGGATAGAATATCAATCAATAATTCTTCAGGAATTTTTTTATCCTTAAATGACCTAATTGATCTATGCGAACGAAGTAATTCAATAACACTAGCCATCAGTATTTTACCTTTCAGAGTATATTTTTTAAAAACTTTATTTGTAATGTTCTTAACCATTATTCAGTTAAAAAACGTATTTATTAACCCACTCTCTTTATAACTTAATGTATTCATTTAAAAGAACACTTGTAAAAATTCTTAATTATTGTCAGAAACTTTAGTATATTTTTGAGATCAGGTCATGTCAGATAGTAAACAACGTCAAATTATAACTTCATGGGAAGAAAACCTTTTCACTGCCTTAAAACAGGCTGGGGTAAAACAACTACCTTATGTTCCTGATGCAGGGCACTCAAAAGTTATTAATATGGCCCATCAAGATCTTGATATCAGACCTGTGGTACTAACTACTGAGGAAGAAGGTGTTGCACTATGTTGCGGCGCTTGGCTTGGTGGAGAGAAGTCTGTGTTATTAATGCAAAGTAGTGGCGTTGGTAATTGTATTAATATGCTCTCCCTAATTAGCAACTGTAATTTTCCATTTGTTACAATAATTACTATGCGAGGAGAGTTTGGTGAATTTAACTCTTGGCAAGTTCCAATGAGCTCGGCGACTCAGGGAAGTCTTGAGTTAATGGGGTTAAACGTACAAAGAGTAGACGAAGGAGATGATGTTGGGCCAACCGTAGCCGCTGCCTTATATTCTGCATACTCAAGTGATCAAAAAATAGCGATACTATTATCTCAAAAATTAATTGGTAGTAAAAAGTGGTAATTGATGACAGTTGAAAAACTAAATCGCAGAGAAGTTGTAAAAAAACTAGTCTCTAATAGGACTAATTTACTTATTATATCTGGTCTAGGCTCGCCAACGTATGATCTGCATGATGCTGGTGACAATAATCAGAACTTTTATCTATGGGGCGCTATGGGAGGCGCTGCCATGATGGGCTTAGGGCTTGCGCTTTCTCAACCAATGAAATCAGTGCTTGTCGTTACCGGAGACGGAGAACAACTAATGGGGATTGGAGCGCTCGCTACAATTTCCGTTCAAATGCCAAAAAACCTCACTATAGCTGTATTAGATAATGAGCACTTTGGAGAGACTGGAATGCAAAAAAGTCATACGGGTTATGGTGTTGATTTAGTTGGTATTGCACACTCTTCCGGCTTTCCTATTTCAAGAGAATTAACAAACATGTCCGAAATTGAAGTAGCTAGAGATGAAATACTTCAGAATAATGGTCCAATGTTTTTAAATATAAAAATTAATAGTCAATCACCGGATAGAAGTCTTCCAACGTTAGATGGAGTGGAACTAAAAAATCGGTTTCGTACTTCATTAAAATAATTCTAAAAAATTAGAAAGAGTTTTTTTGTCAAGAAAATCTGCTGTTTTTTGTATTACAATGGGCGCGTTTTTAATTAGCCTTGTCGGAGTAATTATGCGTATTTTAGAAACTCAAGATGTCTTACTAATTTTATTTTATCGTTCGATTGGCTTAAGTGCGATGGTTGCTCTTTTTACCTGTTTAAGAAGACGTCAGTCCCTTCCAAACTTTATTAAAGAATTAGACTCTAAAGACCTTACTGTTGGGATTTTTCTATCCATAGCCTTTTCAGGATATGTATTTTCAATGATATACACGTCTGTAGCATCGACATTATTTATCCTATCATCTGGACCTTTTTTTACGGCTATCATTTCACTTGCTTGGATCAAAGAGAAACCAACACCTATAACCTGGTTCGCTATGGTCTTTGCCGTCACAGGAATGCTAATAATGCTTAAAAATGGATTAGAAGCGGGGAATATAATAGGTAACTTAGGTGCACTGGCAACGACTATAAGTTTCTCAATTATGCTTGTTTATATTAGGAAAAGTGAAAAAGATGATGTTCTTGGTGGAACTTTCTTAGGATCACTTTTGTGTTGCGTTTTTGCATTACTCATTGCCGTTTCATTAAACAAGAATATAGTAATTTCATTTAGAGATACCTGGATTATTTTGGGTATGGGAGCCTTTACAATTGGTCTTGGAATGTCACTGATAACTTGGAGTGCTTCTCACTTGCCAGCTCCAGAGGTTAGTTTGTTCATGCTAACTGAGAGCATTCTTGGCCCAATCTGGCCATGGTTATTTTTAGGAGAAATGGTTACTTTTATGGAGCTTATGGGCGGTTTATTAATTCTCTTATCACTATTGATACTATTTTTGTTTGGTGGAAGAACAAGAATTTTACTCAAAGAGTAGAAATTTTCTTTTTTGGAAGAGTTGTTACTATTATTCCAATCGTAAGGGTTAATAAAGCCAACCAACCAAATACTTCTAGGGTTTCTCCTAAGAAAATTACTCCCAAGATCGCACCTACTCCGGGTACGCCTGCCATCATTGTTGAGGCCGTATTTGAACCTAGTGTTCTAGCTGCGTACCCAATAAGAACCAAGCCAAATAAAGTAGGAACAAGGCCTTGATATAATGATTGAAATATTATTTCCTCAGTAGTGGTTATTTCTAGGCCACTCGGTAAAAAAAAGAACCATATTGGTATATAATATAGCCCGTTAATAACTGAGCCACAAAATAATATATGACTAGTAGTAAGTTTCCAAACTGGGTTACAAATAACATATGCAGTAAAAAACATTCCACCCAAAATAAATAACAAGTCACCCCTCCAACTACTTGAAAAGCTAAACTCATTTGATGAAAATGATAAAACACCAGCAGACAACAGTATCAGCAGCGCACTATATTTTTGAATAGGCTTTATTTTTGTTTTAAACACAAAAAAACTAAAAGTTAGTGACATAATTGGTAAAAACCCATTCATGAAAGCTCCTGCATGAGCTACTGGCGCATAAGTAAAGCCACCAAAGACGACAAACATGTAAGCTGGCCCTAGAAAAAAGCTCAACCAAATTGCTCTCCAAAAGCTTATAGTCCTCCAAGGCTTATAATAAGCAACAATAGGCAGTGCTACGAGCCCAGAAAGTCCATAACGCATTGCCCCTAAATCGAAGATAGTAAGAGTTGATGTAGCCCCTGCTCTACTCGCAACTAACCAACTTGACCAAACAAAAATTACGATTATCGCGGCAAGGTAACCTGAAAGGTTTGAACCCTTTAGATGAAAAGTTTTTTCAACGGCCATTTAAGTTTATTTTCCAATTTCAACGTAGAGATAATAACCAATCCACGTTGATAACTATAATTGCCTGAAGTCAATCTACTAATTACCTGTTTAATTTTTTAAAAATTAATTTCTTGACGAAATTAAGTTCGATAACCAGTCCGGGTCCATTTCTGGAACTGAAGAGAGTAGTAATTCAGTATATTTTGGATGTGGTGGAGAAAATATTTGGCTCTTTAGTCCCTGTTCTACTACTTTACCTTGAAACATAACTACAACCTCATCTGAGATAGCTTTAACAGTCGAAATATCATGAGTAATAAATATATAAGTAATTCCCAGTTCTTTTTGTAGTTTCATTAAGAGCTTTAATATTCCCTCTTGAACAATTTGATCCAGTGCAGACGTTACCTCATCACAAATGATAACCTCAGGATCAGCTGCAATTGCACGTGCAATACAAATCCTTTGTTTTTGACCACCGGACAATTCACTAGGAAGCCTATCAATAAATGTTTCATCAAGTTCAATTAACTCTAGTAACTCTATTGTTCTTTTCTCTTTTTCATTTGCATTTAAATTGAGATAAAACTCAAGAGGTCTACCAATAATCTCGCCAACTGTTTGCTTAGGGTTCATAGCGGTGTCTGCCATTTGGTAAATCATTTGTATTTGTCGCTTTTGATCTTTCGAACGGCCTCGCAATGTTTTAGGTAGCTCGATATTATTGAATAATATTTGACCATTCAGTTGCGGTAAAAGGCCAGTAATTACGCGGGCAGCAGTTGATTTTCCAGATCCAGATTCACCAACTACAGCCAATGTTTTACCCCTAGAAACGTTAATGGAAACGTTATCTAAAACTTTAATACCAGCGCCATAGCTGGCATCAATATTTTTAAGCGATAATACTATGTCATCACTTTTTTCTTCTTCTTTTTGAATCGAGCGAACTGACCATAATGATTTTGTATATTCTTTTTCAGGAGTATCTAACATAACGCGTGTATCTGCTTGCTCGACTTCTTCACCATATCTCAAAACCTTTATAACATCTGCCATTTGAGCGACCACCGCAAGGTCATGAGTAATATATATTGCAGCTGTATTAAATTCTTTTACGATATCCTTCATGGCAGATAGAACTTCAACCTGAGTAGTCACGTCCAGAGCGGTGGTTGGCTCATCAAAAATAATTAAATCTGGTCTAGGAGATATAGCCATTGCGGTCATTACACGTTGAAGTTGTCCACCTGATACTTGATGAGGATAACGTTCCCCAATAGTATTGGGTTCTGGAAGTTGAAGTGTTTTAAACAATTCTCTTGCGTCGTCCTTGGCTGATTTTTCATCTGAAATTTTTGCTCTTATTTTTGCAGCTGTTGTTTGATTTATTAATCTGTGCGCTGGATTAAACGAAGCTGCCGCTGATTGTGCTACATACGTAATACGTGTTCCCCATAATTCTCGTTTGTTCTTTTCAGCCATTCCGACGAGTTCTTTCCCATCAAAGGAAATACTACCTCCAATGATCCTACAACCAGGCTGGGTATAGCCCATAGCAGCAAGCCCTAAAGTAGATTTACCTGCGCCAGACTCACCAATCAGCCCCATCACTTCACCCCGTTGAAGTTTAACGTCTATTCCCTTAATGATAGGATGCCAGAATTCATCAGAAAAACCTTCGATCTTTAAATCCTTGATTTCTAATAAATATCGATTATTTTCTTTTTTCTTATTGCTCATCGCGTAAACCACTAGTTTTATGAAGGAACCAATCCACGACGAAATTTACAGCTACTGTTAACAGAGCAATTGCTCCCGCTGGGAGCAAAGGTGTCAAACCCGCCTTAAGGTCGTATTGCGCAAACATGATAAGAGATGCGTTTTCTCTCACCATCGAACCCCAATCGGCGGTTGGTGGTTGGATGCCGACACCTAGAAACGATAAAGCAGCGATTGTTAGGAAAACAAAACAAAACCGGAGCCCAAATTCAGCAATCAGCGGTGGCATTATGTTTGGCAAAATTTCTCGCCGCATTATCCAACCTAAACCCTCACCTCGAAGACGTGCGGCCTCGACATAATCCATTACAACCACATTCAGTGATACTGCTCGAGTTAATCTAAAAACTCTGGTACTATCTAATACAGCAATAATGAGTATCAAGTTTGTAACTGTAGATCCAAAAATAGATAGAAGGACTAATGCAAAAATCAAACTCGGAATTGCCATTAAAACATCGACTGATCGACTTAAAAATTGATCTAACCAACTCCTATTTATTGCTGCAGCAAGACCCAAAGTACCACCAATTAAAAAGGCCAAAGCGGTAGTCGCCACTGCAATACTTACAGTGTTCCTTGCTCCATAAATCATACGGGATAATATATCTCGACCAATTTGATCTGTCCCAAAAATGAATTCTGGGCTCCAAGGAGCAAATGGTTCCGG
>JGI20155J14468_10002926_pt1 | contig 12261 bp, 12 predicted proteins | sample COG_05_FD_14468 | JGI IMG/M metagenome (IMG submission 14468)
TAGTGACTTTATAGCTTCTGTTTTAGAGTCTAATAATATTGAAATGCATCGCGGTCTTGCAGTCACAGGAATAGTTGCTACTGTTCATGGAACAAAAAAAGGCAAAGCTATTGGACTGCGTGCTGATATGGACGCTCTTCCTATTCAAGAGAGGAATGAGTTTAGTCATAAATCTATTCATGACGGAAAGATGCACGCTTGTGGGCATGATGGTCATTCAACAATGCTTCTCGGGGCTGCTGTTTANTTAAAACAGAATAATGATTTTTCTGGTACTGTTCATTTTATTTTTCAGCCTGCAGAGGAAGGTGGGGGTGGTGGCCGGGTTATGGTTGAAGAAGGTATATTTGAAAAATTTCCTTGTGAGGCAGTTTATGGGATGCATAATTGGCCAGGTATGGCGGAAGGTCAGTTTGCCGTTCATGATACTGCAGTAATGGCTGCAAATGAAACACTCAAAATTACAATTAAAGGCAAGGGTGGTCATGCCGCTATGCCAGACCAATGTGTTGATCCAATTGTTATAGGAGCTCAAATCATTACAGCGATTCAAAGTGTTGTTTCAAGAAATGTTGCACCACTAGATTCTGCAGTGGTGAGTGTTACTATGGTTGATGCAGGATTTGTATCTAACGTCATTCCGAATGAAATGAATTTAACAGGCTCACTGAGATACTTTAAGTCTGAGGTTGGGGATGATGTGAAGAAAAAAATTAAGACTATTGCTGAAGGAATTAGTCAGTCTATGGGGGCAACAGCATCATTCAGCTCAGTTCCAAATTACCCTGCAACTGTAAATACTCCAAAGCATGCTAAGCTCTGTGCTAGTGCTGCTGAAGTGGTTGTAGGTAGAACAAATGTTTTAAGGAATGAGAAGCCTAGTATGGGCTCTGAAGATTTCTCATTCTTGCTTAATGCATCTGAAGGTGCATATATTTGGATTGGTAACGGACTTGTTCCAGAAGATGGACCTGAAGGTGGCTGTATGCTTCATAATACTCAATATGATTTCAATGACGAAATTCTTCCACTCGGAAGCAGCTACTGGGTAGAGTTAGTTAAAGGAATCCTAAAGTAATTTTTAAAGGTTTAGCTTATGTTTTCTAAGGCAATTGTTAGAACTCCTGGAAAAAGTTTAATTGATGGCCTCACTGATTCCAAACACCTAGGCTCTCCAGATTATCAAAAGGCTATCACTCAGCATAAGGCCTATATCAAGGCTCTTCAGTCATGTGGCCTTGAGGTTCATGTATTGGAATCTTGTGAGGATTATCCTGACTCGACTTTTGTAGAAGATGTAGCTCTTATAACCCCAAAATGTGCTATTTTTACCCGTCCAGGCGCCGAGTCTAGAAGAGGCGAGGTTGAACAAATTGAAACCGTTTTAAGGGATCAATTTGATAATGTTGAGCGTGTTGAGGCTCCTGGAACTATAGAGGCGGGTGATATCATGATGGTTGATAATCATTATTATATTGGATTATCAGATCGAACAAATATTCAAGGCGCTGAGCAAATTATTGGGATTCTTAATAAATATGGCTATACAGGATCTACTGTAAATCTCAAAGAAGTGCTCCATCTTAAGACTGGTCTTTCTTATCTCGAAAACAACCTATTGGTTATATGTGGTGAATTCAAAAATGACCCTATTTTTTCAAGGTTTGATCACATTGATATACCTGAAGAAGAGAGTTATGCTGCAAATTGTATTTGGGTAAACGATAATGTTCTTATTCCAACTGGATACCCACTTGCGAAAGGGAAAATAATTAGCACTGGGTATAACGTTATAGAGGTTGACGTTTCTGAATACAAAAAACTTGACGGTGGTTTGAGCTGCCTATCACTCAGATATTAAAAAGTTTCTACACTAAAGCTAACTTTCTAGTGTTTAAAATGTCGCATTCCTGTAAATACCATAGCAATGCCATGCTCATTCGCTGCTGAGATTACTTCCTCATCGCGCATTGATCCTCCTGGATGAATAATTGCATTNATNCCCACTTGAGCNGCTGCATCTATACCATCACGGAATGGGAAGAATGCATCTGATGCCATGACAGAACCTTTTACCTCTAAGTTTTCATCGGATGCTTTAATGCTGGCAATCTTCGCTGAATAAACTCTAGACATCTGACCTGCCCCAACACCTATGGTCATTTGATCTTTTGCATAGACGATTGCATTTGACTTAACGTACTTTGCAACTTTCCATGCAAATAATAAATCCTTCATCTGAGATTCAGTCGGACTTAAAGAGGTTACGCAATTCATATCAGATGGATTTAATAAGGTTAGGTCTTTATCTTGAATGAGCAGGCCACCAGATATTTTTTTATAGTCAAAAGCTGGTTGTGTTTTTTCTAGATCACCACACTCAAGAACTCTAATATTTTCCTTTTTTAATAAAATAGATCTTGCACTATCAGCAATCTTTGGGGCAATGATGACCTCTACAAACTGTTGGTTGATAATGCACCCAGCAGTTTCTTTATCTAACTCACGGTTAAAAGCAATAATCCCTCCAAATGCAGAGGTAGGGTCTGTAAGGTAGGCGCTTTGATAAGCTTGGAAGATATTTTCTCTCGTTGCAACACCGCAAGGATTTGCGTGTTTAATAATGACACAGCTAGGTTCTTCAAAATCCCTGACACACTCTAAAGCAGCATCCGCATCGGCTAGATTATTAAATGAAAGAGGCTTACCTTGGATTTGTTGACTAGATGATACCGATGCCTCATTGAGATTTGATTCTTTATAAAAGGCAGCATTTTGATGAGGATTTTCACCATAGCGCATAGTTTGTGATTTGATCAATTGAAGATTTAATGTATTTGAAAAGCCATCATTCATTCTGCCAAGATAATTTGCAATAGCGCCATCATATTGTGCTGTATGTTCAAAGGTTTTGAGAGCTAATGACTTTCTCATTTCATGAGTTGTATCACCCCTATTAGTTATTTCATCGAGTACCAATTGATAATCAGAACTATCAACAATCACAGTGACTGAAATATGATTTTTAGCGCTTGATCGAAGCATAGCAGGGCCACCAATATCAATATTCTCAATAGCATCTTCCTCAGTGCAGTTTGGATTTTGGATGGTTTTTTGAAATGGGTATAAATTGACAACCACAAGATCGATTGGTTTAATTTGATTCTGTGACATCACCTCTTCATCTTTTCCTCTTCTAGCTAAAATTCCACCATGAATCTTTGGATTAAGAGTTTTGACGCGACCAGCCATCATTTCAGGATAGCCAGTATAGTCAGATACTTCAGTTACAGGAATGTTGTTATCCCTAAGGAGTTTTGCTGTTCCGCCTGTAGATAAAATTTCTATATTTAATAACGAGAGGCCTTTTGCAAATTCAGCTATTCCAGTTTTATCTGAAACGCTGATTAAGGCTCTTTTTATAGGCATTTTAGGATTAAGAGGTGTAGATATTTTTAAGAATTAAATTATAAACTCTTAGAGGTTATAAAGGCTTGCTTTTTTCTTTAAGGTAGCACGGTTTATACCAAGTATTCTGGCTGCCTCACTTTGATTTTGATTGACTTTATCAAGAACATACTTAATAGTTGCTGACTCAGCTTGTTGCGTAACCATCTTAAAAACACCATTAGATGATTCACCGTTCAAGTCTGAGAAATACTTCTCAAGATTTTCTTTAATGCAATCCTGTAAACCCCTTTGTTTCATATTGAATACAAAAATTCATGAAATTTCGAATATTGTTCAGAGTGATCTGACACTCTGTTAATGCTTGGCCAAAAGGCTAGGCCTTTTTCTTGGTCAAGGTGCATAGAATACCAAAAAATATGCTTTCTGGATAGTTGTGTTCCCATTTTATGACCATAAAAATCATGAATTTGTGAAATATGACCCAAAATCAATGGAATTTTTTTCTCTAATGTTGGCTCTTCTCCTGTTTCACCAGATGTCAGAAATTGATTAACTTGACTAATCAACCAGGGGTTTCCTTGCGTGGCTCTTCCAAGCATCACTGCATCTGCACCAGTGAAGTCTAATATATCTTTAGCTCTTTTTGGCGAATCAATATCTCCATTTGCTACAACTGGAATTGATACTTGGCTTGCAATTTTTTTGACTGTATCAAATTCAGCATCACCATTGTATTTCTGTGATCTTGTTCTGCCATGTATTGCAAGCATTTTTATGCCATTATCTTCTGCAATTTTTGCAATTGTTGGTGCATTTTTATTTTCCTCATCCCAGCCTGTTCTCATTTTGAGAGTGACAGGAACTTCAACAGCATTTACTACAGCTTTTAAAATATCTTCTACCAATTCTTCATTTTGCATGAGAGCGGATCCAGCTGCTTTATTGCATACTTTTTTTGCTGGACATCCCATATTGATATCAATAATATCTGCCCCAAATTCTAATGCTTTAATTGCAGAATTTGCTAGTTCTTGTGCCTCTGATCCAGCAATTTGAATGCTGATAGGCAGTTGTTCCGAGCTAAAATCCAAGCGGTGTTTTGATTTATTTGAATTTAATAGATGATTTTGAATTACCACCATTTCAGATGTTGTAAGGCCAGCACCTTGATCCCTGCATATCATTCTAAAGGGTTTGTCACTTGTGCCTGCCATGGGTGCAAGCAGTACTTTCGAAGTTAGTTTATGTGAACCGATATTCATAAAGATATTAACTTAAAGCTTTTTTGTTTGCTTTTCCGCTTTCTTTTTAAGTCTCTTCTGCTTTAGTTTTGATAAATGGTCCACAAACAATATTCCATTTAAATGATCCATTTCATGCTGAATACAAACAGCAAGCATCTCACTTGCTTCAATCTCAAATGATTGACCTAGTTCATTCAGGGCACTGACTTTAATTTCATTAGCTCTTTTAACACTCTCATAATAATTTGGTACTGAAAGGCAACCCTCTTCCCATTCAATTTCACCATTTTTTTCAATAATCTCAGGGTTAATAAGGCAGATTGGCTCATTACACTCTTCTGATACATCAACAACTATAAGGCGCTGATGAAAGTTAACTTGAGTTGCTGCAAGACCAATTCCTGGGCATCATACATAGTTTCAAACATATCTTTAACTTGCTTTTTTATCTCACTGTTAACATTCTCAACTGGCTTTGCAACAGTTCTTAAGCGCTTATCAGGGTATTTGAGAATTTCTAATATCATGACTTAGTCATTACTGTGTTTTGAATTTTGCTCATTTTATTTGGATAATCTTGGTTATAGTGCAATCCTCTACTCTCTTTTCTAGACAGTGCAGATTCTACAATAATTTTAGAAGTTTGAGCTAAGTTTCTTAGTTCAATTAAATCCTCGGTTACAGTATAAATACGATAATACTCATCAACTTCTTTATTAATTTGCTGAATTTTTAGATATGCGGAGTTCAGTCGATTATTACTTCTAACGATGCCAACAAAGTTCCACATGATGAGTCTTATTTCATGCCATAAATGAGCAATAACTACTTTTTCTTTAGAGGGTGCAACTCTTGAGTCGTCCCATTTTTCAATTTTAGTTTGTGAATTTTCAAATTCACTACCGTTAATATGATTGGCACAGGATTTAGCAAACACTACGCACTCAAGCAAGGAGTTACTTGCCATTCTATTTGCACCATGCACTCCAGTATGTGCGACTTCACCAACGGCATAAAGATTGTTTATGCTGCTTTGTGCATCTATGTTTGTATTAACGCCACCACAAGTGTAATGTGCAGCAGGAACAACTGGGAGAGCTTCTTTAGATATATCAATACCAAGCTCTTTGCAGCGCTGAGTGATTGTTGGAAATCTAGATTTAATCCACTCTTTATCCTTAAATGAGAAGTCTAGATAGACACAATCATAGCCATTAACCTTCATCTCATTATCGATTGCTCTTGCAACGATATCACGAGGTGCTAGTTCAAGTCGATCGTCGTATTTATGCATAAACTCCTGACCATCAGGCAAAAGAAGTTTTGCACCCTCACCTCTAAGAGTCTCTGATATTAAAAAAGATTTGGCATGCGGATGAAAAAGACATGTAGGATGAAATTGGGTAAATTCCATGTTGGAAATCTCGCATCCTGCTCTGTAAGCCATCGCTATACCATCTCCAGTTGAAGTATCTGGGTTTGAAGTGTACAAATAAGATTTTGAGGCGCCACCAGTTGCAAGAATAGTTTTGTTTGAACTAAAGGTCACTACCTCCTTCGAGTTTTTATCAAACACATATGCGCCATAACAATTTTTATCTTTAACAACAAGGTCGACAGCAACATATTCTTCAAAAAGCTCTATGTTATTTTTTTGCCTTACCTTAGCAAGAAGGTTGACTTGGATTGACTGACCCGTTTTATCGGCAACATGGGCCACTCTTTTTGAGCTGTGACCACCCTCAGTTGTGAGATCATAGCTATTATTGATGTGAGAAAATTGAACACCAGTGCTTTCAAGATCTTTAATAGCCTGGGGGGCTTGCTCTACCATATACCTGATACTCTTTTCGTTCCCGAGGTTAAAGCCGGTGTTAACAGTGTCTTCAATATGTGAATCAAAATTATCTTCTGGATCTAGTACAGCTGAAATTCCACCTTGGGCATAATACGAAGAGCCTTCCAATATTTTATCTTTAGCAATCACCGCTATTGAGGTGCTACTTGAGAGCTGAACAGCACTCATTAATCCAGCAGCTCCAGAGCCTATTATGAGAACATCGAATTGATATTTTTTAGCCATAGTTTATTGTCACAAAAAGACACAAAATTAAAAAATATTAAAATATTTTTTATATATAATTTCCCGCAAGTTAAACACTACTATATTTAACTTATTTCTCCTTTTAATAGTAGACTAACCCCACACTCTTATTCGAGGTGGGGTTTTTTATTTTAAGGATTTTTTTAATTCATTTCTGGTTTAAAAAATATTAGCAATTTGGGTAATAAAGTAAGATTAACAAATACTGCACTGAGCATTGCAATTGCCATAAATATTCCAAAATATATGCTTGGGATAAAGTTTGATAATATTAAAACCAGAAATCCTATAGCAACCGTTGCTGCCGTATAAAACATAGAAACACCAATAGAGTTATGTGCTCTATACATCGAAGCTTCAAAATCAGCATCAACCAAAAGTTCTGATTTAAATCTACTAATATAGTGTATTGCATTGTCAATACCGATCCCAATAGCAATGGCTGCGATTGTGATTGTCATTATATCCAGGGGTATTCTTGCTAAGCCCATTAATCCAAGAATTATTAAAGACGGTATTATGTTTGGAATTACTGCTATTAGAGCAATAGAAATTGACCTAAATACAATTAAGAAAAGCATAAAAATGATTGTAAAAACAGTAAAGATAGTTTTAACTTGTGAAGAAAATAAACTTTGAAGAAGATTGTTATAGAGTGAAAACGTTCCAGTGAAATAAAACTCATCCTCACTGAAGTAAAAGCTTTCAACTAATTCTTTTTTGACATCAATGATTAATTGATTCCTATCTAAGTCGGTGGTTGTTTCCTTGATTCTAGCAACGATCCTGATTTGATCAGTTTCGTCTGAAATATGAGGCTTTAAAACTTGTGATTTTGCAAACTCAGGCATATTGTTTTTACCAAGCATAAGTAAAAACCCATTAGGCGCTTTTCCATCATTTGATTCTTTGAGGACTTGCATAAAGGTGTCAATGGATAAAACTTTTCCGATACTGGGGATGCTGTCAAGATATTGATGAACATTATGGAAGTCCTCTCTTAAGCTTGAATCTGCCCAGTAAGCACTTGCCAAATCATTAAAAACAATTTCAAGCGGAATCGTACCTCCCAACTCTTTGTCAATGAAATTTAGCCCCTGATAGATTTCAGTATCTTTTTTAAAGTAATTGATGAAGCTATTTTCTACAGAGAGTTTACTTAGGCCAAAAATTGCAATAGCACTGACTAGTGCGATTCCTAAAATTATATTTTTGCCACCTTTGTCTGTAGCAATGGCTAACTTTTGAAGTACATAAAATTTTTCAGTTTTGTGGGATGTTTGAGAAGTTGGAAAGAGCGTCATGACTAATGCAAAGCTGANAAATGACAATACAAAAGCAACCGTTACGCCAATACTCATCATTAAGCCAAAATCTATTACAGGCTGAACATGGCTTGTGGTGAGTGAAGCAAATGCAGCTATCGTTGTGACCACAGTATAGAGGCATGGCCTCAACATTTCATTTAGAGTTCTTCGAGTGATTTCATCATTACTCATTCCTGTCTGTTGATTTAAGATTTCTCTATACCGAACAACTAAATGAATGATAACTGAAAGAGTCATGACCAAAAGAAGTGAAAAGAAATTAGCAGAAATCACTGTCACCTTCCAGCCTATAGCGCTAATCAATCCAGTCATAAATAAAGCACCAATGATACTTATCGCAATTGGCATTAATACCCATCTCACTTTATGAAAAAAGAGTGAAAGCATTAATGACATAGCTAGGACTACTGCAAGACTAAATATAATTAAATCACTTTTNATGAAATCAATGACATCATTTCTAATCATCGGGACCCCACCCAAGTATAGTTTAGCGTTATTTTGATATTGACNCATTGTGGTGCGAATCTCTCCTATTAATTGCTTTAATGAATCGTCATTTATTATTTCACGTGGATCATCAGTTGCAAGAGGGATTAATAAGGCCGTGGTTTTTAAATCAGCACTGATAATATTATTAGCGTAAAGGGGGCTGGTTTTAAACTCTTTAGCAACTAAATTTTGGTCTGCTTTTCCGTTGTCAATTGTGTAAACATCACTTGCTAGTTCAACTAATGAGAGTGGTGGTGATTGAAAAAGTGAAACATCTAAAATTGATATGACTGAACTAACTCCATTGATATCTAATAAGTCACCCCTTAGTGAGCCTAGGTAAGTCAGTTGATCTTTTGAGAGAACTGTTCCTTTTTTAGCTGTATAGCTGATGACTAATGACTCATCTGAGCCAAAGGTTTCCTGAGTATCAAAGTAAAGTTCTAGATTATTATCTCCATCTAAAGATAATGATTCTGATGAAGCATCAAGAGAAAAGTGTTGTATTTGAAAAAATGATGAACCGATGATCACTAAAAAAGCCAATAATGACCAAAGAGGCTTCTTAGTCAAAAAATTTAAAATTGAATTAAGCATGCCTGCCTATTCCAAATCAAAAAAAGAATTTTTTAGGTGGTTCATGACCTTTCATGAATTCTAGATGAGTCTCAAAAAGAGATTTAGAGTTCCAAATAAGTTCAGTTTCTCTTAAAATAAGAGTGGCGTGCATTTGATTTTTAGAACCTAAGACAACAAATAATTTTCCACCTACTTTTAACAGTTTTTTTAAATCATCTTCAATATTGGGAAGAGCAGATCCAATAATAATTGCATCAAACTGCCCCTCTTTAAAGTTTGAGCTATTAAAAGTATCATTAATTAGGTTGGTATTGATTATCTTGAGTTTATCTATATTTTCTTTTGCTTTGACATGTAAGTCATGTTCTATTTCTATGCTTGTCACAGAGTTTGATAGTTTTGCTAGAACCGATGTTAAGTAGCCACTTCCAGTCCCAACCTCTAAAATGTCTTCATTGCCTTGAAGGTTTAGACTATCTAAAATTCTTCCTTCTATTTTTGGAGAGAACATCTTATCTAACTCATTAAGAGGTATTTCAATATCTGCAAATACGAGTTTTTGATATTCCTCTGGCACAAAGTTCTCCCGTGGAGTATCTGAAAGCGCTTGATTTGCTCTCACATTTAAACCCACCCCAAGGTCTTATTTGTTGCTCAATTACATTTTTTCTTGCTTCTTTAATATCCATAATTAACCTACTTTCTTTTCCTTGGCGGCATTAAGTCAGTAATTGTTCCTTCAGCCATTTCTGCTGCAAAAGCAGTCGTTTCTGATAATGTTGGGTGAGCATGAATCGTTAACGCAATATCACTCATATCGCAGCCCATTTCAATTGCTAGACTCGCCTCAGCAATTAAGTCACCTGCATTTGATCCACATATTCCCATGCCGAGAATCTTACCTGATTTAGAATCAAAAAGGCTTTTTGATACTCCTTCAGTTCTTCCAATGCTCAGACTTCTTCCAGAAGCAGCCCATGGGAAAACTCCTTTTTCAAATTCTATTCCAGCTTCTTTGAGCTCCTTTTCAGTTTTGCCAGTCCATGCAACTTCTGGGTCTGTATAGGCAACAGAAGGAATAGTAGTGCATCAAAACCAGACTTTTCACCACAGATAACTTCAGCAGCAACTTTAGCTTCATGAACTGCCTTATGGGCAAGCATTGGTTGGCCNACAACATCTCCAATTGCGTAGATGTTGTCAACATTAGTTTTCATTTGNTTGTTTGTTCCAATGAAGCCATTGTCATTAATATTGACTCCAGCTTTCTCAGCNTCAATTAACATTCCATTTGGTGTTCTTCCAACGGCAACTAAAACCTTATCAAAAGTATCTGACTCAGGTGCATCTTTACCTTCAAATAAAACTTTAATGCCTTTCTTTAGGGGCTCCATTGAAGTAACTTTAGTGTTTAAAAAGATATTTGCATAATTTTTCTTAGCTTTCTTAAAGAGTGGATTAACAATATCTTTATCAGCAGCAGGAATGATTTGACCTCCGAGTTCAACAATCGTAATTTCAGTGCCAAGAGCATCATAAATTGTGGCCATCTCAAGGCCAATAATCCCACCACCAACGATTAGCATTCGTTTCGGTACGTCATCCAAAAGAAGTGCATCAGTCGAATCCATACTCTCTTATCATCAAAAGGGAACTATCGGGAACTTAGTAACCCTAGATCCTACAGAGATAATGCACTGTTCAAACTCTATAACTTCATCACTTCCATCCAGACTAACTTGATTTTTAGATAAAAATTTGGCATATCCATTAATCACTTTTACTTTTCTTGCTTTGGCAAGTGCATGGATTCCACCTGTTAGTTTATTCACTATGCCGTCTTTATTTTTCTTAACACCTTCAAGATCAATTTTAGGTTTTGAAAAAGTGATCCCAAGTTCACTTGCATGCTTACTTTCGTTAATTACTTCAGCCGTATGAAGAAGAGTTTTGGATGGAATGCAGCCGACATTGAGACAAACTCCGCCTAATGATTCATAGCGCTCAATTAGGGTCACTTCTTTTCCTAAGTCTGCAGCTCTAAACGCTGCAGTATATCCGCCAGGACCAGATCCAATAACTAAAACTTGAGTTTTAATCATAATAACATCTCCATAATATTACTTAAGACTTGATTTAGTTCAGCCATAAACCTTGCTCCCTCAGCACCATCAATGACCCTATGGTCATAAGAGAGTGCCAATGGAATCATGGCTGTTGGTTCAAAAGTGCTACCATTCCAAATTGGTTTAATTTGAGTTCTTGATACACCTAAAATTGCAACCTCTGGGGAGTTGATGATCGGCGTGAATTGTGTGCCACCAATCCCACCTAAACTGGATATCGTGAAACCAGCCCCCTTCATTTCACTTGAATCTAGTTTGCCTTCCCTAGCTCTCAAAGAAATATCTGCAAGCTCCTCTGAAAGCTCAATCAGTGATTTTTTATTAACATCCTTAACAACTGGAACTAGAAGTCCATTAGGGGTATCTACCGCTATTCCTAGATTGAAGTACTTTTTAAGTATGAGGTTTTCACCACCTTCATCCAAAGAGGCATTGAAGTTAGGGTGGCGCTTTAATACTTGAACAATTGCCTTCATGATAAAAACTAGAGGACTTAATTTGATATTTTTTTCTTTTTGATGCTTACGAAATTTTTCTAATTGATCAATATTTACTTCATCAAATTGAGTGACATGTGGAATTGTGTTCCAGCAATTAGAAAGATGTTTGCCAGATAATTTCTTAATCCTGGATAAAGGAATGGTTTCAACTTCTTCATTTGAAGTCCCATGAGTGACAAGATCTTTTACAAAGGATTTTAGATCTTCCTCAAGAATCCTACCTTTTTTTCCTGTTCCATTAATTCTGGATAAACTAACTCCAAGCTCTCTAGCTAGTTTTCTGATTGAGGGCGACGCATGCGAATTTGAATCAGTTTTCAGTGAAACTTCCTCAGTTTGTTTTGTATGATCATGTGATACGGTCTTTGTGATAGTTGGCTCATTATCATCATTGATTTTATTATCAGGTTTCTTAGGTTCTTCCACTGAATCATCAGCTTGATCTGCAGAAGCTGAGTCAGTTTCTAGGATGAGTAT
>JGI20155J14468_10002940_pt1 | contig 12213 bp, 11 predicted proteins | sample COG_05_FD_14468 | JGI IMG/M metagenome (IMG submission 14468)
CCTGCTACAGGATCGGCTGGGAGAGTTGCGAGTTAATCAGATGCTCGCTGAGTTGTTAGCGCAATACCGATTTAAAAGCCAACCTTACGCCAGTGCTTCGGATTTAGTGTCTGGCTTCAAAAGCTTGACGCGCAATGATGCAGAACGCCGATTGGTGGGTGACCTATTAGAGAAAATCACGCTATATGATTTTAAGGTGATAGACGCAACTACTCATTCGTTGGCTAGTGGTCATTTTGAAACAACCGTTACCGCGTCGGTAAAAAAAGCCTACGCTGATGGTGAAGGTGTAGAGCTAGAGGATAAGTTTGATAATTTTGTTGATGTAGGTGCCTTTACTAAGCGGCCGGACTACGAGGCTCTACAGCCTGAAAACGTTCTGTTTTTGGAATTGAGGCCAGTAAAGTCCGGACAGCAAACGTTGACCATTGTTACCAAAGAACGACCCTTGTTTGTGGGTATTGATCCATACAGTAAGTTCGTTGATCGTAAAGGAGACGACAACATTATCGAAGTCCAGGTAGATTAAAGAGGGTGAATTGATTCAAAATCTGTAAGGATCTGTGAGACGCAGTGCGAAGATATGCCAGATCGACGCAAAGCATAGCCGCTGGCCTAGGGTAGACCTTTGCCCGGCAAATGCTTAAATGTTGATCAAACTCCCGATGGACACTATCCAATGGGTAAGCGATAATGCGGCGCCCAAAGTAGGGCGACTTACCTTCCAAGACCCAAAGGCTAGAGAGACAACATGCTGACTATCAACAAACTTGAAAAAATCATTGAGCTCGAAGAGAGTTTGCGCGCCGAATATCAGGGGAAAATTGACAGCGCAACCTCCGAGACTGCGCACGCCAAGAAAGAACTCGCCTACACGCTGGAAAAAGTAGCGACGTTGCAAGGCACCATCAAGCAGCAGCTGGAAACAATCCAAGAGCTGTCCAGCAAAGCCGCGGCCAATCAGAAAATCGAGCGGCGCAATCAAGAACTACACAACCGCAGTGACAACCTGACGGCTGAAATCACGACGCTCAAACAGCGCATTAAGGATCTACAGAAAGATCTAGCCAGCGAGCGCGAGCAAATCAAAGAGCTGACCAAGTTTGATCCCATCCGGATGAAGAAAAACTTGGATGCAGGTAAAAAGAAGCTGGCCGAAAAAACTCAGGCGGCCGATCTGCTACAGAAGTCGCTGAAGGAAGCCCGTAACGACAAGGCTGAGCTGGAGCGAGAGCTGAAAGAAATGACAGCTAAGTTATCGGAAATTGAAGCAGCGGCCGATACTACAGCTGAAGAAGCGGATGCTGATGGCGGTGTGAACGCAGATGAGAAAGCGGCTTAGGTAGCACTGCTGCTTAGGTAGCACTGCTGAGGGGCAGTCATGCCTGAAGTTTGCGAGGGCTAGCACACTCAGCCCAATGATTCGCTATTACACTGTACTGAGCAAGATACTGGTCTCGCTGTTGGCGATACCATCGATTAAACGTACTTCTCTCAATACCTGGTCAAATTCCGCTAAGCTCGACGATTGAATTTCAGCTACTAAATCCCATGCCCCGTTAGTGGTGTGTACTTTTTGTAATTCGGGCAGTCCACGTAGCTTGCTGATAATTGTAGAAGTCGATTTGCCGGTCACTTCAATCAACATAATCGCGCGAATAGCCCCGTCATCAATGCTGGCACTGGCTCTTATGGTAAAACCAATAATTGCTTTAGTTGCGAGCAGTCTGTCTAGGCGATTTTGTACCGTGCCACGAGAGACTTTTAAACGCTCAGCCAATGTTGAAATAGATGCCCTAGCATCTGTGCGGAGCAGTGAGATGAGATCGCGGTCGAGAGAATCGTAGCTGACTCTGCGGGTAGGCTTTTCCATGGTTTCGCCCCTCACTGTGTTATTCGATGGTCAGTAGCAGTAGTTGTTTAACAAAATGACATGAAATTATATCAATTTGATAAATATTGTTACATTTTATATAAATTATTGCTATATCGTTTGATAGCTTGTCGTTCTACCCTTAGCTGTACTTAACAGTCCATCAGGGAAGCTGGGGCTACGCCTTACTCATGAGCGGCTTTCACGAGAAGCAATAGGTGAGATGAAATGAAAACACTAAACGCCATTGACGCGAGCACCATTTTACATCCCGCAACCAATGCCGATGATTTTGCGCGCACTGGATCTAGAATTATTGAGTCGGGTAAAGGGATTTACCTGCGGGACAATTCAGGCAAACAGCTGCTTGATGCAGTGGCAGGCTTATGGTGCGTGAATGTTGGTTATGGCCGAGAAGAGATAGCAGAAGCCATGCAAAAAGCTGCGTTAGAGCTTAGGCTACTATCATACGTTTTCTGGCATGTCGAACGGAGCGCAGATTGAGTTGGCTGAACGCTTGTTGGAAAAAGTGCCGAGTGACATGTCTAAAGTATTCTTCGGTAGCGGTGGATCCGACGGTAATGACAGTCTGATGAAAATCGTTTGGTACATCAACAATATTCGCAATAGGCCCCAGAAGAAAAAAATCATTTCTCGCTGGCAGGCCTACCACGGTACCTCAGTTGCCACCGCGAGCCTAACGGGATTGCCCTCATTTCATACCGCTTTCGATTTACCAATGAACAATGTGCTACACACCGAGTCGCCGGACTTTTTTCGTCACGGTCTAGAGGGGGAGACAGAACTGGAGTTTTCTTCACGCCGAGCGCAACAGCTAGAAGAAATGATTCTAGCCGAGGGTGCAGATACGGTGGCGGCATTTATCGCCGAGCCGGTACTGGGTGCTGGCGGCGTTGTTCCGCCTCCTGAGGGTTACTTTTCGGCCATTCAGAAAGTACTAAAACGTTACGATGTTATGTTTATCGTTGATGAGGTGGTGTGTGGCTATGGCCGTTTAGGGACTTGGTTTGGAAGCGAAATGTATGACTTAAAACCCGATATGATGACTACTGCAAAAGCGCTGACCAGCGGCTATTTTCCTTACTCGGCATCTTTCGTTTCGGAGGAGATTTGGGAATTAGTAAAGGAAGGTTCGGTCAAATACGGCAACTTTGCTCACGGCTATACCTATGCAGGGCATCCCATTGGTGCCGCAGTGGCAATGGCTAATCTAGATATTATCGAAAGAGAACGTTTGGTTGATAATGCTGCTGCTGTGGGTGCTTATTTTCAAGAGCAGTTGAAAAGTCGGTTCTCCCATGATTGCTTTGTCGCGCAGGTGCGTGGTGAAGGCATGATTGCTGCAGTACAGTTGGTAAAGGACAAGGCGGACAAAACATTTTTTGGTAAAGAAGTAAAAATTTCTGCCAAAGTGGCTCAAAAGTGTTACGAAAACGGACTTATCTCTCGTCCATTGCCCTCATTGGATTCAATGGCATTTTCGCCACCTCTAATTTGCACAACTGACGATATTGATAACATCGTCAATATATTTGATGCATCAGTGCGTAGCGTGATGTCAGAGGTATTGTAGGCCTACTTACTTGGTTAGGTTAACGTCAACACTACTTTTGGGTAGTCAAATATGATTATTGTAAGACAGGTTAGAGAAGACGACATTGATGGCTTACTGCGGCTAGCTAAGGCCGCGTACCCAGGTATGACAACGTTACCCCCCGACCTGCCCACATTGAGCAAAAAAATTGCTAAAGCAATGGCTAGCTTGTCTGAGAATGTCACTGGACCAGGGCGCGAGAACTACCTACTCGTTATGGAGGATACCGATGCCCGACGGCTGGTGGGTACCGCTGGGATTATTGCCCGGCTGGGTGAAGATGACCGATTTTATTCCTACAAGCTAAATAAGGTGACCCATAGCAGTCAGGCTTTGAATAAAAAAGTGACTGTTGAAACGCTTAACCTGTCGAATCATTTTGAAGGCTTTGCCGAAGTAGCAACCTTATTTTTAGATGAGTCCTATCGTCGCAGTGGCAACGGTAAATTACTGTCTCGCAGTCGGTATTTATTTATGGCTGAATTTAGAGAGCGTTTCCCCGCGCAGGTCATGGCTGATCTGCGCGGCTATTTTGATGAGCAAGGCCGATCGCCATTTTGGGAGGCTATAGGTAAGCATTTTTTTGATATGGATTTTAGTTCGGCTGACTTATTTGGTGCAGTCAACGGCAATCAATTTATCGCCGATTTGATGCCAACGCAGCCTATTTACGTCAACTTGCTGTCTCCAGAGGCACAGCAAGTGATTGGAAGACCCAATGACCAAGGCAAGGCGGCCTTGGCGATGCTGGAGAAAGAGGGCTTCCAGTGGCGTGGACAGATAGATATTTTTGATGGCGCACCCAGCGTGGACACCTTTATAGATCAACTTGCAACAATTACTGCTAGCGCTGTTGGCACTATCGTCGGTCAGGCAGTTAAATGTGATAGCAAGCAATACATTGTCAGTGGCGGCAATGTTGCGTCTTTCTCAGCGTGTATTAGCAGCCTTAGCATCGACAATGACAACAATATTTTGCTGCCTGCCCAGACACTCAGCGCCCTTAACTTATCAATCGATGACGTCGTTAGGTACGCAGAGCTATAGCGTTATTTGAGTCGCTACGTTGGCTATCAAAAACTAGGAAATTGACCATGTCCCACACAGTTGAGATGAACTTCGATGGCCTCATAGGTAGTACTCATAACTATGCCGGACTGTCAGAGGGTAATTTGGCCTCAACCAATAATACCAAGCTGGTATCGCAACCTCGACAGGCGGCCAAAGAAGGTCTAGCCAAAATGATGCGGCTACATACCCTTGGATTAAAGCAGGGCATTTTAATACCTCAGGAACGGCCACATATTCCTACACTGAGGAAATTAGGGTTTTATGGCACTGATGAGGCGGTGATAGAAAAAGTCGGGGCAACCGCGCCCAACTTGCTCGCTATGAGTTATTCAGCGTCGTCGATGTGGGCCGCTAATGCCGCCACAGTTTCACCCAGTAGTGACACTGAAGATGGTCGTGTTCACTTTACGCCAGCGAACTTGATAAGCATGTTTCATCGATCCATAGAGTACAAAATGACCGGTAAAATATTAGAGACAATTTTTACCAATGATCGATATTTTTGTCACCATCACGCGCTGTCGGGCGGGGCCCATTTTGGTGACGAGGGCGCAGCCAATCACAATCGACTCTGCAGGGATTATGGTGAACAGGGCGTTGAGCTATTTGTCTACGGAAAACATGATTTTGGTGAATCCCAAGGCAATACTCACTTCCCTGCGCGGCAGTCTTTAGAAGCCTCGAGGGCGATCGCACGTAAACACAGGTTAAGATCCGGAAAAGTGGTGATGGGCTGTCAAAGCGCAGCGGTAATCGACGCCGGGGGATTCCATAATGATGTGGTCAGCGTAAGTAATAAAAATGTCTTGTTTATGCATGAGCTGGCATTTGCCGATAAGTCTAGATTATTTCACGAGGTTGCCTCAGCTTTTGGCGATCAGCCCGTTCATTTCATCGAGGCGCCCGAGCGGCTCGTATCGTTAGCTGATGCGATCAAGTCATACCTGTTTAATTCGCAACTGGTCAATTTACCAGGGTCTGAAGACATGACTCTAATACTGCCGATGGAAAGCCAAGAAAATCAACGCGTGCATGCCTATCTGCTTGACCTTATTACACAGGATACACCGATCAAGCATCTTGAATTTGTCGATGTACGCCAAAGTATGCGCAACGGCGGCGGCCCTGCTTGCTTGCGCCTCCGAGTGGTTTTAAATGAGGATGAGTTGGCACAGGTGAACCCCGCCTTTGTATTGACTGAGGAGCTATTTTCCACACTAAACCATTGGCTTGAGAAGCATTACCGGGAGAGGCTGAGCAGCACGGATTTGTCAGACCCCAGTTTACTTTCTGAGAGCAGGACGGCCTTGGATGAGCTAACTCAAATTATGGGACTGGGAAGTTTCTATGAGTTTCAGCAGGTTTAGCCGGATGAACCGTTTTCAGGAAGAGCTGTTTGGCGGTCGAAGCTTTGTACAATTTACCTTAGACGAGCCTCTCATTTTGGGGAAGCCTAGCCTGACCATAAACGACAATGTGGTGGTAGAACTCTGGGATAATGGCGTTCTATATTTTCAGCCTGAGGGAGGTGCACGCAACCATTCCATTTTATTGTCGGTTGGGGTTCATGGCAATGAAACGGCGCCCATTGAAATGATAGATCAATTAGTAACTGACATTCTGGCAGGTGAAGTTGCCCTCAGGCACGCGTTACTGATTGTCATCGCCAACCCAAAGGCAATTAAAGCCGGGCAACGAGAAATCGATGAAAACATGAATCGCTTGTTTGATGGCACCTTAGCAGTCAAAGATGGGGATTCTCCCGAGCGCTGTAGAAGCCGGCTTTTAATACAATATAGTCGTGATTTTTTTGGTCTAGAAGCTCATCAGAAGATTCACTATGACTTGCATACGGCTATCAGAGGTTCTATCTATAGGCAGTTTGCACTATCGCCAAACCCTGTCGACCGGTCTGAGATCGGCTATCACTGCTCGTTATTGGAGCAGTGGGGCATCGAAGCTATTTTAACGACGACGCAAAGCAGCGCTACATTCTCAGCATTCACTGCGCATAGTTTGGGTGCCACGAGTTTTACCCTAGAGCTTGGTAGTGCAAAACCCTTCGGTAGTAATGATATGACCGAGTTCGCTCTTGTTATTGCCGGACTGCGAGCTGCGATTAGTGGCGATGAAAGCTTAACGATTGAGAGAAAAACGGCAAAACGCTTTTATGTCGCCGCAGAGATCGTTAAGCAAACTGACGCATTTCGCCTTCTTTTTCCGCCAGATACGGTCAATTTCACGCCTTTTAATGTGGGTGATGTTCTCGCGACAGATAAAGAATTTCAATACATTGTGACAAAAAGCGGCGAACGAATTTTATTTCCTAATGAAAATGTCGCTAATGGGCAACGAGCCCTAGTCATTGTTCATGCTGACGATAACGACACTGAGAATAGCTTATGAAAAAAACTAACGTCTCTATTATTGGTGGCTCTGGGTACCTTGCTGCAGAGCTGCTGCGACATTTGTTAAGTCGCGATGATGTGGAAATATTGCGGGTGTCGAGTAAAGATCATATAGGCAAAACGATTGGCGAAGTTAACCGCTCACTGTGGGGATGTAGCGATATCGTCCTAGAGGATATTCCGCCGCAAGAGTGTGCCGCAGGCGCCGATATTGTATTCCTGGCAATGCCGCATGTAATAACCGCAACCGTCGCGATGGAGCTTTTTGAGCTAGATGTTCGGCTTATCGATTTATCAGGTGACTTTCGTCTTACCCAGCTGAGTGACTACACGAAGTATTATGCCGATCAACATCCTTGCCCTGAGCGGCTCGGCTCATTTGTTTATGGCATGCCAGAATTGTACGCCGAGCAAATTGCAACCGCTAAGTATGTGGCTAATCCGGGCTGCTTTGCTACCTGTATAGCCACATCGCTTTTACCGTTGGCGAACGCGGGGCTCATGCAGGAGTCGGCGGTTAAGGTGGTGGCGTTAACCGGCTCAAGCGGCTCGGGTGTACATCCCCAAGCGGGGAATCATCACGCTCTGCGCAGTAATAACTTGAAGACCTATAAAGTGTTTAATCATCAGCACACGCCAGAGATATTGCAAACGTTAAGCGCAGCTGGAGCAGGGCAGGTCAAACTGGACTTTGTACCCGTATCTGCGCCCATTGCTCGCGGAATGATGTCGATCGCTCAACTTGCCATGCCCGCCGGCATCACTGAGGCTCAGTTGCGTCAAATTTATGAGGCGTATTATGACGGTTTTCCGTTAATTTCGGTGCTACCAACAGGCATGTCTCCAGAGGTTGTCGCCATCAAAAATTCTGCGCGTATAGAAATTGGTGTTGAAATAAGTGAGGCGCATAGCGATGGATCCAAAACCTTATGTGTTACCAGCGTCCTGGATAATTTGATTAAGGGTGGGGCAGGTCAGGCAATACAGAACTTTAATTTGATGACCGGCTACGATAACAGCTACCAGCTTGATTCATTGGGGATGTGGCCGTGAACCAAAAGAAACCGCTAGCGGTGGTAAAAGTGGGTGGTGACATTTTGCTTGATGACGGTCAGCGTATTGGGTTAGTAAGAAATATTCTGGGTCTGCTAGGCGACAGTTGGCATGTTGTGGTGCTGCATGGTGGTGGTCCGCAGATCTCTGCCATGCAGTCCCGACTCGGGATAACACCCCGGAAAGTAGCTGGTCGGCGCATCACCAGCGACGACGATCTAGAGGTGGTAAAACAGGTGTTATGTGGCCAGATAAATGTAGATTTGGTGTCCATCATGCAAGCGCAGGGAGTCAATGCATTCGGTTGCCATGGCGCCTCTGGAAAAATCATAGGCGCCCAAAGGCGCGAGCCTACCATAGTGTCGGGCGGGGGCACCGACCCTATTGATTTTGGTGAGGTAGGGGATGTAACTACCATTAACACGCAGCTTGTAGCGTGCTTATTGGATACGGGTGTAGTGCCTGTATTGGCCTCTATAGGTATAAATGACAGGGGCGATATTTTTAATATTAATGCGGACACCACGGTTGTCCAAATGGCAAAACAGATGACTGCGCAGCTGCTTATCTTCGTGACCGGCATCGGTGGTATCTATAGAAATATCGATGACCCCCAGAGTCGCTTTGCCCATCTAGACGTCACTGAGGCAAGGGAATACATCGATCGCGGTATTATTATGGGTGGCATGATCCCAAAGGTTGAAGAGGCCTTGTCACTGCTGCAATCGGGTATCGATACCGTTGCGATTGTGGATGCAAAGGATGCTCAGGCTTTTATGAGCATAGCCCAAGGCAAAACAGACTATGGAACGTTGATTAGGGTGTTACCAAGTTGAAAGCACAACATTGGTAGGGTCCATGCCGGACTCCATGCTAAGCCCATATTATAACGTGAAGTAAAAAGGCTGTTCACTGGATACTCACATTATTTCGGAAGTATTTAAGTTCCTATAAAGTTAAGGATTTGTCATGCACCTGTTAGATAGCCCAATCAGATCTGAAGAATTATTAGCAAAAACAATCAATATCAGACATCGTTTTTACGCGTCGTCATCAGAACCGTTAATGTTAACGGAACTTATCGCAATGGCAGAAAACAATGGCGATCAACAGCTCGTTCAACACTACCATGACCATTCTTTGGGCTATGCAGATAACGGCGGCAGTTGGGATTTGAGGCAAGAGATATCGCAGTTGTACGACGCGGGCATTTCAGCAGAGCACGTCGTGGTTTTCCCTGGCGCACAAACCGGGATGACATTAACGGCACAGGCATTACTACAGGCTGGTGATCACGCCATCGTAATTACGCCTAGTTATCAATCACTTGAAGAGGGAGCTAAGCTGGCGGGGTGCGACATTACTCGAGTGAATCTATCACCCGATGATCATTGGCAGATGGATATAGATGCCGTTGCTGCGGCTATCAAGGTAAACACCAAATATATAGCGCTTAATGATCCTCATAATCCGTCGGGAGCGATGATGAGTCTTGACAGCAAACTAGCGCTTGTTCGTCTAGCTGAGGAACACGACATTTTGATATTTTCAGATGAGGTGTATCGCTGGTTAGAGCATGACCCGCTCACTCGCAGTCCCTCGATGGCATCCCTGTCAAACAAAGCCATAGCGTTAAGTACAATGTCAAAACCTTGGGGAGCAGGTGGTACTGGGATTGGGTGGGTAGTATGTCAAGACAAACATATTTGCAGTAAGTTATTAAAGGCTCAACATATTTACGCTGTTTGCTTTTCTCGCGCCGGGGAAATTCAAGCGATGATGGCCCTACGATCGTCAGATATTATTATTGCTAAAAATATTCAAATTATTCATGACAACCTCGCTCTGTTGGAGCAGTATTTTGCTGACAATGCGGATATTTTTGAATGGATATCGCCAAGGGCAGGTGGTACAGGGTTTGTAAAGTTCAAGGGTCCTATTAGTGCTAATGAGCTTGCCAATCAGCTGGTAGAACATGAAATACTGGTATTTCCTCCGGCCATTTTTGATTGCGATGACTCCCTCAAGCAGTATTTCCGCATCGGTTTTAGCCGCACCACCATGCCAGCCGCCCTACAGGCTTTTAGGCTTTTTATTGATCAGCAGCGTCCCATTTGGGGTAAGCGAGTGGGGGCGTAGATAATGCAGCTATTACAATCAATCGCTGAGTTGAGGGCCTTATTAAGCCCAATTGAAAGCCTCACTTATCTCACGAATGATTGCAACACCTCAGCTAATCTGGATGTGGTGACTGATAAAATCACTATGGATTTTCTACATCCTACGTCGGGTAACTTGACAATAAGAGGCGTTTTCAAGAACGGCGAAGCTCACTTTGTCATCCAATTTTCGAGTTCGTTTCAGTCATCCAACGGTGATGGATCTAGCGGTACGATCGACAGTCGCTTTACGTTAGTGGGTGATGCTCATACGGGTGTTATCACTCAAATGCTGCTTGAAAGTGACTCTGAAAAACCCAACACAACGCTGCCCGAAATCAGCTGGGCTGAGATTCAGCAAACCCTTAAGGCCACGGGCGATGCACGTGTATGGCAACTACAGAAGCAGGGATTCAAAGCATTCAGTCGTGGGGAAGTGACTATTCCGGCCGTGATCTATATGCCGTTCAGCGGACGCGGCGATCTACACCTAAAAGGAGCGCACAAAAAACAGGGCGATATCTATGTGTTTAAGATAGCCACAGGTTTTCCTGGGAACATCGACAAGGGCTTGCAATCCTCACAGGGCATGATGATTGCATTCGATGCTCGAACAGGTAGGCCCCTTATGGTACTGAACGATGAGGGCCATCTAACGGATCTCCGAACAGCAATTGCAGGCAGAAATGCGGCACAGGAAATGATGCCAGCCAAGGAGCTTGCCGCTATTGGCATGGTGGGTACAGGGGTGCAGGCGCGTCTACACCTTGGACTGCTAAAAGAGCTTTACCCAGCTTGTCGGAAGCTCACGGTGTGCGGCCACACCCCGGCTAATACACAAATATTTGCAAATGAGATGAGAGAAAACGGCTGGGAAGTTGACCTTGTGGACACACCCGGGCAGATGGCAAAACACGCTAATCTCATCATCACCACAACGCCGTCGCAAATAGCCTTGCTCGATGCCGCCGATATTATTTTTGACAACACGCTGATCATTGCTATTGGTGCAGACATGCCCGGCAAAGTCGAGCTTTCCCCAGCACTGCTGAAGAAAGCCGATACGATATTGATCGACTCTATCGCTCAGGGCTGTGATCACGGTAATGCTGCAATTGCGCTTAAAAATGAAGTGATAGTGGAGTCTGACTTACAGGAATTTGGTGACTTTCTAGCCACCGGATATCGTGATGCAACGGCGGATAAGAAACTGAGGTTGTTTCTCTCCTCAGGCATTGGTGTTCAAGATTTGCAAATTGTTCAGGCGGTTCTGGAGGGCTCAGAAATCCAACGATAACTATCGCCAATTATCCTTGTTCTCCTCGACAAAGTGAATCAATGCAGACAATGCTTGGGGCATATTCTGTTCACCATAGCCGATGCGAAAATAATGCTCATAGCCTTTGGTGTTGGCCATAAATACATAGGCCGGCTTTATTGAAATGCCTGATTCTGCTAATTGTTGGCCAAGTTGCTCTGAGGTTAACGGCCCTTTAAATTTGACAAAAGCTACAGCGCCAGCGGTGGGGCGAACCCATTCAAATAAATCGCTGTAATCTTCAATAAATTGATCTAACAACGTGAGGTTATGGTGAATGATCCTCATTTTTTCTTGAAGAATAATGTCACTGGCCCGTAGGGTCATTATTGCTTGAATTTCACTGGAGCGAGCAGGGCAGGCGGTGCCAAAATACTGCACATCAATGAGCTTTTGCTTGAGTTCTATATCTTGCAGGGCTATCCAGCCAATGGTGATACCACAGCCACCCCAAGGTTTGGAGAGCGTGCAAAGACTGAGTCCTTTCGCATAGAGATCAGCCATGGCCGGTAGTCTGTCGTTGGCATCGTGCTCTAGAAATCGGTACACCTCATCAGATAGCAAGAATATGCCGTTTTTTTGGGCTATATCTTTAAGCTGCTGTTGTAGTTGGGCGCTCATCAGCGTGCCCGCCGGGTTATAAGGCTCGTTGATCACGATGTACCTCGTATTATCCTGAATAGCGGCCTCTACCCATTGGGGGTTTATTTGCCAAT
>JGI20155J14468_10002944_pt1 | contig 12201 bp, 12 predicted proteins | sample COG_05_FD_14468 | JGI IMG/M metagenome (IMG submission 14468)
CATTGTAAAAGAAGTTGTAATTGGATATTCGCTAAAGCTATCAAGCAACCTTCCTAAACCAATTTCGTTAGTGTTACTCTCTCCGCAGCTTGTACAACTACTTTCAATTGGCATTTTATCGCCGTATGTAGCTATACGTATTGCAATTAATATATAATCTATATCAAAACCAATTAAGGCCCACGGATTAAGTATGCTTGGAACACAACTTTTTATAACATGTGCTGTTGCTTCTCCTGAGAATAGAGCATCAGGTGTCTTAAGCATTATTTCGTCCATAGCTGTCATACCGAAGACAGGAAGTTGAGTAGCTTGCATGTCTTGTAGGACAGTATCATCGTATATTCGGCCTGCACTAGGCAAATCTATAAAGATTTTTGGTTGACGTTGGTGTTTTTTTAAAAAATCTGACATATCGGTCCTTGCATAAATAGTTATGTATATTATTTATGACCGCATTTAATTGTGGTTAAGGAAAACGAATGGCGCTAGACCCACAAGATAAACAAGATATTGTAGATGCTATATCTGCCGGATTTAAAAGTATTAAAATGCCAACTGCCTCTACACCTAGTGGTGGTAGCAGTGGGGGCGGAAAAACATTCGGAAACAAAGAATTAGATGCTTCAGTCTCAGGTGTAGCTAGAGTACTACAGACAGGTGGCGGCCGTATTGATAAAGCAGCCAAAGATATAGCAGGGCTTGTACCAACAGACTTGCTTAAAAATGTTGCAGGTGCAGGTGTCAGTGCAATAAGTTATATCGAAAATACCCAAGATACTTTTAGAGCTCTATCAAAAGTTGGCGCAGGATTAAACGGCAATTTAGGTGAGCTACAAATTACAGCTTCTAAAACACGTATGCCTATTGATACATTTGCTAACATGGTTGGTAATAACAGTACGCTACTTGCAGGATTTGGCCGAGGTGTAAGTGACGGTGCAAAAAACTTTGCTAATCTTAGTAATGCAATGTACGAAGAAGGTGTCATCGAAGGATTTATGAATCTTGGAATGACCATTGAAGAAGCCAACGAATTCACACTTAAAAATACAGAATTAACAAGAAGACAAGCACGTTTAACTAACATGGATGCTGGCGAACAGGCCAAAGCAGCAGCAGATCTTGCAAAAAATATGCAGATTGTTGCAAAACTTACTGGTAAAGATGCAGCTCAATTACAAGACGATTTGATAGCAAGACAACGTAATGGAGCAACACAAGCTAAACTTCGTTTGTTAGAAATGGACGGAGTGCAAGGAGCTCAAGAAGCATATAATGCAGCTCAAACTAGTCTTGATAAAGGTCCTGGAATTCTAAAGAACTTATTTGATGACTTGATGCAAACTGGTGCTCCTATGACAGAAGCAACTAAAAACTTTGCGGCAACTAACCAAGAAGCGTATGCATTAGCCAAACAGGCCGCAGAGGCAAACAAAAGAGGAGATGTAGCAGAAGCACAAAGATTAGGTGCAGAAGCTGCAGCGGCTGCAAACAAATTTGCCGCAAGTAGACAAGGTCTTACACTTGCTACACTAGCACAAACTAGTGATATAGCAAAAGGCCAAGCAGATGTTCTCGAAGAAATGGGTCCAGTTATTGACTCAACACTAGCCACTATGAAAAAGATTAAGGATGCTGGGGGCGGAGAACTTGATTTTAGAACAGCATTTTTAGCAAACCTTAAAGCAATTGGCGAAGAAACAACAACACAAATGAAAGGCGAAGGAGTTGGACAAGAAGCTTCTGTTGCTGTAAACAAAGGACAAGTACAATTAGCTAACCTTGCTGCCAAAGGCCAAGAAAAACTTGGAGAACACATACAAACTAACACTATACTTCTAAAGACGTATAGCACTATGATTGAAAATCTAAAACCTACTCTAGGCGAGGCCGCTACAAATATAATTGATGGAATAGATGCTTTAATTCCAGGCACTAAACTTAGTGAACAAATAGGCAAAATTGAAACGTTTAGCGATGAACTTATAGAAAAAGGAAAGATGACTTCGGAAACATTGAACCAGTTGGCAACTGTGCTTGACAGCAATGCAACACCTGCAGCAAAAAAACTTGCAGAAACGGCGCTGATTGATGACAAAGTACTTAGAAAAGATGGCGGTGGACTTTCAGAAGACTTTGCTAAAGCATTACAAAAAATTAGAACTGATAATGAGAAATCTCAGTCACCAACAGACACTGAAGGTAGTAGTTTAGGTTTATTTGACAAATTCATGAAAAGTATAGGTTTATATGATAAAGGTACACTCGGAGAAACAGGCAGTTTATTTAAAGATTTTGGCAAAGGGCAAGCTGCAATGTTACATGGATTAGAAGCTGTTGTACCTAAATCTAGTCCACAAGGAGCACTGCTAGATAGTTTTCCAGGAGGACTATCAGATCTTACTTCACAAATGAAAAATATGGGCTCAAAATTTGATCCATCTGCAATGGCTGCAGCAACCGCAGGACAACAAAGTGCTCCTCCTAAAGTCTTACAAGACCTAATGACAGATATGTCATCTCCTAGTACAAGCACACAAGGTAACACAAACGAAGATCTTTCAGAATCCATATCTCAGCATCTACAACAGCTAATTCAAATAAATAGTAGACAGTTAGCAGAGATACAGAAACAAGTGAAAGCCACTAAAGGCATGAACGGTAACATGATGTCGAACGTAGGATTATAAATGAGCTGGAAAAAATACTTTACACCTGTTAGTGCAGGTAATGAAACATCAGGAACTTATTCCCCAATCAATGGAGCAAGTGCTGTAACTAAACCAGGACCAGCTCGAAGTAATTATTCGAGTTTTTTACCTGACGTTTATACAGGAACTCCAAACAGAGTTGAAAGATACGGACAGTATAACACAATGGATTTAGATTCAGAAGTGAATGCCGCACTTGATATTCTAGCAGAATTTTGTACACAAAAGCAAAAACAAAATGGAACACATTTTACTTTCGATTACAAAAAACAAGCTACTAATTCAGAAGTACAAATTTTAGGACAATACCTACAGCAGTGGTATAAAATAAACAATTTTGAAAAACGTATGTTTAGACTTGTACGTAATGTATTCAAATACGGAGATGGATTCTTTTTAAGAGATCCTGAAACTAAAAAATTATATCATGTAGATCCTGCAAAAGTTAATAGAATTATTGTTAACGAATCAGAAGGCAAAACACCAGAGCAATACATTGTAAAAGATGTACAATTTAATTTTAGAGATCTTGTAGCCACAAAGCCACATCAAACTAACGGTAACATTACCGGAGGTGGAAGCGGATATTATGAAGGCGGCGTAAGAGGTATGGTTGGCAATTATCCTAACCAAGCTGGATCAAGATTTACTATTGAAGATGGTGAAGTTGCAATAGCTGGCGAACATATGTTTCATCTCAGCTTATCAGAAGGATTAGACAACAACTATCCATTTGGTAATTCATTGTTAGAAAGTATTTTTAAAGTATACAAGCAAAAAGAATTGCTTGAAGATGCTATTATTATTTACAGGGTGCAAAGAGCACCTGAGCGTAGAGTATTTTATGTTGACGTAGGTAATATGCCATCACACCTTGCTATGCAATTTGTTGAGCGTGTTAAAACAGAAATACATCAAAGACGTATTCCGAGTAAAACAGGTGGCGGAACAAATGTTATAGATTCAGCTTACAATCCGTTATCAACTAATGAAGATTACTTCTTTCCACAAACTGCTGAAGGACGTGGTTCAAAAGTTGAAACACTACCAGGAGGTACTAACCTAGGAGAAATTGATGACCTTAGATATTTTACTAATAAGCTCGTACGCGGCTTACGAATCCCTAGCAGCTACTTGCCTACAGGCGCTGACGATGCAACTGCAAGCTACAATGATGGAAGAGTCGGCACAGCATTTATACAAGAATTAAGATTTAACACATACTGTGAAAGATTACAAAATTTACTTGCCGACGAGTTTGATCAAGAATTTAAAAGATATTTGTTAGAAAAAGGTGTGAACATTGATACAGCAATGTTTGATCTAAAATTCCAACCACCACAAAACTTTGCAGCTTATAGACAAACAGAATTGGACAATCAAAGAATTGGTACTTGGTCACAAGTACAAGCAATACCATACATTTCAAATAGATTTGCATTAGAAAGATTCTTAGGATTAAGCACAGAAGATATTGCTAAAAACGAAAGATTATGGAAAGAAGAAAACCAAGAAAACTTAGAACCGCCACCAAGTGATGCCGCAGGTGAAATGCGCGGTGTAGGAATAAGTAGTGCAGGTATAAGTGCAGACATTGACGGTGCAGAAGAAACAGCTGACATAGAAGGCGCAGAAGATGGAGGAGAAGGTGCACCTCCAGAAACAGCAACTGGCGAAGAATTAGGTGGAGCACCAGCAACACCTCCAGCAGGCGGTGACGCAGGAACAATATAAAGTATAAATAACATTATGATACTGAGAGAACTTTTTTATTACGACAAAGAAACAATAGAGCCTGTTGAAGACAATAGGTATGATCCTCAGTATGATCAATCTATAGTTGATCTAGATGATACCCGGAAAACACGATTAAGTTTAAGCCAAATAAATCGTGCTCGCAAGGCAGCTGAACTACATACAGAAGAAAAGTCTAAAGAAATAGATTTTGTAAGACAAATGTATGGACTAGCAGCACAAGCTGAGGCGACCGGAGTATGATAATTGGCAAAACTAGATAAAAGCAAATACACTCCTAATGAATGGCGTGAACTCCAAACTCAAAGAAAACTTTATAAAATAAAACGTAGAGCTGAAAAAGCTGAGAAACGTTCTAAAAAACCAATCCAATATGAAAAAGTTCAAATTAATAAAAAACATGCAACGTGTTTTGTTTTAGGTAACGGTACCAGTAGAACTCCGATAAATGTAGAAGACCTTTCAAATTTAGGCAATACTTACGGTTGTAATGCATTATACAGAACTTTCTCCCCAGATTACTTAATTGCTGTTGATGTCAAAATGATATTAGAAATATCTAAACAAGGCTATCAAAGAAAACATACTGTATGGACTAATCCTAATAAAGCATACGGGCAAATACAAGATTTAAATACATTTAATCCGAGCAAGGGTTGGTCAAGTGGACCTACAGCACTATGGCTTGCTAGTCAACACGGATATGAAAAAATATACATACTTGGATTTGATTATAGAGGTACAAAAGAAAAATTTAATAATGTATATGCAGATACACCTAACTATAAAAAAAGTCAAGATGGTGCAACTTTTTTTGGCAACTGGTTGCGTCAAACGGTGTCTGTAATAAAGGAACATAAAAATATTCAGTATGTAAGGGTTATAGCATCTGATAATTATTGCCCTGAGGAACTAAATAAAATGAGTAACTTAACAACAATAACAGTTGACGATTTTATGAAAATCCACCAACTTTCTTAATCTACAGCCAAAAAACCCCGTTTTTGGCCTATTTCTATACATATTTTCTATATACATGTAAATACAACTGACAGCCTTACCATAGGTATAACATTTATAGGAGATAAAAATGGCAGATACAAATAAATTTGAAGAGATGCTAGAGCATCTTGTCAATAATGACCGCGCTAAAGCGGAAGAGTTATTCCACGAGATTGTGGTAGAAAAATCAAGAGACATTTATGAAAACATCTTAACTGATGATGTTAACGACGAAGAAGTTGACGAAGCTAATGACGAAGAAGTAGATGAGGCATCAAAAGACGATGACTTAGATGAAACTACTGACGAAGAAGTAGATGAGTCAGACGACGAAGAAGTTGACGAAGCATCAAAAGATGATGACGACGAAACAAACGAAAATTTTAATCTAGATGAGTTTGAAGTTGAAGGCGAGCCAGAAATGGACATGGACATGGACATGGACATGGGTGCTGACATGGGCGGAGACGCTGGTGACAAAATGGCAATGGATATGGGTGACGAAGGTGACTCAGATGAGCCAGCAACTAAAGGCGACATTATGGATTTAGAAGCTGAACTTGAAGACCTTAAAGCAGAATTTGAAGATATGCTAGGTGATAAAGACGGCGACGAAGATGACATTGGCGACGAAGAAGATAAAGGCGAAGAAGGCGATGCTGATATTGATGCAGACGCTGAAGAAGAGTCATATAACTTTGAAGCAAATGACGAAGAAGTAGAAGAAGCTAGTGATGACGACGAAGTCGAAGAAGTAGCTAAATCTGCAGGTGAGCAAATGCGTGAATATGTTGAAAAAGTATCAGCTACAATGGGTGACAATGGTGCAAACGCCAAATCAGTCGTAGCAGGTAAAAATGACATGGGCGGCACTGCTTCAAACTTGGTAAAAGGCGGAGAAGCTGACACAAAAGGAACAACAGGCGGATTAGCTGCAAATTCAACGAAAGAAGATAATGCAGGAAACGTTAACGTACCTGGNGGNAAAGCATCAAAATCAATGTCTAATATGCCAAAAGGCCACGGCGCAGAGAAAAAAGGCGCAGGCGACACAGCTCCTGATAAAAAGTCTATGATCGGTAGCTAATAAGGAACGATGGATGAAAACTAATCTACTAAGAGAGCACCTGACATTCGACCAAGCCCAGATGGTGGTTGAGTCTGCTAACGAAGGAAAAGACTTGTATATGAAAGGTATTTGTATACAAGGCGGAGTACGCAACGCTAACCAGCGTGTGTATCCTGTAAACGAAATTGGCAGGGCTGTCAAAACTCTCAATGATCAAGTAAGCGGCGGATATAGTGTGCTAGGAGAAGTAGATCATCCTGAAGGACTTAATATTAACCTGGACAGAGTTAGCCACATGATTACAGAGATGTGGATGGATGGTCCAAATGGTTATGGAAAAATGAAGATTTTACCAACACCGATGGGAAACCTAGTTAGCACTATGATACAATCAGGTGTCAAACTAGGTGTCTCGTCAAGAGGGTCTGGTAACGTTAGTGAAAGCGGAAACGGAGAAGTTTCTGATTTTGAAATAATTACGGTAGACGTTGTTGCACAACCTAGTGCACCTGGCGCATACCCAACACCAATCTACGAGCATCTAATGAATGCACGTGGCGGAATGAAGGCTTACGAATTAGCACAGGCTACAAAAGACGACACAAAGGCACAAAAATATCTAAAAGAATCACTGATTAATATAATCAGTCGACTCCAATAAAAGGAGAATAATATGTTGGATGCACTAAAAACACTTTTTGAAAATGATGTAGTTTCCGAAGAAGTGCGCCACGAAATCGAAGAAGCATGGAACTCGAGGATTAAAGAAAATCGTCAAGCAGTTACCGCTGAACTTCGTGAAGAGTTTGCTCAAAAATATGAACACGACAAATCAACAATGGTAGAGGCTATTGACTCTATGGTTAGTGAACGTCTTGCTTCAGAAATTGAGGAATTTGCCGATGATCGTAAACAACTTGCAGAAGCAAAAGCAAAATATGCTGTTGCAATGCGTGAAAATGCAACTCTACTAAGAGGATTTGTAGTTGAATCATTAGCAAAGGAAGTAAAAGAACTTCATGAAGACCAAAAAGGCATTGCTAGTAAGTTTAGTATGCTGGAAGATTTCGTAGTTGAATCACTTGCAAAAGAAATTGCAGAGTTTAATGAAGATAAAAAAGACTTAGCTGAAACGAAAGTAAGATTAATTCGTGAAGCGAAAGGACACTTCAACGATCTTAAGACAAAGTTTGTTGAAAAGAGTGCGGCCAAGGTAGCTTCTATAACTGATAAAGTTTTAAATAATGAAATTGGACAGTTAAAAGAAGATATTGAAGCAGCACGTAAAAATGATTTTGGGCGTAAACTGTTTGAAGCATTTGCCGCTGAATATGGCAATAGCTACCTTAATGAAAATTCAGAAACTGCAAAGTTGATGAAAGTTATTAAGATAAAAGACAAGCAGCTGACAGAAGCTAAAAAATCGGTTGAGGAAAAGCAAACTTTAGCAGAAGCTAAACAAGCAGAAATCAAGCGTATGGCTAATAAAGCTCAAAGAAAAGAAGTCATAAACGAATTAACTGGTCCTCTTAACAGAGACCAAAAAGAAATTATGATAGATTTACTGGAATCAGTTCAAACTGCCAAACTAAAGACACAGTTTGATAAGTACCTACCGGCTGTCATTGACGGTAACACTCCAGAAAAGAAGGCAACATTGACAGAAGGCACATCACATACAGGCAATAGAGAAGAAAAAACAAGTCATGACAATGCAAGGGATGATAACAACGTGGTTGATATTAGACGTCTTGCAGGATTAAATTAAGGAGAAACCGAATGTCAGAACTATTAGAAAGTCGCTGGCAGGACACCAAAACTGCACTTCTTGAAGGCCTAGCAGGCACAAAGAAACAGGTGATGGCAAGCACTTTGGAAAATACTCGTAAGTATTTGTCAGAGACAGCCACCGCAGGTGCTACCTCTGCCGGTAATGTTGCAACTCTTAACAGAGTTATTTTACCAGTTATCAGACGTGTAATGCCAACTGTGATCGCAAATGAGATCGTTGGTGTTCAGCCTATGACAGGACCAGTGGGTCAAATCCACACATTGAGAGTACGTTATTCAGACACAGCAGGCACAGGCGCAAGCGGTGCTGTTGCTGGAGAAGAAGCACTTTCACCATTTAAGATTGCTGAAGCATATTCAGGTAATGCCACTAGTGGTAAAGCTGATGCTACTGCAGCACTTGAAGGGGCAGCTGGTAACAGATTGTCAATTCAAATCTTAAAGCAAACTGTAGAAGCAAAAACCAGAAAGCTATCAGCTCGCTGGACTTTTGAATCTGCACAGGACGCACAGTCACAGCATGGTATCGACGTTGAAGCAGAAATTATGGCTGCTTTAGCACAAGAAATTACTGCTGAAATCGACCAAGAAATTCTTGGTTCACTTGCTACATTAGCAGGTACAGGTACAGATACTTACAACCAAGCTGGTGTAAGTGGTACTGCAACTTTTGTTGGTGACGAACATGCTGCATTAGCAGTTCTAGTTAACAGAGCGGCAAACAGAATTGCACAGAGAACACGTAGAGGCGCAGGTAACTGGGCTGTTGTATCTCCTGCAATCTTAACTGTGCTACAAAGTGCAACAACTTCTGCGTTTGCAAGAACAACTGAAGGTGCATTTGAAGCTCCAACAAACACAAAATTCGTTGGCACATTAAATAACGCAATGAAAATTTACGTTAATACATATGCTGCAGACGATGATGTACTTGTTGGTTACAAAGGCTCAAGCGAGTCAGATGCAGCGGCATTCTATTGCCCATACATCCCGCTAATGAGCTCAGGCGTTGTGCTTGACCCAACATCATTCGAGCCAGTCGTATCATTTATGACACGTTACGGATATGTTGAGTTATCAAACACAGCTTCATCGCTTGGTAACGCAGCTGACTACTTAGAAAAAGTAGAAGTAAACAGCGGAAACCTAAGCTTCAGCTAAGATTTAGCAATTATAAATTACAAAATAGGCGCTACGGCGCCTATTTTTATGATTAAATTTTCTGGTTGACTTTTTATTTCAAATAAGGTATAAATTATACATAAACAAAAACTTATGAAACATAAACATTTAATAGTACGAGCAGAAGTAAGCAATCCTCCAATATGCGAACAAACTATTACTGATTGGGCTTCTAATTTAATTAGAGACATTGGTATGAAGATTATGATGGGTCCTTATGTTAAGTATTGTGATATGGAAGGTAACAAAGGATTTACTTGTGTTACTATTATAGAAACATCACATGTAGCAATACACATATGGGACGAACAATCTCCAAAACTAATACAATTAGATGTCTACACTTGCGGTGAGTTAGACACACGAATAGTATTTGATGCACTAGACAAGTTTGATCCTGTAAAGATTGACTTCAAATATTTGGATAGAGAAAACGAATTTATTCAAGTGTTAGATACTAAATAATAATACAACGTTCAGGCAATAAGCCCGGAAGTAGCATTAGCGAAGGAACGCACTTAACTTTAACGAGGAGAGTGTCATGAATTACAAAGACTTCGAAATAGCTCGCAAAAAAAGAAAAACNGAANTAGCACATAAAGCNATAATACGCAAAATGGCTGAGAANCGTTTGTCTAGACCAAGAGCTGAAAAGAACATACTTAGTACAGATCCTAGATTACAAAAAATTTAATATTTTGGTAAAAAAGAGGTTGACTTCTGAATAGAAGTCTGTTATATTAAGTACATAAGCAACAAAAAAGTAATTAATTTTTGTTTATAGTGCAAGGAAGAGGCCTTTACCAGAAGGGTCGAACTTGACTAGCCAGGGGTGGTACCCAGGTGCTGTAGTAGAAATACGCAGTATCACATCGCAGTCACTAGCGGGGTTAGGTTGTACGTATTAGAATGGTATTCGGGTACGTGCTTGTAGGTGTAACCAAGTCCTACCTATTTTGCTTATAATTTAAAAAGACTCTTCGGAGTCTTTTTTCTTGACTTAAAATCCTTTATATTGTATTGATGATAAATACTTGTGTCAGATAGTGTGCCGCAAGGCGGACTTATGCTGTACCCACAGCGTAGCTCATAGAACGGGCATAGGACTACTTTAAAAGGAGAAAACAAATGGGAAGACCACTAAACAAAAGATTATTCGGAACACCTACAGCAGGCGGAAACGAGATCAAAGTAAACTTTCATAATGGCACAGCCGTTAAAGAAGGTTATATCGTAAAACAAAAAGGTTCAAAGAAATTTGTGTGTGAAGAAATTGGCACAGGCGGCGAATTTACTTGTACACTAACAACTGGCAAATTACCAGCGGCACTAGCGGCAGGTGAAATGGCTATTTCTTTCAAAATGGATGATGCAGAAACATACACAGTAAGTAAAATTACTGGACGTAAAGCAACATTATCTGCACCGAGTGCAACAGGAACTAACTTGTATGATGGATCAAGTCTATCGTGGAACTTTAGTACATCTGTAGCAGATGGCGCGGCACAAGTTGAAGAAGCTGGTGATGATAACACATTAATCGGAACTGATGACGACGACTTCACAGAAGACGCATAAGGATTAACTTAATGGAACGACCGATAAATGTTTTTTGGGATTTTATAAAGAATCTAAAAGACTTAGTAGTTTCAGTTAGAATTGGAAAAGCTGAGGCAACACCTTACGGTGTTGTCTTAGCCCAACTTAGTGATTCAGAATTTGAAGTAAAAGATGACGATGGCAATCAAGGTATTTGTAAACTTGTTGCAAAGAAAATTGAAGATTTAAAAGAAAACGAAATGTCTATTTGGGCATTATGTTGTAAAACGGTTAACTTTACATTTGTTAAAAAAATTATAGATAACATTATGATAGATTTTAATAATATAAAATATGGCTGGGAATTAGATCATGATTCAACACAAACTTATGTGTTACTTAGGAAGATATAGATGTCAAAAGTTTTAAGTGTAAACAACGGTAACTATACTATAAAAGTAGAAGCAGGAGGACAAATACTCCTAGACACTGCAAGAGGTTCTTTTGTAAGTGGAAAGCCTGCTGGAACTGTAGTAATACGAGGAAGTTTAGAAGTTGAAGGTACTACTACAACTGTAGAAAGTAACGATACTTTAATTAATGACAATATACTTACACTAAACAACGGACAAGCTGGTGCTGGCATAAGTGCATCAAAAAATTATCAAGCTGGTATTGAAATAGACAGAGGATCTGAAGCGAATGCAAGTTTTGTATTTGACGACAGTGTGTCATGGAATATAGGCGGTGATAGCGGAACGGGCGGATTTAAATTTTTTACAGGTAGTGGAAGTAAAACTACATTAGTTGTAGATGGAATAAAAAGTAATGCTGCTCTTTTTATTGATACAGGCAACAATGCAATTAGTGTAACAAATGCTACTGATTACGAAACAAATGTTTTTCCTTATGCAGGGGGGATAATTACAGGTGGAGCATTAGATGATGATCTTATACCGAACGCAAAAGCAGTTGTAGATTATGTAACATTTGCAGGACAAAATGTTTTACAAGATAGAATTGAAGAAGGTACTACATCTAAAACTTTTGTTGAAGCAAAAGACTTTGAAGTTACTGGATCAGCTAGTCAAGTAAAAATTGGTGTGAATAATGTAGACAAGATTTGCATTTATGAAAACTCAGTTGAGT
>JGI20155J14468_10002952_pt1 | contig 12189 bp, 9 predicted proteins | sample COG_05_FD_14468 | JGI IMG/M metagenome (IMG submission 14468)
ATTCCAAAAATAACTGTCCATGCAAGAGGTCCCCAAAAAATAACATTATCACCTCCTATATAAATGTTAGCATTCCAATCAGCAAAAAGAGTAAAGAAATCAATATTTAATCCTACAGCTAGAGGTATTAATCCAAATATTGTTGTGATTGCAGTTAAAAGAACTGGTTTAAGCCTAGCTTTTCCAGCAGTTTTAACAAGATCTAGTGCAATATTTTTGTCTATTATATCTTCTTTTGAAAGGTTTAAGTCTATTTTTTTTCTGTCAAAGAGCAATTGCGTATAATCTATAAGAACAACTGCATTATTTACTATAATTCCAGTTAATGAAATTATTCCAAGCATTGTCATTAAAATGCTAAAGGTTAAATTAAAAATCACTATTCCAAGAAATACACCTGTAAAACTTAGGATGATTGAAGCAAGAACTATAAATGGCTTAGAGATTGAATTAAACTGAAAAACTAATATTAGAATAATTAATGCAATACCAGTTAAAAGAGCTCCAGAAAGAAATGATTGATTCTCAGCTTGTTGTTTAATTTCACCTGTAAATTTAAAATCTACACCTTTAGGAGTTTCAAAACCAGAGAGAGAAATTTCAGCAGTATTTACTATTTCATTTGCATTTGAACCAGCTAATATTGAAGAATAGAGTGTTACAACTCTTTGAAGATTTATATGTTTAATTGCACTAAAAGAGGTTATGTTTTTTTCGTTTACAACTGAAGCAATTGGAACCTCTTTTGTTTTTCCAGTGGCTTGATCTCTAAATATTATGTTTTGATTAATGATAGTGTTGATATTATTTTTATACTCTTCGTCTAGCCTTACATTGATCTGATAATCTTCGCCTTTTAATTTATAAACTCCAGCTTTAGAACCAATTATAGAATTTCTAATTGTCTGTCCAACAAGTCCAGTAGGAATCCCTAATTCACCAGCCTTTTCCCTATCGACTATAAATTCTAAACCAGGTTTACTTCTACTTACGTCAATTTTAAGTTGCTCAATTCCCTCAATATTTTCTTTATTAAGATAGTTTTTCATTGAAATTGCAGTTTCGATTAATTTTTCATAATCATCTCCATAGATTTCAATATTTACAGGATATCCACCCGGAGGTCCTTGTGAATCTTTTTCAACAGAAATAGCTATTCCTGGAAATCTACCAATAAGCTCTAGTTGTATATCTTTTCTTAGCTCTTCACTAGACATTCCTCTTCTGTATTTAAATTCTCTCATCGTCATTGTTATAAGAGCTTTATGAGGAATTTCACCAGTTCCCCCTGCATCAGTCTCAGGGTTGCCAGCTCCTTCTCCAACTTGTGAAATTGCAGATTCAACTAAAAAATTATAATCTCCATCAAAATACTTAGAGTTATTTGCAACTTTATAAATTTCAGATTCAATTTGTTTAGAAGTCTCATTGGTCTTTTCAATATCGGTTCCTTCGGGATATTCTAAATAAACAAGTATTTGCTGTGGCTCGTTATCTGGAAAAAATTCAATTTTTGGTGGAAAAATTCCCATTAGTACAATTGAGAAAACAAAGAGGGCAAATGTCCCGGCTAAAAATAAAAACGGTCTGATTCCCGATAATGCATAGGATAAAAAGCTATTATAAAGATTTTCAAGTCTCACTAAAAAAGTATTTTGAAACCTAATTGCAGAATTTTTAATAATGTACTTGTAGGACCAGAATAGAAAACATATAAAAGCTAATAGTGATCCTATAGCTCTGGTATCATTAAATAAAACAAAAATAATGGCAAAACCTCCTAATACATATGTCATTCTCATTAAGTTTTTTCTACTTATCTCTCTTTCACTTAGGTCCATAAAGCTTGAGACTAGCATAGAGTTAAAAAATATTGCTACAATAAGCGAGGAACCTAAAATAGCAGATAATGTAATTGGAAAATATATCATAAATTCTCCCAAAGTTCCAGGCCATGTGCCTAAGGGGATAAATGCAGCAATTGTAGTTGCAGTTGAAACAATTATAGGAAGAGCAACTTCCCCGATTCCAAGTTTAGCCGCTTGAACTCTGGAAACACCTTCTTTGGACATTAGTCTATAGATGTTTTCAACAACAACAATACCATTATCCACAAGCAGGCCAAGTCCCATTACTAATCCAAACAATACCATTCTGTTAAGTGTAAGCCCAAAGGCAGACAAAATAACTAAGGACATAAACATTGACATAGGAATAGCAAAACCAACAAATAGAGCATTTCTAAGTCCTAGAAAAAAAGTTAAAACTGTTACAACTAAAATTATACCAAAGATTAAGTTATTCATTAAGTCATTTACCGAATTGATAGTATATTCTGACTGATCATTTTGAACCACTACATCAAGATTTTCAGGTAAAAAACTTTCTTTTGCTTCATCAATTATTTCTTGAATAGAGTTTGAGGCAAAGATTGCATTTTCACCTCCTCTTTTCACTACTTCAAGCATAATAGTTTTCTTATCAAATGATCTTGTATATGATGTAATTTCTTTCTCCTTGAATGATATAGAAGCAACATCTTCGAGATAAACAGGTCCATTGTCACGTTTAACAATAATTCTGTTTAACTCATTTGGATTTGACACCTCTCCTATAATTTTCACATTTCTTCTTTGACCAGCAGAAATTAAACTTCCTGCGGAAACAGTTACATTTTCTTGAGCGATGGCATTAATAATATCCCCAAAGCTTGTTTTTGTTGCTTTCATCATATACGGATCTACTGCAACTTCAACTTCGAAATCTTGAATTCCTCGAACTTCTACTGTTTTAACTTGGGGTAATCTTTCTATTCTAGTATCTAAATATTCTGCATATTCTTTAAGCTCTTCAACTTTATAATCTCCAACAAGACTAATGTTTAAAACAGGAAATCTTTCTGCTATATCAAATTCAAAAATATTAGGATCTACCTTAGCATTATTAAATGTTGGCCAGTCATCCCCAACGGTTACATTATCAACTAAATCTTTTACTCTCTGCCTAGCAAGTGCCGTTGGAATCTCATCATCAAACTCGATATTAATAATTGAAATTCCTTCACTTGAAGTAGACTCAATTTCAATTAATCCGATAACACCTTTTATCTCCTGTTCAAGAGGATCTGTAATTAGTTTTTCCATCTCTTCAGCATTATTTCCCGGGAAAACTGTTGTTACAAAAATATTTGATGAGTTAATCTCAGGAAAAAGTTCTCTAGGCATTGTTTTATATGCAGTAATCCCTGAAACAAGAAATATTATCATAAGAACATAAATAATTGTCTTATTATTTATAGCCCAACTTGACAGAAAAAATTCTTTATTCTTTTTATTCATTTTAATTTATAAGTTTTACTCTTTGAGAATCTTCAACAATACTAGCTCCTTCTAAAACAAGCATGTCTCCAATCTTTAGACCTTCAGTGACTTCAATATCAGTGTTATTTTTATTTCCTAGTGAAATAAAAGTTTTATCTGTAATATATACTCCTTCTTTAACGTCCTGATTCATTACATAAACAAAATTTTTACCAGAAGCATCTTCTCTTACAATTTTTAAAGGAATTATAACTGCATCTTTCTTAGAATAGATATTTATTTTAATTTTTGCATCTAAATTCTGTTTGATTTTGTTATCAATATTTTCGACAGGAACTTCAACTCTAAAAGTCCTATTATTTGGATTTATAAAATTACCTGTTTGTATAATTTTCGACTTAATTTCTTTTCCAAGAAGTGGAACTTGAACTATCGCTTCAGTTCCTTCTTCTATAAATGAAATATACTTTTCTGAAACAGATGCNTCNGCNTANATTTTATCAAGATTAACTAATCTTAGAATTTGAGAAACACCTGGAATTAAATTTGATCCTTGATTTGAAATAATTTCATCTACCTCTCCATCAAAAGGAGCATAAACTTTAGTCTTAGCAAGTCTGTCTTTCATTTGCTCAACCATTTTTTGACTAGATTCAAAATCAGTTTTACTCTTTAGAAATTGTATTTCAGATCCTATATTATTATTCCAGAGTCTTTCGGTTCTTTCAAAATTTTCTTTAGCGAAGTTTGCTTGAATAGTTAACTGCTCTAGCTGCTCCTTAAGTCCGGAGTCATTAATTTCAGCTAACAGTCTACCTTTCTTCACATATTGACCTTCATTAACAAAAATCTGTTCTAACGTGCCTTGAAACTCAGGAAGTATTAAAATGTTTTTTCTAGTCTTAAGGTTTGCCTGTGCCTCTATATAACTATTAAATACTTTTTCTTTGATTTCATAACTTGAAACAAGAGTGAGCTTTTCGTTTTCATCTAAGAAAGCTATACCATCGTTAATTTCATTTAGCTCAACTTGCATTGTATTCATAGTGTCTACATATTCCTTTTTTCTTTTTTTTAACTCTTCTATATCTCCATTTTCAATTAAAGAGGTGATATTTGAGCTTCCAGATGAGTTACAGCTTATTATTAGTAGAACGAGTATTGATATATAAAATTTCTTCATAATTAATTTGTATTGTTATATAGAGTTTCTAATTCTGTCTTTATTGATATTAATTCTAAGACTGAATTCAAATATTTTTGTTGAGAGTCAAGTAATTGAAGCTGAGCTTGTCTCAATTCAAAAGAAGAAACAATTCCTTCAAAAAATTTAATAGAATTTTTCTCCTCAATTGATATGGATAGGTTCATATTTCGTTCGCTTACATTTAAAGCTTGAATTGCTAACTGATAATCATTTAACTTTTGTTGAACTTCAACTTGAGTTTTTTCTTGTTGTTCTTCAAGATTTGTCAATGCTTGATTCATTGCAATTTTAGCTTTCTGAGATGATACATTTAGCTTAAACGCATTAAAAATTGGAATTTCCAAATTAACACCTAGAACAGATGAGCCAAACCAATTCTGAGATTTATTTGTGAAATCAAATTCATTATTGTATCCTGTATAGGTTCCACTGAGAAATCCCGAAACTTTAGGAAGTTGTTTTGATTTTTCAAGTTTATATTCAATTCTTTTTGTGTCAAAAATGTTTTGAGAAATCTTAACATCTATATTTTTACTTGTGTTAAAGTCTTCAAAAGAATTTGAAAAAATAATATTTTCTGCAATAAAATCTTCTATTGATGTTGATAGAACAATTTTATCATTAATATTGATTCCAAGAACTAATTTTAAAAGATTAAGTTGATTGTCTTTTGTTTTTTTTGCCTGAAGTAATGATAGCTCTGCTTGAGCTAATGTTATTTTTATTTGCTCTACATTTTCAACTTCCTCAAATCCGTTTATGTATAACTCTGTAACTTCAAAAAGATCTTTTCTGAAATTCTCAAGATTATTTTCTAATAAAATGATGCCTTCATTAAGGATTGAAACAAGACTGTAAAGCTTAACTATAGATTCTCTTACCTCAAGTAAAGTTTTTTCATAAAAATTTTCTGAAGCGGACAAGTATATTTTGCTATATTCTAGACCTACTAGCCATGAGCCATCAAATAGAAGTTGTTCCATTCTGACTGAACCAATTGCTGATTGTTCAGTGCCAAATTGTATTTCAGAAAACTCACCTTTTTGTCCTCCAAAAAATTCAGCAGGAATCAAGGAGGTGGAAAGCTCAAGATAATTAAGATAGTTAAGGTCTAAAGTTACATTTGGTAATCCTATTGCAATGGTTTTCCAGCGTTCTTTGTAAGCCATCTTTATTTCTCTTTCAGCATTCATTAATCTTCTGTTGTTTTCAATACCATATTCAACAGCATCATCTATACTTAAGCTTCTTGTTTCACCTTGAGAAAAACCATAACTTGTAAATACAATAAACAATAATATCTTTTTCATTTTTTTATCATTTGAATTATCCATTTTGGAATTAACTTTTTTCTTTCAGTCATCATTATGTTAAAATCCTTTTTGGAAAGATTTTCAATCTTCATAATTATTGGACTACACATAAACGGAAAAACAATTACGCTTAAAATATTGGTTACAAAATGAATGGGATCAACCTTTCTGTAAATACCTTTTTTTACACCCTCTTGATATTGAGCTACGAAGTTCGACTTCATTATCATTTTTGTTGTAGGCATTTTTAAAAAAGATGTAGGATTATTTTTTAATTCATTTAAAAGAAAAGTTGGAAGTAACGGCTCAGCAATAATCATATCAATATATTTTTCAGAACATAGTTTAAGTTTTTTTTCAAGTGATGTTTTATCATCATTATAAACCTCAACCATTTTACTAAGGAATTCATATAGCGTTTCGAACATTATTATTTCAAATAATCTTCTTTTACTCCTAAAATAATAGTTTAACATTGCAAGATTGATGTCAGACTCTCGAGCAATATCTCTAGTTGTAGTTGCACTATATCCTTTGTTTAAAAAGAGTGATTTAGCAGCATCTTTAATTTTTATTTCAGTATTTGAATATTTAGCTTCTGTCTTTATATTCATGATGCAAAATAAACTTAATCAAATGAATTAATCAAATGATTAATAAAAAATTAACAATTAATTAAATAGTATATTTATTTTTGATAACAGGAAATGAAAGATTTTATAAAAACTTTTGAGGGGTTTCTAAAAAAAGAAATAGATTACGATAATCCAAGAAATCTTTATGAGCCTGTAAAATACTTATTAGATTCAGGTGGTAAGAGATTAAGACCTTTAATAACATTATTTGTCTCAGATCTTTTTACTGGAAATATATCTAATGCACTACCAGCTTCTGCAGCTCTTGAAATTTTTCACAATTTTACTCTTGCTCATGATGATATAATGGATAATTCACTAATGAGAAGAGGAAAGAAAACAATAAACTCTAAATGGGATGATAATACTGGAATTTTATCTGGAGATGTGATGCTGATAATCTCTTATGAAATTCTAAATAAATATGATGATTCTAAGTATTTACTATTATCTAAGCAACTAACAGAGACATCTAGATTGGTTTGCGAAGGTCAGCAAAATGATATGGACTTTTCGATAGAAAAAAAAATATATCAGAAGATGACTACTTTAAAATGATTGAGAACAAGACTGCTGTTTTGATTGGATGTTCGTTTATGTTTGGTGCAATTGTATCAGAGCTAAATTCAAAAGAGATCAATGCTTTATACGAAGTAGGTAAGAACCTTGGATTAGCTTTTCAATTAGAAGATGATTTATTAGATTGCTTTGGCGACGAATCTAAATTTGGTAAAAAAATTGGAGGAGATATAATTCAAAAAAAGAAAACACTACTATTTATCCATACTGTTTCAAAACTAGATAATGACAAAAGGTTAGAATTTGAAAATATATTCTTCTCAGATAATACTGATGAATCAGTAAAAATAAGTTTAATAAAAAAGTATTACAAAGATTCTGGAGCAGTTAATTATCTCAAGAAAAAAGTTAAAGAATATTCAGAACATGCAAAAAAAATAATCAATCAAATGCAAATTGATGATAATAAAAAACTTAGCCTTAATAAATTTTCAGAACAACTTTTAAATAGAGAAATTTGATATTCTTTTAATTAATGACTTTACAAAGACAATAACATTAACTGAAAGAAAAATAGAAAGCTCTTCACCAAATGAAGTTTTTTCATCAAGAAATTTAAAGATTTTAATGGGATCATTATTTTTAAACAGATCCGAAAAAACTTTAGATCCTTTTCCTTTAGAGTCAATTAATACATCTAAAAATAAAAGGTCATAGTACCAAAACCTGTTTTTATGATTAATTTTTGAAAGAGGTTTATCTTTTTTTAAATAACTAATAATTAAATCAATTTTATCTATGGAGTTTTTTATAGTATACCCAGTACTTGGTTTACTCCATCCTCCAGCAGTTCCTATTTTAAAAAAACTATCAGTATTTTTTTTAAAAAAAGGATAACAGGTCATGGGAATTACTCCTTTTTCTTTTTCTAAAACCTTAAAATCAAAGATTTTATTAATCTTCAGATAATTTTTAATTTCAGTTTCATATTCATGATCTTCAATAGTGGAACTTGAGAAAAGAGTGTATTCAACTAAAGCTTTATTTTTCGAAAATGGTAAAATATACATGAATCTAATTTCATTTTGTTGATCAACACTAAAATCCATAAATGTAATTTTATTATCATCAAAACATTGATCTTTAGTTTCAATTGTCCACCCAATAAAGTGTTGTTTAAGTAATGGATATTTTTTGAAATCTAATTTTTGATCATCATATATACTCGAAAAAATAACAGATGACTGAAAATTTCCATCATCTGTCTTTACTAATTTATTTTCTTGATCAATACTTTTAATATTTGAATTTAGATATGTAAAATTTGAAGCCCTTGAAATTTTTTTACCTATGTGGGAATAAAATTTGCTTGATTTTATCATTTTATATTTAAATGGTTCTAAAAGAAATGAATTATGAAAGCTTGAGTCTTTGAATTCTGCATATTCCCATTCTTTAAAAACTAATTCATCTAGTAAACTTTTTTTATTTTCCCAAAACCCAAAAGTTCTGTCATTTTTATTTTTTTTATCCTTTTCAATTATTAAAATTTTCTTATCATTAAAGAAATCATCATTTATCATCGAGTTTGACAATAATAGTCCAGAAGCACCTGCTCCACAAATTATATAATCATATTTTTCCTTTGAAATCATTTGATTTTATTGACCTTTTGATTATTTTCGTTGACTGGTTTACAAGATACAAATATGGAGCAAATTATTGAATACTTTTCTGGACTAAACCCAATACAAGGAGCTCTTTACGCAACTTTATTTACATGGGGAGTTACAGCCCTAGGAGCATCAACAGTATTCCTTTTTAAATCAATGAGTCGAATGGCACTAGATGGTATGTTAGGATTTACAGGTGGAGTTATGGTGGCTGCAAGTTTTTGGAGTCTATTATCTCCTGCAATAGAGATGAGTGCTGGAGAAGGTTTTGTTAAAGTAATGCCTGCAGCAATTGGATTTGGATTGGGTGCATTATTTATTTTTGCAATTGATAAAGTTTTACCACACATTCATATAAATTTTAAAGAAGCGGAGGGAATAAAAACCCCATGGAGAAGAACAACACTTTTAACTTTAGCTATAACTCTTCATAATATACCTGAAGGACTTGCTGTTGGAGTTTTATTTGGTGGAGTAGCAGCGGGCATACCAGAAGCCTCTATTGCTGGAGCTGTTGTTTTAGCTTTTGGAATTGGTCTTCAAAATTTTCCAGAAGGAATAGCTGTTGCTATGCCTTTAAGAAGATCTGGAGTTAGTAAATTTAAGAGTTTTTGGTATGGACAATTATCTGCAATTGTTGAACCAATAGCAGGTGTTATAGGGGCATTAGCTGTAACATTTTTTACTCCTTTATTGCCATATGCTCTTGCTTTTGCAGCAGGTGCAATGATTTTTGTTGTTGTTGAAGAGGTTATTCCTGAAACACAGCAAGATAAATATACTGACATAGCTACATTAGGATTTATAGGAGGATTTATAATTATGATGATCCTTGATGTTGCTTTAGGTTAATTTATTGGTTAAAAGAATCCCAACCTGAGCTATTGATGTTTATTTTTTGACCAAGGCTAGTTATCATACAATTGTCATCTTTCTTTTTTACAGAGGAACCAATAATAGTTAACTGTTCACAGTTACTTATTTTCTTTTCATGTCGTTTTGAAACAGTAAATAAAACCTCATAGTCTTCACCTCCATTAAGATAAGCAACAGAGTGGCTAAGTTTAAACTCATCACAAGCTTTTTTTGTTTCTTCTGATATAGGTATTTTATCCTCATATATGTGAAAAGAAAACCCTGAAGAATTAGATAAATGATTTATCTCAGTTGAGAGACCATCACTAATATCAATCATTGAAGTTGGAGTAATTTTAAGCTCTTCTAAAAGATTTACGATATCAATTCTTGCCTCTGGTTTCAACTGTCTTTGAATGCAATAAGTATAGCTACTTAAATCAGGCTGAGAATTAGGATTAACTTCAAATACTTTTTTTTCTCTTTCAAGAATTTGAAGACCCATATAAGCTGCACCTAAATCACCAGATACAACAAGCAGATCATCTTCTTTTACACCTTTTCTTTGTGTTATTTTTTTACTATCAGTAGTTCCAATACAAGTAACAGAGATCATTAATCCTTTATTTGATGAAGTTGTGTCTCCTCCAATTAAGTCAACATTATAATATGAACAAGCTAATCTAATACCTTCATATATTTCCTCAAGAGCCCTTACTTTAAATCTATTAGAAACTGCAATTGAAACCAAAATATGAGATGGTTTGATATTCATAGAAATAATATCAGAAATATTAACTACAACACTTTTATAACCTAGATGTTTAAGCGGGACATATGACAAATCAAAATGAACTCCTTCAACTAAGATATCTTGAGATATTGCAAGTTTGGTTTTTTCAAATTTTAAAATAGCTGCATCATCTCCAATATCTAAAATTGTTGAATCATTTTTAGTCTTAAATGATTTTGTTATTCTATTAATTAGATCTACTTCACTTATGCTTTGTAGATCACTTTCATCTTGATCTTTATTCTTGTTCATACATTAAAAGTAACTTAATTGATCTATTATTTTAACTAATACATCATAACATAATTATAGATTTATTAACAGCTATTATTGTTTAAAAAAGCCTGATTTATATGTATATTTGCAAAAAGTTATTAAGGCTTAATTCTTATGGCATATACCGAAGACGAATTAAAAAAAGAACTTGAAACCAAGGAGTACGAATATGGTTTTTACACAGACATAGATTCTGAAACATTTCCTGTAGGCTTGAATGAAGATGTTGTTAAAGCAATTTCTAAGAAAAAAAATGAACCAAAATGGATGACAGATTGGCGATTAGACGCTTTTTCATCCTGGAAATCAATGAATGAACCTGAGTGGTCAAATCTTCATTACAAAAAACCAAATTTTCAGGATATTTCTTATTATTCTGCGCCAAAGAAAAAGCCAAATCTAAATTCTCTTGATGAAGTTGATCCTGAATTATTAAAGACATTTAACAAATTAGGAATTTCTTTGAAAGAGCAAAAAAAATTAAGTGGAGTGGCTATGGATGTTGTTATTGATTCAGTATCAGTTGCTACTACATTCAAAGATACACTAGAGGAAAAGGGAATCATTTTTTGTTCTATTTCAGATGCAATTCAAAATCACCCTGAATTAGTAAGAAAACACTTAGGAACTGTTGTTCCAAAAAAAGACAACTATTATGCTGCTCTAAATTCTGCTGTATTTTCAGATGGATCATTTTGTTATATCCCTAAAGGGGTCAGATGTCCAATGGAATTATCAACTTATTTTAGAATTAATCAAGCAGGGACTGGTCAGTTTGAGAGAACCCTTGTTATAGCTGATGAGTCTAGTTATGTTAGTTATCTTGAGGGCTGTACTGCTCCATCTAGAGATGAAAATCAACTTCATGCTGCAGTTGTTGAACTTATTGCTCTTGATGATGCAGAGATTAAATATTCAACAGTTCAAAACTGGTTTCCAGGTGATAAAAATGGAAAAGGTGGGGTGTTTAACTTTGTTACTAAAAGAGGTATTTGCCATAATAGATCTAAAATATCATGGACTCAGGTTGAGACGGGATCTGCTGTAACATGGAAATATCCATCATGTATTTTGAAAGGAAATAATTCTATTGGAGAGTTTTATTCAATAGCTGTAACTAATAATTTCCAACAAGCTGATACAGGCACCAAGATGATTCATGTTGGTAAAAATACCAAGAGTACTATTATTTCAAAAGGTGTATCTGCTGGGAAATCTCAAAATAGCTACAGAGGTCTTGTTCAAATTTCACCACTTGCAAAAAATGCTAGAAATTTCTCTCAATGTGATTCATTACTTATGGGAAATGATTGCGGTGCTCATACCTTCCCATATATTGAAGTTCAAAATAAAACAGCACAAATTGAGCACGAAGCAACAACAAGTAAAATCGGTGAAGATCAAATTTTTTATTGTAATCAAAGAGGTATTGACACAGAAAAGGCTATAGCTTTAATTGTTAACGGGTTTAGTAAAGAAGTGCTTAACAATTTACCCATGGAATTTGCAGTAGAAGCTCAAAAATTGCTTGAAATATCTCTTGAGGGATCAGTAGGATAAAATTTTATATATGTTAGAAATCAATAATTTACATTGTC
>JGI20155J14468_10002958_pt1 | contig 12153 bp, 10 predicted proteins | sample COG_05_FD_14468 | JGI IMG/M metagenome (IMG submission 14468)
CCAATCAAGGCGACTTAATCGGGTTGCGTTGCATTTACTCGAATGTTTCTGAAGTCAGAGCCTATCAGCGTGATGCAAGGGAAAAATCTGCCAAACTGGAATCGATTTTCAACTCAACGCGCTATCTCTTGATGTTTACCATCGACAAGGACCTTCGAGTGACATCGGTTAATCAAAACCTAAGACACACACTCAAAGAACAGTTCGGGTTTGACACGGAAGTTGGTACACCCATTATAGAAACCCTGAAAGGCTTCACAGAAAAAAGCCTTTATCAGGGACAATTCAGACTTTTCTCCCGCGCAGCGCAGGGCACCCAGCAGCAATTTGAACTTCCGCTGGTCACGCAATCCGGAGAGGTGGCGTGGTACCAACTCTTTGTCAACCCCGTTGTATTTGAAGAAGGAACAGAGGAATTGAGTTGTATAGCGTACGACATAACAGAACGAAAAGAGATCGACAATAAGATTCGTGAAGCACTGAAGGAAAAGGAAGTTTTACTCCAAGAGGTCCATCATCGGGTGAAGAACAACTTACAGGTCATCTCAAGCATGCTTAACCTGCAGCGACGGTTTGTGGACGACCAAAAGATGTTAGATGTTTTGGAGGAAAGCCAAAACAGGATTTCGACAATGAGCTTTATTCACGAAAGCCTGTACCAAAATTCTGATTTTAGCTCCATTGGTTTTGCGGATTATTTGGAACGACTAACCCAGAACCTGATCCAGAGCTATTCTAACATTTCTGCTCGCGTGGAATTGACCAGTCAGCTGGACGACATTTACATCAATCTGAAACAAGCGATTCCATGTGGATTAATAGTTAATGAGTTGGTTTCTAATTGTTTAAAATACGCTTTCAAAGGAAGAGAAACGGGAAAAATATTTTTGCGCGTTGAAAAGAAAGGCGACGAACTGGAAATTGAGGTCGCAGATAACGGGGTCGGTTTGCCCGATAATTTTAACATTGAAACCAACGAGAGCTTGGGGGTGTATTTGGTTCAAGCTTTAACCGACCAATTGGACGGAGCGCTCGTTGTGGATAACAAACAGAGCGATAAGGCGTTAGATATTGAGACGGGGGCATCATTTTTGGTTAGATTTACCCCCGTGACGCTTTAGACGCAACCAAAGAAACCACTTGATATGCCCATAAATATTCTCGTAACAGAAGATGAAAGCATTGTTCGTAAGGACATTGAACGTTGCTTAGGAAACCTAGGTTATAACGTTGTGGCTTCTGCGGATAACGGTGAGGACGCCATTTCCATGGCCATGAAACACAAGCCGGATTTAGCACTCATGGACATCATGATCAAAGGCGACATGAATGGGATTGCGGCCGCCGAAGAAATTAAGCGGAACATCGACATTCCCGTCGTCTTTTTGACGGCTTATGCGGACGAGAACACACTGAACGACGCGAAACTCGCCGAGCCACACGGATACATTTTGAAGCCATTCAAGGATGTAGATATCCAGACGGCGGTAGAAATGGCTTTGCACAAGCACGGCAAGGAGCTGGAAATGCGTCAAGAGACGGATTTTTTGAGAAGTTTAGCGGAGCACAAGGATGACACAGACATCATTTTTGTGAAAAACCGAAGCCGCTTGATTCGGGTTAAGAACAGCGATTTGCTTTTTGTGGAGGCGCTGAAAGACTATGTCGTAGTCCACACCACGAACGAAAGCTACACGATCCATTCCACCATGAAGGATGTCGAAACAAAGCTGAGCGGACCGGACTTTATGCGAGTACACCGGAGCTACATCGTCAACATTGAAGCCATTGAAAGCATCAAATACTCGATGATTACCATTGCGGGAATGGAAAAAGAAATTCCAGTTGGCGGCAGCTACAAAGACGCTCTTGCTCAGCGCATCAACCTGCTCTAAAGCGGTTTTAATGGAACAAATAGAACGAATGAAAAGCGCTGTTTTTACGGCGCTTTTGTTTTTTACGATAAGCGTTGCGAGCACCTCGGCTCAGGACACCTTTAGCATTGTAGCGGTGGACATCACCACAGGGCAAGTCGGCTCAGCGGGTGCGACGTGTTTGGACGATGACGATATCGCGGGTGGCGCAATCATTATTTCGGACGTTGTTCCCGACCACGGGGCGATTCATACGCAAAGTTATTGGCATCCCGCAAATCAATCGAATGCCCACGAACAGTTTATAGAGGGGGCCAGCCCGACGCAACTTATGGATTGGTTGGTATCCAACGACATTCAAGATTCACCCGGTATACGGCAATATGGTGCGGTCGATCTGATAACAGGTTCAGCACGCGCTGACGCTTTCACAGGAGAGGCTTGTATGGACTACCACGGTCACCTTGTGGGAGAAGATTATGCGATACAAGGAAACATCCTCTTGGACGCATCAATACTCGAGGCGATGGAGCAAGGGTTCACAGAAACGTCGGGCACATTGGCTGAGCGGTTGATGGCGGCGTTGCAGGGGGCAAATGTGCCAGGAGCTGATTCCCGGTGCTTGGAGGAAGGGGTTAGTTCACGAAGTGCCTTCATTCGGGTTGCTTTTCCAGGAGATGACCCCAACAACCTTACACTTGATTTGAACGTGTCCATTACCCCTGAAGGTGTTGAGCCGATTACGGAGCTGCAAGGAGTTTTTGACGCGTGGAATCAGTCTACTGAAACAAGCGAGGTGGGTAAATCAAACGAGCTCCAGGTGTACCTTGACTCGGCGGGGCGGTTGGCGTTTTCGTACTCAGGTGTGGAGTCTGGAGTTCCCGAACAGCTTCTATTGACCTCCATGCTGGGCCAAGAAGGGGCGTACAACGTTTCGCGGTTTTGGGTCGATCAAGCGGGGTTGTCTGGATGGGTAGACATTCGGGGCTTTTCACCTGGCACCTACATTGTTCGGCTTGTTTCCAAGTCGGGCAAGCTCCTTGGGACACGAAAAATGATGATCCACTGACCGAAAAAGTCTTACACCACTGCGAGTGGAACCTCGGTTCATTTGGAGGGGATAAAACCCTTGATTTAGTCGCCGGGTCCATCGTAATTTTACAGCTGCGCGTGCAAGCGCTAAACCGAACATAGAACCTAAAATATCACAAGAAATGAGCAACGAAAACCCACACGCAAACGCCAAAAACACGTACAACGTGAACAGCGAAAGCAAGTGCCCATTCTTAGGGGGAGCTTTGAAACAAAGCGCGGGTGGAGGAACGCGAAACACGGATTGGTGGCCTAACCAGCTCAACCTGAGTATTTTGCGCCAGAACTCGGAATTATCCAACCCCATGGGGGAAGACTTCGATTACAAGAAGGAATTTGAATCACTGGATTATGCGGCCCTCAAAGAGGACATTAACCGCGTCATGACGCATTCACAGGATTGGTGGCCGGCAGACTATGGTCATTACGGTCCATTTTTTATTCGCATGGCGTGGCACAGTGCCGGAACCTACCGAATTGCTGACGGTCGCGGTGGAGCTGGAGCGGGCACGCAGCGCTTTGCTCCTTTGAATAGCTGGCCCGATAATGCGAACCTGGATAAGGCGCGTCTGTTGTTGTGGCCGGTGAAGCAGAAGTACGGAAAGAAGATCTCTTGGGCCGACCTGATGATCTTGGCGGGAAATTGCGCTCTGGAGTCCATGGGATTCAAGACCTTCGGGTTTGGAGGTGGACGCGCAGATGTATGGGAACCCGAAGAGGACATCTACTGGGGCTCTGAAGGCGAATGGTTGGCTGACAAGCGCTATACAGGAGACCGCGAACTTGAAAATCCATTAGCCGCGGTTCAGATGGGATTGATTTATGTCAACCCAGAAGGGCCGAATGGCAATCCAGACCCACTCGCTTCTGCGCGGGATATTCGGGAGACGTTCGGGCGCATGGCCATGAACGACGAAGAAACGGTTGCGTTGATTGCGGGGGGACACACCTTTGGTAAAACCCACGGTGCAGCTGATCCCGAAAAGCACGTTGGTGCTGAACCAGCAGGTGCAGGGATTGAGGAGCAGAGCATGGGATGGAAAAACACACACGGTACCGGAGCGGGCGGCGATACGATTACAAGTGGCTTAGAGGGCGCCTGGACCACGACACCGATTCAATGGAGCAACAACTACTTCGAAAACCTCTTTGGTTTTGAGTGGGAGCTCACGAAGAGCCCAGCAGGTGCGCAACAATGGAGGCCTAAAAACGGCGGCGGCGAAGGAAGTGTTCCGGATGCCCACGATGCCTCCAAGAGCCATACTCCGATCATGTTGACAACGGATTTGGCGCTGAGAATGGATCCAAAGTATGCTGTGATCTCAAAGCGTTTTTATGAAAACCCAGAAGAATTTGCGGATGCCTTTGGGCGAGCTTGGTTCAAGCTTACACATCGCGATATGGGACCGATTCATCGCTACCTCGGACCTGAGGTGCCTGCGGAAGAATTGATTTGGCAAGATCCCGTTCCCACCGCAGTTGGAACAGGACTAAGTGATAGCGATGTAGCGGCTCTTAAAGCCAAAGTGATGGAGTCAGGATTAACGGTATCCCAAATGGTTTCAACAGCCTGGGCTTCCGCNTCGACCTACCGGGGAAGTGATAAGCGCGGAGGCGCAAACGGTGCCCGTGTTCGATTGGCTCCTCAACGGTATTGGGAAGCAAACAACCCAACGCAANTAAGTGAAGTGCTGGATAAACTGGAGGATATTCAAAAGGATTTCAATGCCGCGGGCGGGACACAGGTATCCATGGCGGACCTGATTGTTTTGGCGGGTTGTGCGGGTGTCGAGAAAGCTGCAGCGAAAGCGGGTCATCAGGTAGCCGTGCCGTTTACCCCTGGTAGAGGCGACGCAACCGAAGCGCAAACAGACATCGATTCATTTGCGGTACTCGAGCCGAGAGCCGACGGATTCCGAAACTACAAGAAATCGAGTGCTACAGCGTCCACGGAAGAAATGCTCATCGACAAGGCTCAATTAATGACCTTGACTGCGCCCGAGATGACGGTGTTGGTTGGTGGCATGCGTGTTTTGGGGACGAATTATGATGGTTCCATGCACGGTGTATTCACGGAGCGTCCAGGGGAATTGACCAATGACTTCTTTGTGAACCTTCTCGACCTCAACACCACCTGGAAGGCAATTGACCCCGTCTCGGAGGGTTTTGCTGGGTCAGATCGTGCTTCAGGCGAGACCAAATGGACGGCATCGCGCACGGACCTCATCTTTGGGTCGAACTCAGAGCTTCGGGCCATTGCGGAGGTGTATGGTTGTGCTGATGGGCAAGAGCGGTTTGTGAATGACTTCGTTCGTGCTTGGGCGAAGGTCATGGACCTGGACCGCGCATAATCCGTCACAACAAAACGTACAGAAAGAGGGGCTCAGAAGGGCTCCTTTTTTGTTCCCGCTATGGTGTCGGATGCTGCTTGTCCATGTGCGCTGATGGTTGCAAATTTGAGGTGGGCCTGAAACACTGTTATCGAAAATCTAATGAAGCTATCTCCCATCATTGCAGGAACCATGAATTGGGGCGCGTGGGGCGCCAAATTATCTGCTCGCCAAATAGCTGATTTAATTGAATCAGCAGTAGAAGCGGGAGTGCACACGTTTGATCACGCGGATATTTACGGTGGTTATACAACAGAACAGGATTTTGGAACAGCCTTCGCCGCATCGCAGGTTGAGCGGGAGGAGGCAATCTTCATAACAAAATGTGGAATCCGATATCCCTCACCAGAATCCCCGCACGCTGTAAAGCACTATGACTACTCGAAAGAGCACATCCGTCGTTCTTTGGAAAACAGCTTGCGGCATCTGAAGACGGACTACATCGATGTGTTTTTACTGCACCGACCGAGTCCTTTGTTGGACCCAAAAGAAGCGGTCGAAACCCTCGAAAAGCTCAAGGCGCAGGGAAAAATTAGGCACTGGGGCGTGTCCAATTTTACTGTTTCGCAACTTCACCTGATTGGTCAAGAAATCACACCGGAGTGGAACCAAATAGCGTGCTCTATCACGCATACAGCTCCGCTGCTAGACGGCACCCTCGACCACCATCAAACCCACGGCATAGGCACCATGGCTTGGTCCCCCTTAGGGAGTTATTTTAAATCCCAAGACGAGGTGCGCGGTCGATTGGAACCGGTGATTCAGCGCTTGCTCAAGAAGTACGATTGCACAACAGAATGCCTGCTACTTGCCTGGTTGCACCGCCATCCAGCGCGCATCATACCGGTTGTAGGAACGACTCGAGGAGACCGCCTTCAATCCATGGCATCAGCCCATGAAATTCCTTTGGAACAGGAAGACTGGTTTGCGCTGACAGAAGCAAGTTGGGGACACAAAGTGCCGTAATCAGCGCTGGGAAACGACGGTAATTTTTTGAGTCAAAGGCTGCTCTTCTCCGAGCTTACAAACGTAGACGCCGGGCGCCATGTCAGCCAAGGCAATTCGGGTCGTTCCGTTGATCCAACCATCGTAGACTACCTGCCCGAGCGCAGTGTAAATTCGGAATCGCTCGAAGCTTCCCGCCTCGGCTGCGACATTCACAAACCCACCTGAAATGATGGCGCTGGGGTACAACCAGTTGGTCGACCCCCCAGTCTCTGTGATGGAAGAAGGATTGCCATTATGTACCACATTATCATAGTAATAATCAACGCTGCCACTCATGAAACCGGGATTGCCAAAGTCAAAAAAGATGGACAAGATTCGATAATCAAAATTGAGGTTCAATGCCTGCGTCCCAGGCACAGGTTGGGATAAATCAAAGGTCAAAGTTTCCCACTCGTAGCTCGTTGTAGTGTTAACCTGCGTTTCAACACTGTGGCTCATGTCCATGTACTCCTCTGCCTTCAGACGCACAGGGAGTCCAGCGGTTGGCGAGTAAACATCGACACTGATTGTGGTGTATCCGGACTCAAGGGGGATAGGAGAAGACAATCCAAGAGGCGTGCTGACGGTGGTTCCTGCATAGTCGAGCGCCAAATAATGCTTGGTCACCTTCGTCACCTTGTTGGTTTCATCTGTCGGATCCACGCTTAGACCGGAAAAGTTTCCTGCAAAGGAAGTGGTTTGGTAATGCACGTTTTCGTCTTCGTGGGTGATAGGTAGGTCGACTTGAATGAGCTCTCCCGCGCCATCGAATAACTCTACATCGTCGAAATAAAATGTGGAGAGATCAGTTCCATCTCCGTACAACCCGAAGTCGAGCATGAAGGCCAATTGATTGAATACGCCGGACGGAAGCCCAGTGAAGTCCCACTCCAGTTCTTGCCAATCATTGGAGACCGTCGTGATGGCATCCAATTCAGACACAGCCAATCCTTCCAGTTTCATCTTCATAACCGATCCCGTGAGAGGCGCATGGACTTTCATACGAATGGCGCCGATTTCCGACAAATCGAGGTATGCAGGAAGGGTGACAATGGATCCAGCCCACATTTCACCACCGGGTTGGCGCACCATTTTTGCGACGGTAGCGCTGGGGTTGTTGTCGTTGGGATTCGGGTTCGGGACTACCGAGGAAACGGCCTGTTCAAAATCAACAAGTACAGGGGTAGTTTCGGCTGTTTCGAAGTCGAAAGGGAAGTTGATTTGTGCATGAGCGGTGACAACGAAGAATGCACAAAGGGAGAGGAGTGATAAACGCATGGGAATTTTTGATGAACCCACCAGGCATTTCAGGTGTAATTATGGCTCTAACGACGAATTTAACCCCGTTTGTTTTAATTATTAGAATTAACCGATTGGATTCTTTGGCTTCGTCCAAGCCCAAGGAATTATCTTGCGCGGATGATACGTTTCATGTTCACAGCGTTCTTGGTTGGTGTATTCTGCTGCACACTCAATGCTCAGGGTGCCATAGGCCAAATTGATTGGCTGCTCATCGATGAGGATCGGGAGGACCGAGAAATCCCTTGCATGGTCTGGTACCCTGCAATGCAGGACGGCTCCGAGACACCGCCTTTGTCAGGGCCTTTTCCCACCGTGGTGTTGGCTCACGGTTTTGCAATGGGCCCAGCAGATTATGAGGGGCTTGCGGAAGGACTGGTGGAGGAGGGGTATGTGTTCGTTTCTCTCGGAACAGAACTCGGCTTTGCTGCGAATCATGCGATGTATGGATTGGACCTGGCTTTTGTGTCCAACGCCGTCGCGGATGGAGATGTAAGTGGTTTATTGGAAAATGTTTTGAATGGTCGCGTGGCCATTGCAGGTCATAGCATGGGGGGTGGAGCAGCCTGGTTGGCGGCTGCGGAGCAACCCGTGATTGATGCCGTTGTGGCGCTGGCCCCAGCAGAAACAAGCCCTTCGGCTCTTGCTGTGGGATCGGAAATGAGCGTGCCTTTGCTGGTGATTTCTGGATCAGGCGATGCAGTTACTCCCCCGAGTACCCAACATACCCCACTGTACGAGAGCGCTGTAAATTCACCTTGCCGCGCGTTTGTTTCGATTGCAGATGGAGGCCATTGTGGATTTGCCGATCCTGGAACATTATGTGACTTTGGTGAATTAGGCTTCAATGGGCTTCCTCACGCAGAACAGTTGGAGATGACATTGGGCGTGACGATTCCATGGTTGGATGCTTTTTTGAAAGACGATCTCAATGGATTGGATGCGCTCGATGCTTTTGCTGCTGAGGTGAATGTCAACCTGGAGCTGGCGTGTGCCTTGCAAGTAGAGGAAGTGGTTTCCGATAAGCTGGATGTGCATCCAAACCCAGGTCAGGGAGGGGGATACATCCGAAACGCCTCAATGCAGCAGGCCAACCTTGAGGTCTACAACGCGAGAGGCCAGAGGGTGGTGGCTGGATTGGAGCTGGCCCCCGGACAAAGGGTTGAGCTTCGTTTGTCTCCCGGCATGCACATTGCAAAGTTGCGGATAGGCGCTGAAGTTGAAGCGGCGACCTGGATCATTCTCTGATCATCTGACACGAACGGTTTTTTACCGATTTCTCAAGCCCCGCTCAACAAGAGAACGGGATTCTGAATTGAGGTAGGGTTGGAGTACCGTAAAAATGTGGGCCAACCCTTTTTTTCGGAGTGTTTGATGCGGAGTCTCAGGGTATTTCTTCGATGAAAAATCCAACCAATAGCGGCCGATGACAAGAATGATTTCAGAAATGCCCTCCATGTCGTTTTGGGGGATTTCCAAAACACCATGTACATGTGAATGGCGGATTCTCTCTTCTGCCCACTGGTCGAAATAAAGGTTGATTTTTTCGGTTACAGCCAACATGGCTGGATCGTCTTTCAAAAGGCTGCGGAAATCATCGCGCAGGATGTACCGAAAGTCCCAGATTACATCATACGATTGAAAAACCCCTTCAATGATTGTTCGCGGGTCAGACGAATTGGCCAGCGTGTTTTGCTCTTCAAAGGCAGCTTGCACAAGGGCAAGGTGCGCAGTGAGGATGTCCTTTTTGGAATGAAAGTGATACCAAAGCGAACCTTCCAGCACCTCAGCTTCTTTGGCGATGGAGGCCGTGGTGACCGATCCGAAACCAGATTGATTGAAGAGAAGCAGGCTTTGCTCTAAAATGCGTCCCCTCGTTTTGGAGGAAAACAACGCTTGTGTGGCCTGTGTGAGCGGCTCTGAGGTTGAGTCAATGAGATGCATAGTCGGGCTTCATGGCGGCGGGAACCCGTGGATTCATGACATAGAACCACAGCGGCGGGAAGAAACTGAGCAAAATAGAGGCAGGGTACCCCAACGGAAGCTGCGGGCTCTCCTGGTGGCTATTAAGCGTCTGGTACTTTTTGGAAGACTTGAAATGGTGATCGCTGTGACGGGTCAATTCATACAAGGCGATGCGCCCAACATTGAAGTCAGAATTCCAGGAGTGATGAGGTTGGACGCGTTCATACCTGCCCGACGCTGTTTTCATTCGCCGCAATCCATAGTGCTCGATGTAATTGATGCTTTCTAAGAACAAAAAAGAGATCACACCTACTCCCGCAGCAAAGAGTGCCGTTTCTGTAGAGAAAACCACCCCAACCGCCACCAAGTACAGGGGTTGAATCACATGATACCAGAGCATGTCATTTTTGACAGAAACAAAAGGAAGTTTCTGTCGCTCGAGCAGTTGAAACTGCAGCTTCCAAGCATGGACGTACTGTTTAAAAACAGAGCTTACCCAGAAGGAATAGAGGTTCTGGTTGTATTTGGCTGTGGCCCCATCCTCCGGTGTCGCGACGTGGATGTGGTGTCCAAAATTATGCTCAATGTAAAAGTGCATGTACAGGCAAGGCACATACAAGGCTTTGCTGATAAATCGTTCAAAATACGGCGCTCGGTGTCCAAGTTCATGCGCAACATTGATCCCGTTGGTGGCAAGCAGGATTCCACCTGACAAAGCGAGACCGACCAATTCATAGGGCGCATATTCCCCTCCGTGTATGTTGGATAGCAGCAGGAATAACAACCCAAAAACCAAAGGCAAATTCACATAAAGCATCCAATCAAAGATCCATTTGGTCTTCTTGTATTGCGCGTCATCATCGGATAAGTTGCGGTCGCCCTCTCCCGTGACGACATCCAGAAAGGGAATAAAAATGAAGGCATAAATCACAAGGGCGTAGGTCCAAATACCCGTGCCCATGAAGGACATGTAAGCGGCGAGCGGCACAGTGTATGCGAAGAGGTATTTTATGTCTTTCATAGCGCGCGTTGTGGAGTCCGGTGAGCTCTCAACCTGTCCAAGGTACCTTTTTTTGGGTAAACACCCAAATACAGCATCTAAGATGGATGAGGATTGGATTATTTAGACCCTAAATGAACCGCCGGATACTCGGATATTTACCTTAGTTTGCACGTGGAGCACCCGTTGGGTCATTTTTAATCCCCCGTTTTACCTCAAACACCTCGCTTAACCCCCCAGTCCATGGAAAATATTTCTCTCTTAGCGCAGCTTGTAATTGTTGCGCAGCTTGTTGCCGCATCCATCATCCTGGTTTGGGTATTTCGATACGACAACATTGTGTTGGAGTTCAAGCAGTACGGCCTTTCGGACCTGGTCAGAAACATGGTTGGTGCCTCCAAGATATCGCTCGCTACCATTTTGGCTATCGGGGTGTGGTATGACGTACCGGTGGCCGCCGCCGCATTGTCCATGGCGTTCTTGATGGTCTGCGCACAAGCCTTTCATGTGAAAGTGAAAAATCCCCTCAAAAAGTACGTTCCTTCGGCTTTGTTGCTGCTGCTGTCTTTGTTCATCGCAGCCTTCGAATACGGTCTGATCTAGCCAATGGATATCTACCGGATTATCCTTCTGTTTTCTGCAATTTCTTTTATTGGGTACGGAATCAACTCCATCTTTTCTAAGCGGATGATCTCAGAATACGAGCGCTGGGGTTTCAAGAACCAACGCATCATTCTTAGTTGTTGTCAACTATTGGGCGGCCTGGGTTTGCTTATAGGTTTAGCCCAGCCCTTGATGCTATCAGTCGCTTCTTTTCTGCTGACATGCATGATGCTGGCAGCGGTTGTCATTAGAATGAGAATAAAAGAACGTGCTGTGAAAATGTTGCCCGCACTTCTGTATGTTATTCTAAATAGCATCCTCTTTTACAATTCAATTTCTTGAGTTCAAGTCGGACGGATGATTGGAGCGGCTGGAGCGTTTCGTTTTCTTCCGGCGGCACGACCGTTGCCAAGGGGTATGATGAGGCTTTGAGGGTACTTGAATGGTATTTGGATTGATTAATCGATAAAATCCGTATTTTTAGCTTAATCAAAACGTCATGAAGAAGCTCATTACCATGCTGTTTGCCGTTGCGTTGGGGTTGAACCTCAGTGCGCAGGAAGAATGCATGAGCCCTGATGTCAATTGCGACGGGTACGTCAACGTCAATGACTTACTGGGGTTACTCAGCTACTTCGGGGATGAAGAGGATGGTCAATGGCTTGATGGTGACGACTGCTTCAGTCCTGACGTGAATTGTGACGGTTTTGTTAACGTCAGCGATTTACTTGTGTTGCTCAGTTCTTTTGGTGAGCAAGACTTAGATGGAGACGGTATTTGGGATTCAGAAGACGATTGTGTTTGTGCTGTTGCGGGTTGCACAGATATTGGGGCCTGTAACTTCGATCCACTGGCTACAGAAGATGATGGTTCATGTTTTGTTACTTCGGACTGGATCCAGCAAGGCGCTGACATCGACGGCGAAGCGGGGGGTGATGATAGC
>JGI20155J14468_10002978_pt1 | contig 12111 bp, 5 predicted proteins | sample COG_05_FD_14468 | JGI IMG/M metagenome (IMG submission 14468)
GATGGGCTGCAAAAGGTCTTGGACATAAGATTGGAAATCTTATTGATGAGCAACGCAAAGATACAATCAAGCAGATTCGATCGATGTTAGACTCTATTTACAATAGCTATGGAAAAGCCGAGGACTTAAAATCATTTACAGATGATGAAATTCTTGAACTAGCTAACAATTTGCGTTCTGGAGTTCCTATGGCAACACCAGTTTTTGATGGAATCAAAGAGGAAGACATTAAATCACTTCTAAAAATGGCTGACTTGCCAGAAAGTGGACAAGTTCAGTTATTCGATGGCAGAACAGGTGATGCTTTCGATCGAGACGTTACCGTTGGTTATATGCACATGTTGAAACTTAACCATTTGGTTGATGATAAGATGCATGCACGCTCAACTGGGCCATACTCCCTTGTTACTCAGCAACCGCTAAGTGGTAAGGCGCAATTTGGTGGACAGAGATTTGGTGAGATGGAAGTATGGGCTCTAGAGGCTTATGGAGCTGCCTATACCCTCAGAGAGATGTTGACTGTCAAGTCTGATGATGTAAGCGGAAGAGCTAAGATGTATAAGAACATTGTTGATGGTGAGAATCGTACAGAGTCTGTTATGCCTGAGTCATTTAATGTACTAGTTAAAGAAATACGATCTCTCGGTATTGATACTGAACTTGAACAAAATTAATTTAGGAGAATCCTTTGAAAGATTTATTACAAATTTTAAAACAGCAAAATAAAGAACAAGATTTTGATGCAATTAGAGTTGGTTTAGCTTCTCCTGAAAAGATTCGTTCATGGTCTTTTGGAGAGGTTAAAAAGCCCGAAACTATCAACTATAGAACATTTAAGCCAGAAAGAGAGGGTCTATTTTGTGCCAAAATATTTGGCCCAATGAAGGACTTTGAGTGTTTGTGTGGTAAGTACAAGCGCATGAAGTTTAGAAATGTTGTTTGTGAGAAATGTGGTGTTGAAGTGACTTTATCAAAGGTCAGAAGAGAAAGAATGGGCCATATTGAATTGGCTGCACCAGTTGCACACATCTGGTATTTAAAATCATTACCTTCAAGATTAGGACTTTTAATGGATATGACGTTGAAGGACATCGAGAGAGTTTTATATTTTGAAGCTTTTTTGGTTACAGATCCTGGGAATACGCCTCTAATTAAAAAACAACTTTTAACTGAAGAGATGTACTACGATGCTCTTGATGAGTATGGCGATGATGAATTTGTTGCAAAAATGGGTGCTGAAGCAATGCAGGACGTACTCGCAGAAATGCAACTTGAAAAAGAAGCTGCGACCCTCAGAGAAGATGCTCTAAATACAAAATCTCAAACAAAACTGAAGAAAATCAATAAGAGACTTAAGTTAGTTGACTCATTAATAAAATCTGGCAATAAGCCCGAGTGGATGGTTTTGAATGTTTTACCTATTTTGCCACCTGATTTGAGGCCATTAGTTCCTCTTGATGGGGGGAGATTTGCAACATCTGACTTGAATGATTTATATCGTCGAGTAATCAATAGAAATAATCGTCTTGGAAGGCTTTTAGAGCTAGATGCGCCTGAAATTATTGTTAGAAATGAAAAACGTATGCTTCAAGAAGCTGTTGACTCTCTAATAGATAATGGCCGTCGAGGCCGTGCTGTAATGGGTAACAATAGGCGTCCATTGAAGTCAATTGCGGACATGATTAAAGGAAAGCAAGGTAGGTTCCGTCAAAATCTATTGGGTAAGAGAGTTGACTACTCAGGGCGTTCTGTAATTGTTTGTGGTCCTTACTTGAAGCTTCATCAATGTGGCTTGCCTAAGAAAATGGCTTTAGAGTTGTTTAAGCCATTTATCTATAATAGGCTTCAAGCAAATGGACTAGCCTCTACAATTAAAGCAGCAAAGAAGATGGTTGAGAGTGAGATTCCAGAAGTTTGGGATATCTTAGAGCGAGTTGTTCATCAGCATCCAGTACTTTTGAATAGAGCTCCAACACTTCATAGACTTGGAATTCAAGCATTTGAACCTCTTCTAATTGAAGGCAAGGCAATTCAGCTTCATCCTCTTGTCTGTACAGCATTCAATGCGGACTTTGATGGTGATCAAATGGCAGTGCACGTGCCTCTATCCGAGGAAGCTCAGTTGGAGGCAAGAACCCTTATGCTGGCTTCTAATAATATTCTACATTTGGCTAGCGGTGATCCAATTATTATCCCTTCTCAAGATGTGATTTTGGGTCTCTACTATATGACCAGAGAGATGGTGAACCAAAAGGGCGAAGGTATGATTTTTGCGAATACTAATGAAGCTCTTGCAGCATATGATTCCAAATTAGTTACTCTTCATGCAAAAATTAAGTTACGAGTTCAGGATTATGTGAAATCAGATTCTGGATTTGAGCCAAGCACTACAAGAATTGTTGATACGACAATTGGTAGAGCAATTTTTTCAAGAATATTGCCTAAGGGATTATCCTTTGATTTGATTAATAAGGCGCTTTCAAAGAAAGTTGTTTCAAATTTGATTCATGTTTGCTACCGAACTCAAGAACTTAAAGAAACGGTTATCTTTGCAGATCAAATGATGTACATGGGATTTGAATTCTCGACAAAGTCAGGAATCTCTTTCTGCTCGAATGACATGATTATTCCTAGTGAAAAATCTGAAATGATTGACAAAGCTAATTCTCAGATTAAGGATGTACAACAACAATTTGCTTCTGGTGTTGTTACCAATGGTGAGCGTTATAACAAGGTCATTGATATTTGGTCTAGAACATCTGAAGAAGTTGCCAAAGCAATGATGGATAAAGTTGGTTATGATGAGATTACTGATGCTAATGGTAAAACTGAAAAGAAACCTTCATTTAATTCAATTTACATGATGGCCGACTCGGGTGCTAGAGGGTCTCCAGCGCAGATTAGACAGTTAGCTGGAATGCGTGGATTAATGGCAAAACCTGATGGATCTATTATTGAGACTCCTATCACGAGTAACTTCCGTGAGGGTCTTAATAATATGCAATACTTTATTTCAACTCATGGTGCAAGAAAGGGATTAGCCGATACTGCTCTTAAAACTGCTAACTCAGGATATCTAACTAGACGCCTAGTTGATGTAGGACAAGATCTTGTTGTTACAGAAGAAGACTGTGGAACTGAAAATGGACTTGTTATGAAGGCAGTTATTGATGGTGGTAATGTGGTTCAAACATTAGGCTCTGCAGTTCTTGGAAGGATTGTTTCTGAAGATGTACTTATACCAAATAGTAAAGAAATATTTTTAGAAAAAGACCATTTAATTACTCTTTCAGATTCTGATCGAATTAATGAGCTAGGTATTGAATTTATCAAAGTAAGGTCTGCGATAACTTGTGAAACGACTTATGGAGTTTGTGCATCCTGTTATGGTAACGATATGGCAAGGGGGCACAAGATTGGAGTTGGTGAAGCCGTTGGTGTTATTGCTGCTCAGTCTATTGGTGAGCCTGGAACGCAACTTACAATGCGTACATTCCACATTGGGGGTGCAGCTAGTTCTTCTACTGCTGTAAATAGTATTAATATTAATACTGATGGAATTGTTCACTATGAAAACATGAAATCTATTACAAATGCAAATGGAGATCTAGTTGTGGTGTCCAGATCTTCCGAGGCTTCTATCAGGAATGATTTAGGTCAAGTTATGGAGCGTTATAAGTTGCCATATGGCGCAGTTGTTCACTTTAAAGATGGTGGTAAAGTAAAAGCTAAAGATAAAATAGCAGACTGGGATCCACATACTCATCCAATTATTGCTGAAAACTCTGGAAGGGTTTCATTTATTGATTTTGATGAAGGTCTAACAGTTGTTAAAAATGCTGATCCTTTAACTGGTTTAAGTTTTTATGAAATCATCGATGAGGCTGAAAGAACTTCTGCTGCAAAAGATATGAAACCAATGATTAAACTTCTGGATAAGAAGAGTAAGGAAAAAGTTTTATCAACTCATTATCTTCCATCGGGAGTTAAAATCAACTTAGAAGATGGTCAGCTAATTAATGCTGGAGAAATTTTAGCTAAAATACCTAAAGCTGTCTCAAAAACTAGTGATATCACTGGAGGACTGCCAAGAGTTGCAGATTTGTTTGAGGCTCGTAAAGCTAAAGATCATGCTATTCTGGCAGAAAGTGCTGGTGTTGTTAGTTTTGGCAACCCTACTAAATCTAAGGTGCGCATGCTCATTACGAGTGATGAAGGTGATGTTACTGAGATGATGGTTCATCATTGGAGAGCAATCAATGTGTTTGATGGTGAAACTGTCGAAAAGGGTGATGTGATTTCTGATGGACCTTCTAACCCTCATGATATTCTTAGGCTGCTTGGTGTTGAAGCTTTAGCAAACTATATCGTGAAAGAAGTCCAGAATGTCTATCGTCTTCAGGGTGTTAAGATCTCCGATAAGCATATTGAAGTTGTAATCAAGCAAATGCTAAGAAAGGTCGAGATTGTTGATAATGGCGATTCTAACTATGTTAATGGTGAGACTGCTGAGTATGCTCATGTTGTTGAGAAAAATAAACAATTAAAGGCTCAGAATAAGAAAGAAATCAGTTACCAAAGGCTACTCATGGGAATTACAAAGGCCTCTCTATCAACTGAGTCCTTTATTTCTGCTGCTTCTTTCCAAGAAACAACAAGAGTATTGACTGAGGCATCGATTACAGGAAGGGTTGATGATCTTAGAGGTCTTAAAGAGAATGTGATTGTAGGAAGACTTATTCCTGCAGGCACAGGCTTCAAGCATCACCAAGAAAAAAGAAATAGACGTATAGATGCTTTCATGCAAACCAGCGAGGCTGAGCAAGAGCTCTCAGATCAGTTAAGTGAGGTTGAGGCGGAAGTAGAGGCTGAAGAATAGTCTGATCTAAAAACTAAAATAAGGGTTTCATTTAAAGATGAAGCCCTTTTCCTTTTAAAGTTAAGTAATATTTACTCGTGCCATCAGTGAATTGAGAATATTCTAAAGTTTTCATAAACTTGGTAATGATAAAATATATACATGCAACATTCTCAGTTTAATAGCCTTAAAGAACAGGGCTTTAATCATATACCTCTCTCACGGGAGGTGGTTGTCGATACTGACACTCCATTGGCTTTATATCTCAAACTTGCCAACACACCGTTCACCTACTTTTTAGAATCAGTTCAAGGTGGAGAAAAATGGGGGCGTTACTCCTTTATCGGCCTTGGTGCTGAAACTATTATTAAAGTATATGGGTATGAGGTTTCTGTTGAAATAAATGGACATCTAGATGAACAGTTTAAGGTTGAAGATCCTCTCGCCTGGATTCAAACTTATCAGGAACAATTTAAAGTGCCCCAGTTAGATAGTCTTCCAGACTTTAATGGAGGTCTTGTAGGCTACTTTGGATATGAAATTATTCGATATATTGAGCCTAAATTAAAGAACATTGACAAGACTGATGAGCTTAATGTTCCAGATATTTTGTTAATGGTTTCTAATGATTTATTGGTAGTTGATAATTTAACTAGCAAGGTTCATATCATTACTCATGTAAGTCCAGAAAAGGAATCTTTTAATGATGGCATGGAAAAGTTAAATTCAATTGAAGCAAACATTAAAAAATCATTTGATCATAAAACTAATAAATCTGAAATGATTAAGTCTGAAGATTTCATCTCGAGCTTTGGAAAGGATAATTTTGTCCATGCGGTTCAAAAGGTTCAGAGGTATATTACTGCTGGTGATGTCATGCAGGTTGTCCCATCTCAAAGGTTAAGTTGTAAGTTTGAGTCAAATCCAGTTGAGCTTTATCGGCAGTTAAGAATACTTAATCCATCGCCTTATATGTATTATCTAAATCTTGATGATTTTGCTATAGTGGGTTCTTCACCAGAAATTCTTACTCGTGTAGACAACAATAATGTTGCAACTATAAGGCCAATAGCAGGTACTCGTTCTCGGGGAAGAACTATAGAGGAGGACAAAGACAATGAAAAAGATCTTTTGTCTGATGAAAAAGAAATTGCTGAACACCTGATGTTGATTGACCTTGGGCGAAATGATTTGGGACGTATTGCAAAAACAGGAACTGTCAATCTTACAGATAAAATGTTCATTGAGCGTTATTCTCATGTAATGCATATCGTATCAAATGTTGAATGTGAATTAAAAGATGATATGAGTTCTATAGACGTTTTGAAAGCTACTTTTCCTGCGGGAACTTTAAGTGGAGCGCCTAAGGTTAGAGCCATGGAAATAATTGATGAAGTTGAAACCCTAAAGAGAAGTATTTATTCTGGAGCGATAGGCAATCTATCTTGGCATGGAGGAATGGATTTAGCTATTGCTATTAGAACAGCTATTGTTAAAGATGAAGTCCTTTATGTTCAGGCTGGAGCAGGAATTGTTCATGATTCAATTCCAGAGATGGAATGGCAAGAAACTATGGACAAAGCTCAAGCATTAATTAGGGCAGCGCAAAATATATAAGCTGTTTTGCTCACTTTTCTACAGTTTTAAAAAATAATTTTGTAAAAGCTAAAAGTCAATTATGAAATTGTTTGTAAAATAAAGTTTTAATCACCTTAAATTATTATTAATTCTGTGGATTTTGTTCATCTCCAATGCCAAAGTGAATATTCAGTAAAGAATAGTCTTGTGCGAGTTTCTGATTTAATTGATTCTGTAAAAGAAGGTGGTATGACAAGTGTTGCTTTGACAGATGATATGAGTCTTTTCTCAGCAATTAAATTTTATCAAAAAGCAATTAATTCTGGCATAAAGCCAATTATTGGAGCAAAAATTTCGGTTATCAGTAATCATGGAATATATGATTTAATCCTTCTTTGTCAAAACCATGAAGGATACCTAAACCTTTCTGAGCTGATTTCAAAAGCCTATCTTAATGAAAAAGAAGCATTCAATGTTTGCGTTTCTGAGGAGCAGCTCATTAGTCATAATAAAGGTTTAATAATGATTGCTTCGCCAATATCCTCAGATATTTCTAACTTACTATTGAGTAATGAAGTGGAACTCGCAAAAAATAAAATACTTGAATGGAAGAAAACTTTTGACGATAGATACTATATAGCAGTTCAAAGAACTGGAAGAAACTCTGACGAGGTTCTGCTTAATCATATGATTGATCTTGGAATTGAGTTGCAAGTGCCAATCGTAGCCACAAACGACGTTCAGTTTATTAATAAAAGAGACTATGAGGCACATGAAGCAAGAATCTGTATAGCTGAAGGTGGCTTGTTAGATGATTCAAGAAGAGTCAAAAGCTTTAGTGATAATCAATTTCTTAAGAATTCTAAAGAAATGTGCTCTCTGTTTGAAGATTATCCCCAGGTGATAGAAAACACTACTGAAATAGCTAAACGATGCAATCTTCACTTTGAGTTATTCCAAAAAAATTATCTCCCAGTTTTCCCTACGCCTGATGGTTTGAGCATTGCTGAGTTCTTTAGTGAGGAATCAAAAAAAGGCCTAGAAGAGAGGTTGCATGATCTAAAGGTTGATCGTAAAGTTTACAATGAAAGATTAAGCTTTGAACTCTCTGTTATTTTAGAAATGGACTTTCCAGGGTACTTTTTAATTGTCTCTGATTTTATAAGATGGGCTAAAGAAAATGGTATCCCTGTTGGCCCAGGAAGAGGTTCTGGAGCTGGCTCCCTAGTTGCCTGGGCACTATCCATTACTAATGTTGATCCCATTGAGCACGACCTTCTATTTGAACGATTTTTAAACCCAGAGCGTATATCAATGCCTGACTTTGATATTGACTTCTGTACAGATAGGCGTGATGAAGTCATTGCTTATGTTGCACAAAAGTATGGCTCTGAAAAAGTTTCTCAAATTATTACTTATGGAACCATGGCCGCAAAAGGTGTTGTAAGAGATGTGGGGAGGGTTTTAGGTCACCCCTATGGTTTTAGTGACCAAATCTCTAAAATGATTCCAAATGAATTAAAAATGACTTTAACTAAAGCGCTTGAGGATTCTGAAGAGCTTAAATCCAGATATGATACTGAAGAGAGTGTTTCAACACTAATTGATCTATCTCAAGATTTAGAGGGAATTATTAGGAATGTTGGAACACATGCCGGTGGGGTTGTTATTGCGCCGAGCAAAATAAGTGATTTTTGCCCCATCTATAAGGGTGAAGAGGAATCTGATGTTATCGTATCGCAGTTTGATAAGGATGATGTTGAAGCTGTTGGGCTGGTTAAGTTTGATTTTTTGGGTTATCAAATCTAACAGTGATGGATAAAGCGATAAAAATTATTGCCAAGAAAGGTCTTAGTAAGGAATTAATTGATATTGATAGCCTTAAGCTCGATGATCCAAAAGTTTTTAAACTTCTCCAAGATTGTGACACCACAGGTGTATTTCAGCTTGAATCAGAAGGAATGCGAGGATATTTAAAAAAACTTAAGGCAGACTGCTTTGAGGATATTGTTGCAATGCTAGCTTTATATAGGCCAGGACCTCTAGATGCTGGAATGGTAGATGATTACATCCAGGTTAAGCATGGAGCTAAGGTTAGATACCCTCATCAAATGCTGGAAGAGATTTTAAAGCCAACAAATGGCGTATTTCTTTATCAAGAGCAAGTCATGAAATCTGCTCAAATTATGGCTGGGTATTCTTTGGGCAGTGCTGATATATTGCGCCGTGCTATGGGTAAAAAGAAGGCTGAGGAAATGGCTGAGCAACGTGAAGTTTTTGTTAAAGGTGCCGCTAAAAAAAATATTGATAAGGACAAGGCAAATGAAATATTTGACCTGATTGATAAGTTTTCAGGGTATGGCTTCAATAAGTCTCATTCCGTTGCCTATGCTTATATCTCTTATCAAACGGCTTGGTTGAAAGCTCATTATCCAGCACCCTTTATGGCTGCTGTTCTATCTGGAGTAATGGATGACACGGATCGAATCGCCTTTACTGTTGGCGAGTCTAAGAAAAAAGGAATTAAAATCATTGCGCCAGTAATTAATCAATCTGAGTATGAATTTACGATAACAGACAACACTACAATCATTTATGGGCTCGGAGCGATTAAAGGAGTTGGGGAGGCTTTAGTTAATGAAATTGTAAGGGAGAGAGATGAATCTGGAGCGTATTTAGATATCTTTGATTTTTGTTACCGTATAGAGAAAAAATTTTTAAACCGAAGAGCAATCGAAGCTTTAATTTATGCGGGTGCTTTTGATGCATTTGGAATAAAACGAGCAACATTAATTGCAACGTATCCAAATGCAGTAAGGCAAGCAGAACAAAGACAAAGCGACTTGACGAAGGGGCAAAGTAGTTTATTTGCCGATATTGATAGTCATATTGAGTATGAAAAAAAATACATAAAAGGAGTTTTTTTATCCTTTAAAAATATCATGATGTATGAAAAAAAGGTCATGGGTTATTATTTAGATCGGCATCCTACAGACTGGTATAAAGAGCACTTAAAATCAATTGTGTGCTCTCTTCCAAGTGATATTGTCTTTAGAAACAATAGAGAGGTCAGGGTACTTTCTCTAATATCAGATATTGACTATAGGAATACTAGAAAAGGACAAATGGCTAGTTTGACAATTGAGGACGGGCAAAGAAAAATTAACGCTGCAGTTTTTTCTCAAAAACTGGCTCAAGTTAGTGAATATCTAGTCATAGATGAAGTGGTTGTTATTTCAGGAAAAGTTAATAAAGATTTCAGAGAACAATGGCAAGTTGTAGTAGATAAAATTGAACCAGTTGACAAAGTTCAGATGAAGTATTCTAAGTTTCTCAAAATTAAACTATCAGAAAAAAATAAAAATGACTATTTAGAGTTATGCAATTTACTGCAAGAATTTAAAGGAAAGTGTCCAGTGATTATTGAGTATGAGTCTAAAACTTCATCTGGAAGAATGCCATTATCAAAAGAATTCGATGTTTCTTTAGATCGAGGCTTACTAGATTCAATTGAAGAAAAACTTGGTCATGGGATGTATAAAATAAATTATTAATTATTGATTAAAAAAAGATAAAAAAACACTTTAAAAACAACAAATTTTTTAGTGCATTGTCAATCAATTCAATACCAATTAAATCAAGAAAAAATTAGCTTAGTTTTGTAATATTTATTGAACTGGTTTTTTTTAATTTAAATCACTCATAAAACACTCAATTGCTCTGAAAACCGCTCCATTAAAGGGAAAAACTTCAAAAGTTATCCGCGATGAGATATGTTTACAAGTTATTTATAAAAGTCAAAATATTTTCAGATAATCAAAAAATATAACTCATTGATTTTTATATAAAAAATTGTTGTGATTAATTATTAACCAAAACCGTAGGAATTACCAGTATAGCGCAGAATTAATGGTTTATTTTTAAGATATCACCAGAGTTATCCACAGTTTTGTGGGTAAGTCTAATAACCCTTGATTTATAAGCATTTATGAGGCTATGAAAAAATTATTTGCTAACTTATCTATAATTTTTTCAGCAATAATTTGTTTGTTATTTTTTTCTATTTTTTCAATCTTATTTTTTGTAATGAGATGAACTTCATTGTCATTCGAATTAAGACCAATTCCTACCTTTGAAACATCATTCAATACTATCGCATCACACATCTTTTTCTCGAGTTTGATTTTAGCATTTTCAATATGATTTTCAGTTTCAGCGGCAAAACCAACNACAGATTGGTTTTTNTTCTAGTTGACATACGCTTGCTAAGATATCTTTATTTTCAGTTAGCTCAATTGCCATTAAGTTTTCATTTTTTTTGATTTTGTGTTTATTTGTTGTTTTCGGTTTAAAGTCTGCAACTGCCGCGCAACTAATAAATAAATCTTGTGATTTAATTTTCTTCATGACTGCTTTGTACATATCATCAGCACTCACTACATGAATTATTTCAGCTCTTTTTTCAATATCAACTGATATTGATCCAACAATGAGAGTTGTTTTTGCTCCTGCTTGAATGCAGGCATGTGCAAGGGCCATTCCCATCTTGCCACTGCTATGATTAGAGATGAATCGAACAGGATCTATTGATTCTTTTGTACCACCTAGGGTGATCAATATATTTTTTCCACTAAGCACACTTGAGGTGAAAAGGTCGGCCGCTTGTTTTGCAATCTCTGATGACTCAGCTAGTCTTCCCTCTCCAATATCACCACAAGCCTGCTCTCCAAAGCCTGGTTCAATAATCAACATACCTCGCGTCCTGAGAAGTAGAAGATTGTCTTTCATTGCGCTTGAGGCAAACATTTGTTGATTCATTGCTGGAGCAATCATAACTTTTGCATCTGTTGCTAAAATGACAGTAGATAGTAAGTCATCAGCCCTCCCATGACAAAGCTTTGCAATGGTATTTGCTGAGGCTGGGGCTATGATAATTACATCAGCCCATTTTGCGAGTTCAATGTGGCCCATCGCAAGCTCAGCTTCCTTATCCCAAAGATTGTCATGCACTTTATTTTTAGAAATTGTTTGAAGCGATCTTTCACTTACAAATTCTNTGCCTCCATTTGTCACAATGACTCTAACCTCAGCCCCTAAGTCTTGAAGACGGCGAACAATATCAGGAGACTTATAGGCCGCTATTGAGCCACTGACTCCAAGAACAATTCTTTTATTGGTTAGATCACTCATAATGGTTTGGCTCTGATTTTTAAATCAGTAGCTACTTGCGTTATTTCAATGATGTTAAGTGAAATTTTTTCTGACATTTTTTTTAAAGGGAGTTCCATCATGGCTTGAGCATCACTCCCAAGTATAACTGGAGCTGTATAAATAATAAACTCATCAATCAGTTTAGATTTCATCATGGCGCCATTAAGTCCGCTACCGGACTCTAGAAGTACATTATTGATTCCCAAGTCTCCAAGTTGTTTTAAAGCTAACTTTAAATCAATTTTTCCATTCTCTAAAATTTTTGAATTATCTTTATTAAAGACAATAGTCTCAGAGTCTGAAGAAAAAATATTGAGAGACTTATCGGTAATAGAATTATTGCTATCAACAACTACTCGGATTGGTTTAGAGCGCAACTTTTTGCTCCTCACGGTTAGCATTGGGTTATCATTCAGTATTGTCCCAGATCCAGTTAGAATGGCTTGATTTTGGCTTCGAAGGAG
>JGI20155J14468_10002980_pt1 | contig 12104 bp, 3 predicted proteins | sample COG_05_FD_14468 | JGI IMG/M metagenome (IMG submission 14468)
ACGAGAGAAAAACAACGCGCAAAACAAGAACAAGAACGAGAACGAGAACGTACCATCGCGTGTTTCACCGGTCCAAACGACCCGGATTTGATAAACTTTGTTCGATACCACTCCATTTTATTATAATAGTGTTGTTGTGTAATAAACTACAAGAGAGAAAGAGAGAGAGAGAGAGAGAGAGAGAAAAGAGAGAAAAGAGTGAAGAAGTCTTTCAAACAAAGAAGAAAAAAAGCTTGAGTCAAACAGTCATCAAAAAGGCAAGGAAAAGAAAAGAGAAAAAAATCGATCGAGAGAAAAGGCGAGCGTTTTTAACAACAAACAACAACAAACAACACCCCCAGATGGTGTTTTCTTCTTCATTCATTCTGTTTTGACGGCGCTTTTCGCGCTGCGCTTTGAATATCTCACCTCACGACGACGCAGAAGAAGATGGCACCACCACGGAAACAACAACAGAACAATACTCGGTCGGCGTTGTCGGAACAACTCTCGAAGCTCGCGTCTGCGTTCCCGCGAGAAAATACCAGAGCTCTGAAAGGAGGCAAAGCGTCGATACTTCACACGGCGAGAGATGCGGCGGACGTTCGATTGGAAGAGATTCAAGAGAGAGCGCAAAAAGCGTTCGAGAACGTGAGGAGAAGAGATGGACGGTTCGACGCGTTCGGGAGTAAACTGTTTTATACCGCGAACACGAACGGCGTTGGGATGTTTGGAGATGACGCAGAAGGTGAAGCGTTGGAAGGGTATCAAAAGCAAAATCATCGAGAAAAACTGGACGCGAAAGAGAACGAGAAGCTGAATAAAATCATCAGGCAGTTTCTGAGGCTGTTCGCGTCCACGTGCGGGAAGATTTTTGGCGGCGACGAGGACGAAGCGACGGCGAAGGACGAGACGTTGAGAGAAGAAGCGGCGGACGGCGCGCATATTTTTGAATATCTCATACGGAGGTTTAAAGTTAACGTGTATAACGTGGACGACGTCATCGCGTCTTTGTTGCCGTATCACGGAACCAATCAGTTCGTGAAGGTGGTGCAAACGTGCAATTTCGAAAACGCGAAGAAGTTCGAGTGGATGCGAGGGGTGAAGGAAAGCGGCGCCAAGGTGCCGAGAGAGTACTTGGCGAAACGAGTGGCGAAAGACAAGGCGTTTTTAACCTACATTTGCGATAGCGCGGTGGAATGCTGCAACGGCCAAAGTAATAACGATTTTAACGCGACGAACGGTACGACTTCCGCGAGTTCGGTGAGTCATTCGTTTTACGTCGTTTTAATGATTGAAAGTCTCGATTGGATGAAACGCATTGAAAGCGCGCATTTGCAAAGATTTTTGACGTATTTAGAGCCTGGATTGCATCAAAAAGCCTCGTCTGAACACTACGCGGGGTGTTTGATGCTCATCGCGGCGTTATGCGCGAAGACGACGTTCACGGAGGCATTTTCGGTGGCGCTTTTAGAAGGCGTTTCGAAAGGTGCTCGAGCGCCGCTCGTTCGAGAGGCTATGCAAACGTTACTGGTGTTGTGTTCGAGTCAAAAAATCGAGACTATACCNGACCGGACGTTTAAGCATTTCGTAAAAATCGACAACGCGAGTTCTCACGTCGCGGAAATATGTGATAAGTATGGAACCGCGAGCGATTGTTTGGTGAATCCGTTGTTGGAAGCGCTCGGAAAGTTTTGCGGGACGCACGAAAATTACGAAAAGACTCTCATGGAAGCCTTGGAGAAGATTGAACTGACGGAACCGAGAGCGAAAAAGTTAGTTTGTAGTTTAGCGAGGAGCGATAAATCGGACGAAGTGAAAAGAAAGAGCATCGAAAGAGCGTTGCGTGCGGCGGATCAGAGGTTTCCGAAGAGCACCGCGGAAGCGGTGGATTCGTTTTTGAGAGGTTTGGAACGCAGGAAAGAAAAAAGAGCGCACGACGAGCGACGACGACGATTGCAAGAAAAACAAGAAATCGATGGAAAGGAGAAGAAGAAGAAGAAAGTAAATAACGGTAGCAGTAGTTCGGAGGAGAGCGACGAAGAGGAGGAAGACGATGAAGACGACGATGAAGACGATGACAAAACGAACGCCGAGGAAGATCGAATGATGATTGACGAAGAGACGAGGAAAAAAGAAGAGGAAAAGTTGAAAGAGGAAGAAGAACAGTTACGACTCGATTTTGAATCCGCATCTTTCCTCCGCGAGGCTTTAGCTGGTTCGGCCTCGGGGCCTATTGAGAACAAGAAGCTCGGCAATCGATCGTTGGCGGCTGCGTTAGATCATCCCACTGCGTCGATTCGAGAGAACGCGACGCAACGTCTGATTGACCTTCACGTCGAGTTCATCGAAAAGAAGGCAAAAGACAAAGACAACACTCTTCTTCCGCCACCAGGTCTGGAGAAGGGCGGTTTCCTAGCCGACGCGCTGTGCCGTCGATGCTCCGATGACGATCCAACTGTCGCCGCGTTGGCACTCGGCACTCCGTCTTTGAGCATGCTGACGAAAAACCGAACGTCGCTTTTCGAAGCTATCTCGCATCGATTAGAAACTGCGAGAGAGTTGAGCTCGAGATCGAACGAGCGAGATGCCAATAAAGTCGCGGACATTGAACGCAGAGTATGTAAGAAGGCATACGCGACACTTTTGAGGCAAATGTCAGGCGACAGAATAGACGACGACGACGACGACGACGAGTTAAGAACATTGCGCGATAAAGCCGCCGCTTTGGCATGTTACGGCGCAGTTTCTGCGTCGCACTCCCGCGCGGTCGCTCGATCTGTCGTAAAAGACGCCTCCAGGTGTAAGCACCCGATTTTACTTGGTTTTACGGACGAGAAGAGAGCTATCGAGCAAGCCTTCTCCTCCGCGGAAGACAGCAAGAGTAGCGGATCTAAGAAGGATGTGCGACACGAAGGCGATGCGAGAATAGCAGCGAGTGTCGTGCACGCTATTGGTTACGGATTCAATCAAGCCGCAAAGAAACCACCCGCGATAGGAGAGTTTGATATCGAATTGTGGGTTCGCGAATCGTACCGCGACGCGGACGGCGCCGGGAAGCTGACGCTTCTTTTATCGCTGAAAGCCGCCTTGGCAGAGTGTAATTCGTCTCCAATGGAAGATATCATACGCAAGAGCATCTGGACGGTATTGAAAGACGACTGGGAACAAGGATGTCTCGGATTTGGTGGTAAGTTTCGGTCCCATCACGACGAAAGACTCAAGGATGGTAAAATTCCAATCGAGTGTTGGCTCTCTCTCAGCGAAGCATCTAGTGCTCTGCCTTGGATTTCACCAGTCTCTAGAGACATTGCGAAAGATTTGTTCTCCAAAATCACAAAGAGAGATGCAAAAAGTAACGTCGCTGAAACTATTTTGATTGAGTCGTTTGATATGCTCGCCGGGAGCGAAAGTGAACAAACAAACGAATCCTTCGAAACGATAGTGCAAGATTTGTTGCGCAAGTGTTTAGATGCGTCAAGCCGACGAGGCGTTGATTCAGCGAGGTTCCTCGCCTCCAGAATAATCGCGGAGGACGGTACGAACGAACAAACTTTCGCATCGAGCACGCGAGGTAAGATTGTCGCTTTAGAGATGATTCAATCCGAAATCGAGGACGTGAAGGATTCCGACGAAATCGTAACAGCGCTCTTAGTCGCTTGTGCAAGCTCGGTGTCGTCTATTCGTCGGGCTGCAGCAGACGCGCTATACTGCGCACCAACGACGAGTGAATTTGCGCCTTTTGCTGCCGCTGCGAAAGCCAGAGCGCAAATCACCATCGATGGAGCGAGCGCTGTGAGGACGGCGATGCGAAGCGTACAAGTTTCAGTTGAAGATACGAAACGCTTGTTGAAGCCAATAACGGCGGTGAAAGTAGACGACCTTTTTAGAAGAGGAGAAGGTGATAGATCTACTAACGCGCAGTCGTCTACGTTTTGTCTGATGAATCCGCACGCCGCCCGAGTTCTTTTGTTCATTCTAAGAGGCGTTGGGGACGACCAAGTAAAGGCGGTTGAAATTGCTCGAGCGCTTGAACGCGCCACTTCTTTTGATGCCGACGAGACTGCACCCGATCAACTTGAAATTGCCGCGTTTGCTATCGAAGCAGTTCGATGTTTCGTTGGAGAAAAGCTCGCTTCTTCGGCGGAAGTGACGTCCGGTAAGTTTGCTTTCGACTCGTTTTTGAACGCCATGAAGTCTCAAATTTCGGTTTCCGTGCGCATCGCCTGTTTTGAGCAAATAGCGAGTGGGAGCTATCCGCTCATGAAAATACCACCAACTTCGCGCGCAAAGGTTTTGGACGTTTTGTTCCACGCGAATAAAAGCGATGGCGATAAGACCGCGCGTGGCGCTGCGAGAGCTGCAATCGCGTCGGTCCCCTTGGATTGCAAAGATGCCGTAGTCGCCATTTCCGGAGCGTGTAAATTTGGAGATAAGGATATCGTCGTTGGTCTCACGAAAGGTGATTCGTTAGCGAACGCGGTCGCGGCTATGGAAGTGTTTTCTTGGCGTTCCGACACAGCAGTCAATCGCGATGCGTTGATTCACCCTTGCCAAAATCTCTGCAGAGCCCTCTTTGCGCAAAACGAAATCGACGTCGAGGAAGACGCTCGTCGCCAAGCTCTCAAAGAACAAAACGCGGCAAACAATTCCAAAAAGAAAAAGAAACGCTTCTACGGCGCGGAAGATAATTCATCGTCGTCGTCGAGCGATGATAATAGCGATGGCGATGAAAGAATGAGCGAAAGTGATGACGACGATAACAACAAGAATGATTCCGAAACGAAAAAGCTCAACGAACAAATCGCTGAGCGTTCGTACGCGTTGACGTTAAGTTTGCAAACTTTAACAAAGTTAGCTGAGCTTTGTGGTCAGACCGTCAATAGTTGGGACATCGATCTCATTTGTGTTTCTGCGTCTAAAGCTTCTGAAGGGAGTTCTCGCGCGGCAGCTCTAGAGCTTCTCTCGGAGATGGCAAAGATCAAGCCAGAAATGGTTGTGAAGAAAGTTGTGGACGTTGCCACGACGCTCTCGAGAATTGCCGGCGAAAACGACGACGTTACGTTACAGAGAGCTTTAGAAAATGCTTTGAAATCTGTCGTACCCGTGTGGCTTTCCTCAGGTAAAGCTGACGTGAAGGAAGTCATTTGGACAATCGTAGAGGCGTCGACGAGAGCGCCGGAACGAAGACGCGCGCCATTGTGTGCCGCGCTCATTCGCGCCTGTCCTGAAGGCTCGAAAGGTTTGTCTGAGTTGATTTTACAAGTACTTGAGAATAGAAACAGTTTGGAAAAGTCCGCCGAAGCGCACAAAAAGAAGATGTACGCGATGCTGTATCAAAATGATGCGAAGAAGAAGACGGGTGGGAATTTAGATTTGATGGACCTCGACGATAACAACGCGGATGTTGATGATGATGTTGACGACGAGGACGACGAGCTCGAAGACGAAGAAAACAACAACAAAACAAAGTCGAACACGTGGGTCAAATCTTTGGTTATGACTTTGCTAGGTCACGAGAAACCAGTCAACGCGGTCGTAACGCTGGTAGATGCAATGAAGGTACGACTTTTTTCTCCTTCTTTCTCGTTTTTCGCGCGTGACTTTTTAAACTCGTTCGTTCGTTGCGTATGTTTCGGTGAAGAATTCGTATATGTGTCAGGATTCTGATTTTTCGTGATGAGAACTTCAAACGATCTGCTGCTTTCCTTCTGAGAAATGTACTGTCTACGACGACGATAGAAAACCTCTCTTTCTTCTTTTGTTCCTCTTCCTCTTTTCAAGACGCTCACGTGTACTTCTTTGCCTTTCTTTTTACAACACAACAGATTGCTGCCTCGAGAGGCTCGGAAGCGAGTAGAGGTGTCGTCGTCGTCGCGAACGCCGCGTCGCGATTCATATCAACTCGATCTTTTCTTCTCGCGCAGAAGAAATATAGCGCACATTCTGTGGCAAACTCGAACGTGTTACAAACCGCGTTTTCCTCGTTAGCTGAGAGAGCGTTGACGTTGCTAGATACGAAGGCGTCATGCGCGAGTGGTCCTTCCGCCTCTAAAGCGGGTAGAGATTTATTCTCTGCGTTGGATGCCGTTTTGCACCCAGGCAAGTTTCTTGAAACGTTGACGCCATTGCTATCTTGTGAAGAAACCTCGGTGCGTAAAGCGGCGTTGAATCTCCTCACGGATCGTTTGCAAAACAACGAGAACGCGCTGAGGGATTTGACGATTTCCGTCAAGAAGCAACAGAAAGAATCCAACGAGAGCATTAAGATTGCAGGTTTGAAACTCATCGACGAACTCGCAACTCTTGCCGTCAGAGATGGTACTCCAAACGCTCGTCAAGCGGCTCTTGTCGCGCTTGAAGCCGCAGCCATGCGGTTTGGTCGCGATGAAGACGCCACGCATTACGCGAATGCGTTGGTGAACGCCGCGAAACAGGTTGCAGAAAAATGTTGTTTTGCAAAAGACACGGAAGAGGAAAATGCGCTGAAAGCTATTAATTCGACCACGTCGAACGTGCTCGGTTCAGCCTCTTTGTGTCTCGCGCAAATTGCTCGAGCCACAGGGCCGAAGTTCATCGGCGCGTTGGCGCTCGCCGCGCCGGCAATGACTCGAATCGCCAAACTGGCCACTCAAATATGCTCTAAAAGCGCTGCCGCGAGAAATGGCGAAACACCAGAGAACGCTTTGGTTGTTTTATCAGCAACGCTTTCCGCGATCGACGCGTTTTGTGAAGACCAGCTAGCGAAGTTTATGAGTCCATACCTCTTGGACATTTTGACCGTCGCGACGCATCCGGCGTTGTGCGCAAAGACAGAGACAGACGATGAAGAGGAGGAAGAGGACAGAGACGACGAAGGTGTGTCTGGTAAAAAGAAGAAAAAGAAGAGCAGAGATAGCGTAAAAACAAATCTTACATCTCTCATAGCCGCCAAAGAAGCTGCTGCCGAATTACGCTCGGAACGCTTAGCGACCTCGTTCGAATGCCGTGTGCTCATGCCTCCTCTGGAAGAGTGTTGGGTAACGTTCATTCGTGAGAGCGAATCCGCACGCACGGCAAACGAGGCATTGCGTTCGAGACTGGCATTTTTGGAAGTTTCAAACAAGGTAGCCGATCGTAAGGATGCTACGTCTGCGCACAGAGCTTCGCTGTTTTCGATTGCTTTGGAAGCCATGGACGTACGACGACAGTTCGCGGAGGAAGACGACGCGAGCGTTTCGGAGATGGAAGAAGTAGAAACGTTAGCCGTGAACGCGGTGGCGAATTTAGCAGTAAAATGTACCGAGAAAGAGTTCACGCCGTTTTACGCGAAATGCGTGGAGTGGGCTAAAGCGAGAGCTGGAGAGAAAGATGCCGCGAGATGGCGATTATCGGCGTTGTTTCGATTGACGAGTGCTTTGGCGGACCAGTTGAGAGCTGTTTTTGTGCCGTTTTACAGACACGTTCTGGACTTGACAGCGGCATGCTTAGACGACGAAGCCTTGGATATGTTAGAATCGAACAAGAAAAAGAAGAAAAAGAAGACGGATGATGAGAAGAGCAACAAAAACAACGACGATGTGATGGACGAGTGGCGCATGAAGGCGTTCGCGCTCGCCGCTTTGCGTCGGTGTTTCGCATACGATTCGGTCAATTTTCTCACGCAAGAACGATTTAACCAGTTTGCGCCTTTAGTTGCGAAGCACTTGTCTAAAGAACCGCCAAAGAAGAGTCGAGAATACGCAATGAGCACCCTGGATGAACTACTGGACGAAGGTGACGATGGAGCAAAGGACTTGAATGAAAACGACTCCGTCGGAGTAAAATTCAATCTCGGCNCCGAGTGTGTCGGCTGTTGTGCCGCTCTTTTCGCCGCTGCGCCCGACGAAGCGTTGTGGAAAACGTTACACCGAAACATCCTGAATGTTTCCAGAAATTACGAACATTCCAGAGCAAAGCTTCTCGTTATTGCCACGCTCGCTAAAATTATCGAGAATACCCAAGAAGAATACTTAGTCTTGCTTCCCGAAGCCATTCCATTTCTCAGCGAACTTCTCGAGGACGACGATTTAGAGGTGGAGATTTCGACGCAGGATTTGTTGGATAAGTTGACAAAGTTAAGTGGGGAGGACTTAGCGAGCTTAATGGAGCACGGATATGGCGACATGAGACACCAAAGTGGACGAGATAAGGATATTGTCAAGCACGAGAGCTACGTGTGATTTTAAAGCTAAACGCCTTGTGTAATAATACATTTTCACGAAAAGAGCTCTAACTAAACTAAGTAATAACTAAAACGGAAATACCCGGACGACACTCCCGATGAACTCACCTCGCAAACCGTTTGTCGTGCTGATAAACACCGCGTTAAGTAAAAGCGCATTCGGATCTGCATCGTTATACGCGTTGAACGTTTGCTGAGCAAACAAATGAATATTTCGAAAACCCTGTTCTATGACCTTTCTCGCCCTGGCAAAATCCTTCGACGAGAACGAAGCCGCCACACACGCATTTAACCACTTTGCAAGCATTGCCTTTGCATCGTTTGCATCGATTTCAGTGGACAACGCGTTCATTGACGAAATCAATACGTCCGTCGCGTGCCGGATATTTTCTCCGCACGATCTTTCAAGATGCGTCGCGAACCGCTCCAACTCAAACAACTGCTCTTGGAAACTTCGTAATCGTCTTCTCAAAACGGTCGCTTCCTTCGAAGCGTGGTCTAATTTCCGTGCGTTATCGTGAACGTACGTGGCGCGGTCGAGATCGTTCGAAATTTTTCGTAAATTTTGGAGCATCGCGCGAATGGATTTCAATCTCAAAACAAACTCCGAAACCGCTTCAATTTTTTCTTCAAAGTCGATACCAAACAGATTCGAACGCTTCAGTTGTTCCGGAAGCGCGTACGACAGACACTTGATAGATTTCGTATTCCTTGACGACGTGCTCTCGTTCGAGTAGACGATTCTAAATCGATCTTTAACGACATTCGAAGAAATATTTGCGCGTTCTAACGCATCTCGCAACTCATCGTTCGTGAAGTAGGTGATTTCAAAAGAAGAAGAGACGAAAGCATCATCATACGAATCATCATCTCTCCTCTCGCACAGCGTTTCTATGACATCGCCACTCAAGCCGAAGATGATTTCGGCGATATATTTCGCGTGACTCGCAACTTCATGATCTTTGAGAAGATACGAAACGTGCACTCTAGAAACTTTTTCGTGAAGAAAATCGAGAAACGCCCAAAGGTTACTCGCGGTGACGTCCACGAGCGATCGTTTACACATGACGACGCGTGAGGGAAGGGATGAATAAGTCACCGATGAAGCACGCGGTGGCAGATCCGTTTCCATCGTGTCGTCGGCAGCCAAGATGGTCTTCTCTGCCAACTTCTCCGCGTCTTTCGAGTCTTCTTCTTCTGCTGCTGCTGCTGCTTCGTGATTTTCTTCAACCGCGACAACAACGTCGAGGAAAACATCCCCAGTTGTATCTGCATTTGGGTCCGTTGTCGTGTCTTCTTCCCCGGTTCGATTCATTTGACTTTCCAACAGTCGCACACGCTTTTTCACAGCACTTCCGCTAAACGTCCCTAATCTTTCTAAATCTTCAGTCAACTCGTTCACTTTTGCCTCTTTTTTCCTCTCTGCGCGTTCAAACATTTCCAAGCGTCTGGCATCCCCTAATTCTTTCTTCTTGGCCTTGGCTTTCTGACGAATTTCTTCTCGCTCGAGCTCGTGTTTGCGCACGCGCGCCTCAAATATCTCCCGTTGTACGCGCACGCGTTCTCTGTGTTCAAATTCGATTGAGTCTTTTTCTTGCGTGCGAAGAGTATCCGTCGTATCAATAGCTTCATCCAACGTTCGAGAAACTTCTCGAAAGATTTCTTCTCGAGCGACACCCATTTCTTTGGTGAAGAAGTGAACGATAGAAGTTGCATCCGAATCGATATTCGCCATATCGGACGTCGATGAGAAGAGCAGCAATTTACACGCGCGCATGCCCGCACTAAATTGAGCAAGCTTCTGCTCTCGGTGAATATCCCGCGTGGAATTTTTTATGCTTCTCAGTTTTCGAATCGCGTCGGATTTATTCTGAAGCAACACATCGCACGCCTTCTTTAAGCATTCACCGTCATTAGATAACGAAGAATTATTCGACGAAAAGCACGCGTTGACGATGCCTTCAACTAGCACAGGTTTTGCCGTGGAAATGAATAAAATTTCAAAGAGCTTCAGTACGCTCCTTTGCTCGAGCTCGATGTCTACGTAGTCGTTGTAGTGTAAATCTTGAATCTCCCGAGAGAGCACATCTAGAGCTACGCTGCCGTAGGAATAGTGAGAAGCAGTACTTTTATTACCATTTTGACGATACCGATGAGGCGATACCGATGGCAACAAAAGAGCGCGAGACTTGCGGTGCTTCATCGCGCGCCACCGTTTTTGTACCTTGTCGACCAAAGCCGCCAACGAGGCAATCTGTTTCCGTATATCCCGCGTGTGGAATGCAAACTCGAGAAGCGTCGTTGATGCATCGTTTCGATTTGCATTTCGTTCGTGTTCATCTTCATTCTCGTATTCTTCCCCCTCGTCGGCTCTGCGTTGAATGCACGCTTCCGCGAACGCGCTCAATGACGCGTCTATAGCCTGGAGTATTTTCAAAACGCACTTTTGAAATGCATTTGCAGTCGAATCGCCGCTCTCGTTTTCCATTTGTTTTGTCGCAAACGCACGCGCGCGGTTTTGCAGACGAGACGTTTCGTAAAACTGCGACAGTACGTTTTTGGTCGCTCCAACGCTCGCCCCGCGAAAACGCACGGAAAGGCTTCCGCTGTCGTCGAGAGAATCCAACGATATAGCTCTCAGCAAGCGTCTCGAAGACACGTCTCCCATGACGGCGCGGATACACATCGTCACTAAATTCGACTCGTCTGCGCAAATGCATTTCGTGGCGTTTCCATGCTTGCCGCTGTTAAAATTAAAATCTTTCGCGCCGATGAACGCGCGCTCGTACAGGAAGTCGAAATCCACCGCGGAACGCCGCGCGCTCGCAGAATACAACGACGAAGGCATCAAAAGCGTAAATCTGTTCTCGTCCTCACGCACGGCATCCCACGCGAGCAACTCGTTTTCTTTTTCTTCAACACGTCCGCTCTTGTTCCTCGCGCCGGTACTTTTGTCGTTCCCATCGATAACATCAGGACGTAGCCATACCAACGCGTTTCTGTCGAAAGTCGTCCTCGCAACGTCGCGCTCTTCTTCTTCTTCTTCTTCTTTTTCTTCTTCCTCTTCTTCTCCTTCGATGTCGAAAATGGTTTTGTCGTCGTATTCGAGTTCGTCAAAGTCTGATAAGAGCGCATCCTCATCACCATCATCATCACTTGAATAATACTGGTAGTCATACCGCCGTCGTTCCAGCCTTTCTTCTTCCCTTTCATCTCCCAAAAGGTGGTGGTCGAGAAGAGAAGATTCAGGAGAAGAAGAAGAAGAAGAAGAAGAGGAGAGTGCAAACGTCGCCAGTCCTTTTCCTTTTCCTCGTTCACTCATCTTCTTCAAACAGATGAGAGAAAAATCTCTTCTTCTTTGTCGTCGTCCTTCATCCCAAAAGGTAGGTGAATAATCTCGTTTCTGTCAAAAAAAGAACCCACTCTCGCTCTCTCTTCTTCTGTGCTCAAAATACGCCGTAAAGAGAGACGGACAAAAGCGCGCGAGAAGAGAGCAGCGGCTTCTTCTCCAAACGCTTTTCGAAAGAGAAAGATTGTACAATGGAGAGACGAGACAATCTGACAATGCGAGAGAAGAAATTTTTGACTTTTTCGTCTGTCTTTTTCATCAACGTTTTTTTTTCGCTCGAGGAATCATCTTTCGAATTCAAAAACTTTATTTGTTTTTAGCAAACACTCACTCGTAATAATAAAAGTTGGTTGTATTCGCGCAAAAGATGAGGAGTTTTGGAACGACGAACGAAAAGAACGAGAAGGAGAAGAACGAAAGCGAGAAGAACCGTCGTCGCGCTTTTTTCTCCGAACGCGTCGTCGCTTTAGAAAAGGAAAGAAGAAGAAGAAGAAGAAGCGATGATGATTTTGCGAAGAAGCATTACCCAAAGTCTCGTCTGTGTTTTGATTTGAGCGAAAACAACAACACCAA
>JGI20155J14468_10002991_pt1 | contig 12078 bp, 10 predicted proteins | sample COG_05_FD_14468 | JGI IMG/M metagenome (IMG submission 14468)
CATCTATCTGACGTGGCTACGCTAAGCTGAACTATTTTGTCTCCATTTTGCATGGCTCTTATTTCTGGATCACGGCCTAAATTACCTACTAATGTGACTTTATTAACGCTTCCACTCATTTAAAACTCCCTTAATTTACAAAACATATAATAAAACAGCATTATACCAAAAAAAACAATAAATTAATCTTTTTGATTGACATTTAAGGGATCAAAGTTAACTAAATGGAAAGTTAAATTTTTGATTTATAAGGATATACTAAAGTTATGCCTCAAGCGCTTGAACCAAATCAGTTTCTTAAAGTTCGTGGAGCCAATGAACACAATTTAAAAAATGTTGATATTGATATTCCTAAAAATAAATTAATAGTCATGACTGGCGTTTCAGGTTCAGGTAAAAGTTCACTTGCTTTTGATACTATATATGCAGAAGGACAAAGAAGGTATGTTGAATCACTTTCAGCATATGCACGACAATTTCTTCAGATGATGCAAAAACCTGACGTGGAATCAATTGAAGGTCTTTCTCCTGCTATTTCTATTGAACAGAAATCAACAAATAAAAATCCTCGATCTACAGTAGGAACAGTTACTGAAATTTATGATTATATGAGATTATTATGGGCAAGAGTTGGTATTCCTTATTCTCCTGCGACTGGCCTTCCTATAGAAAGCCAAACTGTAAGCCAGATGGTTGATAAAGTCTTTGATAAAAAAGATAATACTAAGATTTATCTCCTTGCCCCAATAGTTAGAGGCAGAAAAGGTGAGTATAGAAAAGAATTTATAGATTTAAGAAAAAAAGGTTTTCAAAGGTTACGAATAAATAATGAATTTTATGATATTGAAGATTTACCCACCCTCGATAGATACAAAAAACATGACATAGAAGTTGTTGTAGACAGACTAGTTATAAAAAAATCAAATGAGCAGGAAGATAAAGATTTACTTCAAAGATTAGCTGACTCAATTGAAATTGCATTACAATTATCAGAGGGCTTGCTTTATATTTTAGATTCTGACACTAACAAGAAAGAAGTTTACTCTTCCAACTTTTCTTGTCCAGAAAGCGGCTTTACAATTGACGAAATTGAGCCTCGAATTTTTTCATTCAATAATCCAGCAGGTGCATGCGACAAATGTGATGGCTTAGGTAATGCTGTAGCTTTTGATATTAAATTAATAGTTCCTGATGAAAATATAACTTTTAAGGATGGGGCCATTGCACCTTGGGCCGTTAACACAAGCAAATTATACATTCAAACTCTTCAATCATTAGGTAAGCATTATAAATTTGATATTGACGATAAATTTTCAGATGTTTCGGAAGAAGTTAGGGAAAAGCTTTTATATGGATCAGGCGATGAAAAAATTGAAATAGTTTATAATGATGGAACAAGAGTATTTAGGACTAATAAAGCATTTGAAGGTATAATACCTAATTTAACAAGAAGATTAAAAGAAACAGAAAGTAAATGGGTTAAAGAGGAGCTTGGAAGATTTCAATCAGATAAAGACTGCGAAAAGTGTAATGGTAAAAGGCTAAAACTTGAGACTTTGGCAGTTAAAATAAATAAAAAAGATATAGCAGATGTATCAAGATTAACTATTGAAGAAGCAAGAGATTGGTTTTTAAGCTTAAATAATATACTTAATAAACAAGAATTAGAAATTTCAAAACAAGTACTCAAAGAAATAAATGATAGACTTGGTTTTTTAACTAGTGTTGGCCTTTCATATTTATCTATTTCAAGAAATAGCGGCACATTATCTGGTGGAGAAAGCCAAAGAATAAGGCTTGCCAGTCAAATTGGTTCAGGATTATCAGGGGTTCTATATGTACTAGATGAGCCAAGTATAGGTTTACATCAACGTGACAATGAAAGATTGTTACACACACTTCAAAAATTAAGAGATCTTGGAAATACTGTAATAGTTGTAGAGCATGATGAAGAAGCAATTTTAATAGCTGATCATGTGATAGATATTGGGCCAACAGCAGGTATTAACGGAGGCAAGATTATTGCTCAAGGGACACCACAAGAAGTTAAAGATAATAAAAAAAGTATAACTGGAAATTATTTATCAGGAATTAAATCTATACCAATTCCCAAAAAACGTCGTAAAATAAATCCTAACAAGCATATAATTCTAAGAGGTGCTTCAGGAAACAATTTACAAAATATTGATGTTGTGTTTCCTCTTGGTATTTTAACTTGTGTTACTGGTGTTTCAGGTGGAGGAAAATCTACCTTGGTGATTCAAACACTTCAAAAAAGTCTTTCTAAAATATTGAACGGTAATAGTTCAATGCCTGCCCCTTACAAGTCAATAAATGGTATATCACAAATTGATAAAATAATTGATATAGACCAGTCACCAATTGGAAGAACACCCAGGTCTAATCCTGCTACATATACTGGTGCTTTTAATCATATCAGAGATTGGTTTGCAGGATTACCAGAGGCAAAGGCTCGAGGTTATTTGCCTGGGCGCTTTTCTTTTAATGTTAAAGGTGGAAGATGTGAAGCATGCCAAGGTGACGGAGTTATAAAAATAGAAATGCATTTTTTACCTGATGTTTATGTTCAATGTGACCAATGTAAGGGAAAAAGATATAACAGAGAAACCTTAGAGGTAAAATGGAAAGATTTTTCAATTTCGGACGTGCTAGATATGACTGTATCAGAGGGAGCTGAACTTTTCAAAGCAGTTCCATTAATTAATGAAAAGTTAGAAACACTTGAAAGAGTTGGTTTAGGATATATTAAAATTGGACAAAGATCGACAACCCTTTCTGGAGGAGAAGCTCAAAGAATTAAATTAGCAAAAGAATTGTCTAGAAAAGGTACTGGTAGAACAATTTATATTTTGGATGAACCAACTACTGGATTACATTTTCATGATATTAAAAAGCTACTTGAGGTAATGCAAGAGCTTGTAGATAATGGTAATACGATGATTGTCATTGAACATAACCTCGATGTAATTAAAACAGCTGATCATATAATTGATCTAGGACCTGAAGGTGGTGACAAAGGTGGATATGTAGTAGCTGAGGGAACACCAGAAGTCGTTTCAAAAGTTAAAGAAAGTCATACCGGTATATTCTTAAATAAACTTCTTAATAATTAATCTGATGAGTTCATTAAAGAAAATCAATGTTATTGGTGGTGGTTTAGCTGGTTCTGAGGCTGCTTACCAAATTTCAAAATTTGGAATAAATGTTGAACTCTATGAAATGAGACCCAAAATTAAAACAGAGGTCCATAAAACAGAGTTTTTAGCAGAACTAGTATGCTCAAACTCATTTCGATCAGATGATAAAGAATATAATGCCGTAGGTTTACTTCATGAAGAACTAAGAATGGCTGATTCCTTGATTATGAAAATGGCTGATTTAAACAAAGTACCAGCTGGTTCAGCTTTAGCTGTTGATAGAGATGATTTTTCAAAGGAAGTAGACAAAAAAATTAAAAGTATTGAAAAAATTAAAATTATAAACGAAGAAGTGTCCGATCTTAATGAATTCAAAAATGAAATAGTTATTGTTGCCACAGGTCCATTAACTTCAACGAAGCTAAGCCAGAACATAAAACAAAAAACCTTTGAAAACTCACTGGCCTTTTATGATGCCATTGCTCCTATTGTCTATAGAGATAGTATTAATATGGAAATAGCTTGGAAACAGTCTAGATACGACAAAGGTGACGGTGATGATTATATAAATTGTCCTTTATCAAAAGATCAATATTATAAATTTATAAATTTAATAAAAACTTCACCTAAAATGGAATTTAAAAATTTTGAAGACACTCCATTTTTTGACGGGTGCATGCCTATAGAAGAAATTATTAGAAGAGGCGATGAAACATTGAGATATGGCCCAATGAAACCAGTTGGCTTAACAAACCCTCACTCTTCTGCAGAACCATACGCCATTGTTCAATTAAGACAAGATAATAAAACTGGAACATTATATAACATAGTAGGCTTTCAAACTAAAATGAAGCACGGGGCTCAAAAAGATGTCTTTAAAACCATACCTGGATTGGAAAATGCTGAGTTTGCCAGATTAGGCGGTCTTCATAGAAATACTTTTATAAAATCTCCATCTTTATTAGATAGTCATTTACGTTTAAAATCATCCCCAAATATAATATTTGCAGGCCAAATAACAGGTGTTGAAGGGTACGTGGAATCAGCAGCCATTGGATTGCTATCAGGCCTTATTGCTGCNTCAGACTATCAAAACAAGGNNTTTCATTTACCACCTGAAAATACTGCTCATGGAGCTCTACTAAAACACATAACAACTAATGCTAACAAAAACACTTTTCAACCAATGAATATAAACTTTGGTCTTATGCCAGACATTAATTCGCCNATTAATAAAAAAAAATATTTAAAAGGAAGAGATAAAAAGAAAATACAATCTGGGATTGCATTAGANNTGTTTAATAAATGGCTTCCGACAACCTTAAATTANTTATCTCTTTCATATTCAGGAACATTAGACTGATCTTCAACTTTTTCNCCTTTGTTAATATCAAAAAATGTTAAAATTGATACCGCCACAAAAATAGAAGAAAAGGTACCTATTAATACTCCCCAGATCATAGCTAAAGCAAAGTCAGATAATACAGCACCGCCAAAAAAGAAAATTATAAATAATGCTATTAACGTTGTAACAGAGGTAATAACAGTCCTTGAAAGGGTTTCATTTATTGATTTATTATAGATATAATAATGATCTTTTGACTTATAACGCCTTAAATTCTCTCTCACTCTATCAAAAATAACAACAGTATCGTTTATAGAATATCCTGCTGTTGTTAAAATCGCCGCAATGGTGGCTAAATTAAATTCCAATTGTAAAAAAGAAAAAAGACCAACTGTACTAATTACGTCATGTATTAAAGCTATGATGGCGGCTATAGAAAATTGCCATTCAAATCTAAACCATATGTAAACCATTATGGCTAATAAAGATAAAGAGACTGCATATATTCCAGCTATTTTTAATTCATCACCAACCGTCGGGCCAACAAACTCAGATCTTCGAATGGAATAATCATTATCAATAAGTAATTTTACTTTTTCAATCATAGCAATTTGTTGCTTTTGATCACCTTCTTGCTTTTGAATTCTTATTAAATAGTCCCCTTCTTTACCAAATTTTTGGATAGAAATTTCACCAGCTTTTAAGGTTAAAACCTTGTTTCTTAATTCATTAATATTACTTTTTTCATAATTTTTAGCTCTAACCTCAAGCAAAATACCACCTTTAAAATCAATGCCATAATTGAGATTGTTTAAAAAGAGACTTAGAAAAGTTCCTGATATAACTAATATAGAGAATAAAAATGCAAACTTCTTAATAGATAGAAAATCTATGTTAGTGTTTGATGGAATTAATCGTAATAATTTCATAATTAATCCTGGAAAATATAATTTTTTATATCTCTTTTTTTAGAATAAGCTAATACGAGATATTTTGTTATTACGATAGCAGTAAACATTGATGTTATAATACCAATCATTAGAGTTACAGAAAAACCTTTAATAGGGCCACTACCAAAAGAAAACAAAGCTAAAGCTGCAAATAAAGTCGTTAAATTAGCATCTACTATAGTCGAAATAGCTCTTTGAAAGCCAGATTCAATAGCATCAATAATTTCACGTCCAGCTTTATATTCTTCTTTAATTCTTTCAAAAATTAGAACATTTGCATCAACTGCCATGCCCATAGTTAAAACTATGCCTGCTATACCTGGAAGAGTTAAAGTAGCTTGTAAAAGACTTAATAATGCTAAAATGAATATGATATTACAAAATAGAGCAATATTTGCAAAAATACCAAAAATACCATACGTCATTAACATAAATATCATAACGGCTATTAAACCTGCCACACTTGCTATTTTACCAGAAGAAATTGAATCACTCCCAAGACCAGGACCTACAGACCGTTCTTCTAAAATAATCATTGGTGCTGGAAGCGCTCCTGATCTTAAGACCAAAGCTAAATCATTAGTTTCTTGTACACTGAAGGAACCAGTAATCTGACCAGATGAAAAAATCTGGGACTGTATAACAGGTGCACTTACGACTTTATTATCTAGAATAATAGCAAAAGGTTTTCCAATATTTTGTCCTGTTACCCTTCCAAATTTCTTTCCTCCTAAAGGTGATAATTGGAAAGAAACTGAAGGGCTGTTATTTCTATCGAAAGTTGGGCTTGCATCTTTTAACATCTCTCCAGATACCATTACCCGTTTATTTACCATATAAAGTCTACTTGGATTTTTATCTTCTTCCAATATCACATATCCAGGTGGAGCATTAGATCCCCTTTCAATATCATCAGAACTTATAGAAGGATGGACTAACTGAAAATTTAGTTTTGCTGTTTTACCTAAAAGTTTTTTTATCCGGCTAGGATCATCAAGGCCAGGTAATTGTACAATTATCCTATCAGCACCTTGTTGTTGAATGCTAGGTTCATTTGTACCTGTTTCGTCTATTCTTCTTCTGACAATTTCGATAGCCTGGGTCATCGTTGCTTTAGTAATTTCTTGTTTATTAAGGTCAGAAAAATTGACAAAAAATTTATTATTTTTGTTATCTATGATTAAGTTTTTATTTAAGCCTATAATAGCAGACTTTACCTTCTCATTAGGTGTATCACCTCTCTTTTCAAAAGAAACAATTCCTTTTTTTGCAATTAATTTTTTATACCCAATTTTAGATTTTCTTAGAGAGTACCTAATGTCAGACAATAAACCTTGAAGTTTTTCTTCAAAAACAACTTCCATATCTGCTTTTAATAAAAGATAAGAACCACCTTTTAAATCCAAGCCAAGATTTATTTTTTTACCGGGTAAAAAACTATATGAAACATTATTATTTGATATTGAAATAAAATTAGGCATAGCATATACCACACCAAGTAATACACTCATAAGAATTAAGAAGCTTTTAATCTTAGAAGAATTTTTCATGTTTGAAAACGATCTGAAAAAATAAATTATAAATTAAGAGATTATTTTTTTGGCTTAGCTTTTCCTTTTGATTTAATATCAGTATTCTTTACTTTTTCTTCACCTCTTACTTCAGATATCATTTGCCTTGCTAACTCGACTGTTACACCTGATGCTATTTCAACACTAACGGTTTCTGAACCATCTACAGCTTTTGTAACAACACCTAAAATTCCACCAGCTGTTAAAACTTTATTTCCTCTTTTTAAACTTTCAACCATAAGTTTATGTTGTTTAACCCTTTTTTGTTGAGGCCTGATAAGCAAAAAGTAAAATATTATAAAAATTAAAACAAAAGGAAGAAGTCCTTGAAGTGAAAAACCGCCAGCTCCCCCAGCTGCAGATTGAGCGAATGCACTTGAAATCATAAATACTCCTGAAAATATAATTAATCAATTAGGTGTTATATAAAAAAAAACTAATAAAGACCATAGATAATATTTAAAATTTATATATATTACAATTTTACATTTTTGGGCATTAAATATGAGCGATAAAAGTACTGATTTGTTTTTAGAAAGAATAGCAACTGCACTAGAGAGAATTGCTCCACCTGAAAAAAAAATAAATAATTTAAACCAAGGTGAAGGTTTTGTTTTTGATTCTAAAACTGGTTTACTAAGACCTGTCGAAGAAATTAATCGTATACCTTTATCTTTGCTTCAAGGAATAAAACACCAAAAAGAAATATTATTAAAAAATACTTTAAATTTTGCAGAAAATTTACCAGCTAATAATGCTTTATTGTGGGGTGCAAGAGGTACTGGAAAATCATCACTTGTAAAAGCTGTACATGCTGAAGTTTTGACTAAAACCAAAGCATCACATCTTAAGTTAGTTGAAATTCATAGAGAGGACATATCAGAGCTCCCTGATTTGTTAACATTATTATCTCAAAATAAAAATTATAAATTTATTCTTCTTTGTGATGATCTATCATTTGATGCAGGAGAAAACACATACAAAAGCCTAAAAGCAGCTTTGGACGGTGGTATTGAAGGTAAACCGGAAAATGTTTTGTTTTATGCGACCTCTAACAGAAGGCATTTAATGCCCAGAGATATGATGGAGAATGAACGTTCCACAGCTATTAATCCATCAGAGTCGGTAGAAGAAAAAGTTTCATTATCTGACAGATTTGGAATATGGGTGGGATTCCACAATATGTCTCAAGAAATTTTCCTAGAAATTGTATATGCATATTGTGATGAATTTAAAATACCAACAGATAAAGTTACTCTAAAATCAGAAGCTTTAGAGTGGTCAATAACAAGAGGAGCAAGGTCTGGAAGAGTTGCATGGCAGTTTGTACAAGACTTAGCAGGAAGAAATAAAATTAAGATTAATTAATTTAAGTATCTTATAGGGTTTACCGGATTTCTGTTATGTCTAAGCTGAAAGTGAAAATATTCAATATTTTTTGAACTGTAAGCAATTATTTGACCTTTTTTTATAACAGCCCCTTGCTTTACATTAAATCTCCCTACATTAGAATATGCGCTTAACCAACCATTTTTATGTTTTATTAAAATAAGATTTCCAAATTTCTTTATTTCAGAACCAGTAAATGCAACAGTGCCTTCATAAACTGAATAAATTGGCGAGTTAGTTGGTATTTTTATATCAATTCCATCATAATGTTGACCTTTTCCAAAGACACCGAAATCTTTAATGATTTGTCCCTTAGAAGGCCAAATAAACTTGGGAGAATTTAATAACTTAGTATTACTTGACTTATAATTTTTAACCACTTTAGGTTCTTTATTATAAACTTTTCTATCAATTATTAAGTCGACAACAGAATAATCCTTTTTTTCAGGGATTAAAATTTTATTACCAACTTTTAATTTGTATGGTTTGGATAGTTTATTTAAATTTATGATGTCTAATTTATTAACTGCAAATTTCAAAGAGATTATATCTAAATTATCACCAGATCGAACTACATAGAAATTTTTATTTCGCAAAAACAGAATTTGATTTGGTTTTAGATTATAAGGTTTTTTCAGATTGTTATCTTCAATTATTTCCTTTGGTACTACCTTATATTTATTTGCAATAGAATAAATTGTTTCATCTTTTTTGACAAAAATCATTCCATTTAAAGGTATTTTAGAATGACCTTTGGTATTTGATTTATCAAATACGGTCACCTTTTTTTCTATAGCAAAATCTTGCTTTACGTTTTCAACTAAATTTGAAGTTTGGCAACCCAAAAGAAAAATTAAAAAAACTAAAACGGATATATGTTTCAAAAAAAATTCCTTTTAAAATTTTAAAAATAACTAAAATAATACATAAATTCAATCATATTCACTTATTAAAGGAACAAAACTTACTTCTCCTAGGTCTTCCCAAACATCTTCATCTCGAGTATCTTTTATAATAATTTTTTTTAGCCTTTGTCGTTTTGTTGATGTCACTACTGGTGCAATACATATTCCGTTATATCTCACTTGATTTAATAATCTATCATCTATTTTTTTAATAGCACATGTTATAATTAAATGGTCAAATGGAGCTAATTTAGGCCAGCCTAAAAAACCATCACCATGCTCACAAACTATATTTGTAAGTTTGAGCTTTTTAAAACATAAAAGAGCGTTTACCAAAAGAGGCTTAATTCTTTCTATGGAATAAACTCTTCTAGACAAAAGAGATAAAACTGAAGTTTGATAACCAGAACCAGTTCCAATTTCTAAAATTATTTCATTTCCTTTTAATTCCATTGCTTCCGTCATTAAAGCCACAATATATGGTTGACTAATCGTTTGCTCAAAACCAATAGGTAACGGGTTGTTTTGATAAGCGTAGGAGTGAAAGTTAGATGGCAAAAATAATTCTCTTGGTACTTTTTCAATAGCATTAAGAACGTCTTTAGAAGCAATCCCCATTGATCTTAAATTCATAATTAAATTAGCTTTTTGGATTGAATTTTCATATAACATAATCTTGCTTCTAATTATTATTTAAAAAATTTTCGTTGGTTAAATTTAATAATAATGGACTAATTGAAATTTTATTTTGTTTTATTGTTTCTAGATCAGAACTTAATGTTGACTGGCTATGGTTTAGCATACGTCCAATAGTAAAAGATTTTTCTTCCATGTTTATTATTAATTCATCAGCTTTTTTTTGTGAAGCTAGATGAGTGAAATGAAAGTTCTTGGTGTCAGTCTTACTTAAAAATTCATAAGGAAAGTTTACATTATAAAATTTTGGTATACTGCTATCTAAATTTATTAGGTGGTTAATGATTTGTAAACCATTTGTCCTAGATGTTTCATAAGATTGAGAGAAATTATCACCACCACACTGACTAAAGGCAAAAGAATTTATACCTCTAACTGCGCCCTCCCAAGCCGCAGCAACTGTACCTGAGTAGGAAACCTCATCTCCAATATTACTACCTGCATTAATACCACTTAGAATTAAGTCTGGCTTTTTTTCTTTAAATAGATAATTGATGGCAAAAATGACGCAGTCTGTTGGAGTTCCATCTATAACCCAAACTAAGTCAGATAATTGTTCAAAGTTTATTTCTTTTCTAATTGTTATAGATTTTGATTTAGCTGATTGGTTATACTTAGGAGAAATAACAAAAACTTTTTCTGCTAATTCTTCAGCTATTTCTTTAAGTATTTGTAAACCCACTGCATTATGACCATCGTCATTTGTAATTAAGACATTTTGTAATTTTTTTTTCATTGGGTTTAATGAGGCATTTCGATTTTTTTTAAACCTCTCATGTAAGGTAATAATGCATCAGGTATTACTATTGATCCATCTTTTTGCTGATAATTTTCTAGAATTGCAATCATAGTTCTGCCTACTGCTAAACCAGAACCATTAAGAGTATGTAAAAAATCAATTTCATTACTAACTTTATCTTTAAACTTAGCATTCATCCTACGAGCTTGAAAATCTCCACAATTGGAACATGATGATATTTCTCTATATAAACCTTGGCCAGAGTTTTGTCCCGGAAGCCATACCTCTAAATCATATGTTTTTTTTGCAGAAAAACCAACATCACCCGAACATAACATCATAACTCTGTAAGGTAATTTTAGTTTTTGAAGAATTTTTTCAGCACAAGAAACTAAATATTCTAATTCTTCATTAGATTTAGAAGGATGAGTAACAAACACCATCTCAACTTTTGAAAACTGATGTTGCCTTATCATACCTCTAGTATCACTACCCGCAGCTCCTGCTTCAGACCTAAAACAAGGAGTATTAGCAACAAACCTTAAAGGTAAATTATTTTTGTCAATTATTTCATTGCTTACAATGTTAGTAAGAGGAACCTCAGCTGTTGGTATCAACCACCTATTATCAGTCGTATGGAAAAGGTCATCAGAGAATTTTGGCAATTGCCCAGTTCCAAATAAAGCATGTTCTTTAACAATAAATGGAGGAGAAATTTCTTCAAATTCATCATCATTTAAGTGAGTTTCTATCATGAATGTTGACAAAGCTCTTTCGAGTAACGCTAATTGTCCTCTTAATAAAACAAATCTAGAACCTGATATTTTACTCCTCTTTTAAAATCCATTTGGTTGAGCTTTTCTCCAATTTCAACATGGTCTAAAGGATTAAAAGAAAATTGTGGTTTCTCTCCCCAAGATTTTATGAATTGGTTTTCGTCTTCTGATTTACCTTCAGGAACATCGTCTTCAAGACTGTTTGGTAATTCTATCAAAAGATTATTCAATTTTAGATTTAGATCTTTTACTTTTTCATCCATTATTGTTAAATCTAATTTATAGTCAGAAATATTTTTTTTCAGAGAGGAAATATCAGCACCTTGGGAAATTAAAAGACCTATATCTTTAGATGCTTTGTTTCTTTTTTCTTGTAAAATCTGCATTTTTGTCTGGTAAGATCTAATATCATTATCAATATCAAGTATTTCAGAAGAATTTAATGATATTCCTCTTCTTTTCATCAGTTTTTCAAATTGTTTAGGGTTATTTCTAATATACTTAATATTATGCATTTATTGCCTCTTCTTATTATTCTTTACTAAGAAA
>JGI20155J14468_10003001_pt1 | contig 12042 bp, 9 predicted proteins | sample COG_05_FD_14468 | JGI IMG/M metagenome (IMG submission 14468)
GCCGGAAAACCATGAGAGAACACCAAAATGCCCGCTAGTAATACTTTTTCAAAGTTATTCAGCCACGCGCCGATTCGGCCCCTGCAGCAGCACATGGAAAAAGTTCAAGCGTGCACAGAAAAACTTTTTGATTTCTTTCAAGCGGTTCATGCAGACGATTGGGACGCTGTTGGGCAGGTATACGATCAAATTTGTGTCATCGAAGGCCTCGCTGATGATGATAAAAGGAATATGCGATTGAGCCTCCCCAAGAGCTTGTTTATGCCGATCAATCGAAATGATCTACTCGAGCTCATTTCCAAACAAGACAAGGTAGCGAACTGCGCCAAAGATATTGCCGGCACGATTCTTGGCAGAAAAATGCGCATCCCTACTGAAATCCAAGGTGCGCTTTCAGAGTATCTTGAAGCCTCAATAAAAGCTGTGGTCGAAGCCAATACCATCGTGCACGAGCTCGATGAACTGATTGAAACCGGCTTTGGGGGCCGCGAAGTCGAGTTCATTGAAAAGCTGATTGTCAAACTGGATGACTTAGAAACTCAGTCTGACAAACATCAAATCATCATTCGTGCCCAGCTACACGCCATTGAAAGCGAACTGCCCCCGGTAGACGTCATGTTCCTGTACAAAATTTTTGAGTTGATTGGCAATCTTGCCGACCGAGCTCAAAATGTCGGTGATCAAATCCATACGATCGTTGCACGCTAGGGTTACTTAACAAAGCCAATAAATCCTAACTTCATTCATCCATTTACAAGTTTTACAAAGACGAGTTTTGCTATGGAAATTATTTCACAATACGGCTTTTTATTATTAGTCATTGCTTGTTGCTTTGCCTTTTTTATGGCGTGGGGCGTCGGCGCCAACGACGTCGCGAATGCGATGGGAACCTCCGTTGGTTCGGGTGCCATCACCATCAAACAGGCAATTATCATTGCAATGATTTTTGAGTTTGCTGGCGCTTATTTGGCGGGTGGCGAAGTCACCTCGACAATTCGCAAAGGCATCATTGACCCGCTGGTTTTACAGGACTCNCCTGACCTGTTGGTTTTTGGAATGATGTCTTCATTATTAGCCGCAGGCATCTGGTTACTGATTGCCTCACTTTTTGGCTGGCCCGTGTCAACGACCCATTCCATCGTCGGAGCAATCGTGGGCTTTGCTGCCGTTGGCATCAGCGTCGATGCAGTTAACTGGGGTAAGGTCGGCACCATCGTTGCAAGCTGGGTCACATCACCCCTGATGGCGGGCACCCTTGCATTCTTCTTATTTAAAAGCGTCCAAAAGTTAATTCTGGATCAAGAAAACCCTTTAGAAAAAGCCAAGACCTATGTGCCCTTTTATATGTTTTTGACCGGTTTTTTGATCGCAATGGTGACCTGTGTCAAAGGTCTAAAGCACCTTGGTTTGGATTTGTCGACGATCGAATCAATCCTCTATTCTTTCCTTGTCGGCATCATGATTGCCGTCCTCGGAAAAATTGCCCTAAGCAAAATCAAACCCGAGCCCATCACAAAAAATGGCAACCGCTTTGACAACGTGGAAAAAGTATTTGGGGTACTCTGCATCATCACGGCCTGCGCGATGGCCTTTGCCCATGGTTCTAACGATGTCGCCAATGCCGTTGGACCGCTAGCCGCCATCAACAGTATTGTCGAAAACGGCGGCACGATCGTGCAAAAGTCCTCCATGCCGATTTGGATACTTTTCCTTGGCGGCGCCGGTATTGTGATAGGGCTTGCAACGCTGGGATACAAGGTCATCGCAACCATTGGTAAAAAGATCACTGATCTCACGCCATCGCGCGCTTTTGCCGCAGAACTCGCAGCTGCAGGCACGGTTGTACTGGCAACCTATTTAGGCGCGCCCGTATCAACAACCCATACCCTTGTTGGCGCTGTTCTAGGCGTTGGCTTGGCCGGCGGCATTGTGGCGATCAATCTTAGGGTCGTTGGCACCATCTTTACTTCTTGGGTGGTCACCCTGCCTGCTGGTGCCGGCCTGTCCATCTTGTTCTTCTTTATTTTTAAAGCCATCTTTTTGGCCTAACAGTATTGGTATACCNATGCGCAGAATCGAGCGATGCTTTAANCGTGTGGCCAGCGTCGAGTGAGATTCGAGGTTCNAAGAAAGCGCGTAAGCGGGTAACCGACTAGCCTGACCTTCTAAAATAAAGCCGCGGCGGATTTCGCAGGCCACCCCGAGAAAGATACGCCTTTATGAAAGAGCGCGTATTACAGAGCAAGTATTAAAGAGCAAGTGGGAATTTACGATTCAATCGCTCCGCCGACCATTCGATCTTCGCCCATTCGCACTTTCGAAAAAATCTGAAGTTGACAAGCCGTTCCCGGCTTTTTAAAGAGGAAATTGGTGGAGCTAGGCGGGATCGAACCGCCGACCTCGTGACTGCCAGTCACGCGCTCTCCCAGCTAATCTATAGCCCCACACGAAACTTTTAAGATCCTCGGTGGATGGATCTGTCGACTCAGAGCGCGTGACCGTCCCGCGCTGTCGTGCGCGACCCCGGCCCAGCTAATCTATAGCCCCACACGAAACTTTTAAGATCCTCGGTGGATGGATCTTTTCCTTGTCAAAAGCCCTAAATCAGCACTTTCCAACGAAGACGCGCATCCTATCGCGATCATTGCGTTCGTTCAAGTAATTCAGCATTACGCCCGCGGTAATCGACTACCCGGCGCGGGCGGCGCCTCTGGCGGCCCCGCAAAACACTGCGCAATGCTCATCCATTCGTGCGCGGCATCCCCGTACAAAGTGAGGTCCACATCCGCTACATTCCGCACTTGCGTGACAACATGACAAAAATCAACCGCGCTGCCTTCAACAAAATTATCTTCCGAGAATTCGTTAAAACGCCAAACCGCCCCGCTCGGCGCCGTGAGCTCAACATAGGGCGCAGGCCCCGGCGGCGTCTGCTTTCGGTTCACGAAAGTCCAGCCATAGGTCTTGACCCCAATCACCACAATATTCTGGATTCGGTCCGAATCAACTCGAGTTTGGCCTAGCGCGTCAAACACTGCCTGGCCATGGGCCCAGGTTTCCATTTGGCGCGCGGTGCCAAACATTTTGACCCCCATGTCCGGGCCGAACCAGGGCACACGAGCATCTGGCGCAAGCTTGCCCAGCAGCGCCGATAAATCTTGTAACTCCGAGAACCATCGCGTGAGCAGCGCGGCGCCTTCAAGCGTTGGGTTCATCAACGCATTGGTTTTTGAGGCGTTTTGTTTCATTGCCAGAAATTGATCCGGATCGGTCAGCGCGAGCTTTGCCGCCAAATCCGTGCCGTGCAGATGCTGCACCACCTTATTGATGGTCCAGTTTTTAAACGTGGTCGGGCGCGCCCAATCGGCAACACTAAGATCCGCAAGCAGCGCATGGAGCACCTGCCCCTCCAGTAAAAAATCCTCAGCAATCGTACTCATGACGCGCTCCCTAACTGTCGGTATTCTGCCTCGAGTTTCTTGGCTTGTTTTTTAGACACCCCGCCCAAGGTATTCAGCGCGTGCCGAACCCGAGCTCGCGTCAAATCCGGCCCCAACACCACCATCGAATCAAACAGCGGCGGCGCCACCGAGCGTCCGCTGATCGCGATAAAGAGCGGCGCTAAAAAGTCCCGAATCTTAACGCCCATGGTTTCGGCAAGTTGCTTGAGCCCTGCTTGCAGCGTTCCGCTGCGCCAATCACTCGCCTGCTCTAAATGCCAAAGACTAAACTGCAGCACTTTGATTGCGACCTCAGGCTCTGTTTTCAGCTTCGCGAAGTGTTCCGCCTCAATCAGCGGCAGGCCCTCCAGTAAAAATCCCGCCAAAGGCGCCACATCACTGAACACTTCCACCCGTTCTTTAATGAGCGGAATAATCTGCATGAGTTTGTCGCGGTTAAACGCCCAATCGGCTAATCGGTCTGCAAGCGCCTCATCGTCTAAAGTTTCCCGCAGCCAGCGGCCGTTCAACCATTTGAGCTTTTCCACGTCAAATACTGGCGCGCCCATGCTAATCCGATCAATATCGAAATTTGCGACCATTTCATCCAAGGTAAACTTCTCTTCACCAGACGGCAGGCTCCAACCCAGCATCCCCAAATAATTCAGGACCGCTTCCGGCATATAGCCCATATCTTTATAAAACCGGATGCTGGTTGGATTTTTACGTTTGCTCAATTTGCTTTTGTCGGGATTGCGGAGCAGCGGCATGTGAATGAGCTCTGGCATGGGCCATCCAAAGTACTGATACAACAATTGATGCTTGGGGGCCGAGTTGATCCACTCTTCCCCGCGAATAATATGCGTAATCTCCATCAGGTGATCATCCACCACCACCGCCAGATGATAGGTCGGGAACCCGTCGGTTTTTTGCAGCACCTGCATATCGACCTGGGCGTAATCAATCTCGATGGCGCCACGCAGTCGGTCCTGAATCGTGCAAACCCCACTCGCCGGGACTTTCATTCGAACCACAAAGGGCGTGCCGGCCGTTTTTTGCGCCGCGACGTCCTCAGCCGTTAGCTGACTGCACAAACCGTCATAACGCGCTGTCTGACCCTCTGCCATTTGCGCTTTGCGCATCTCATCCAAGCGCTCGCTGGTGCAAAAGCAGTGGAACGCATGGCCGTTGTCGAGCAAAGTTTGGGTATGCGCCTTATAAATGGGCAGGCGCTCGCTCTGCCGATAGGCGCCCTTAGGGCCGCCCACATCAGGCCCCTCATCCCATTGTAGGCCCAGCCATTTTAAGGAATCTAAAATCGTTTGCTCAGAGGCTTTGGTGCTGCGTGCAAGGTCTGTGTCTTCAATGCGCAATAAAAACTCACCGCCATGCTGTTTCGCAAAACAATAACTAAACAGCGCCATATAAGCGGTGCCGACATGCGGGTCTCCCGTTGGCGATGGTGCCACACGTGTTCTAACCATAACGTTTACTCACTTATTTTGACGCGCGGCTTGTTTGAAGCTTTGCTTGAGATTGCGGCCGCGCAATAGGCTTTTCCAGCGAAGAACCCTTGCGTTGGTGATGGTACACTACCTGCCATCAAAGATTAATTCAGAATTCATGACTCACCCAATCCTTTCCGTTGCGCCCATGATGGGTTGTACCGACCGACATTTTCGCTACCTACTGCGCCTCATCAGTCCGAAGGCGCTTTTGTACAGCGAAATGATTACGACCGGCGCCCTGCTTTACAACGCGCCCGAGGCGTTTTTGCAGCATGCCCAGGACGAACCGGTGGCACTCCAATTGGGCGGCAGCGACCCCAAAGCGCTTGCCGCCTGCGCAGTGCTGGCCGAGTCATTCGGCTATCAAGAAGTGAATTTGAACTGCGGCTGTCCAAGCGACCGGGTACAAACTGGCGGCATCGGCGCCTGCCTCATGGCAACCCCCGAGGTGGTAGCCGACTGCTACCGCGCCATGCAAGCAGCAACCGCTCTACCGATCACGATCAAATGCCGCATTGGTATTGATGACCACGACAGCTATGACGATTTTTTGGGCTTCATCGCACCGAACTATGAAGCAGGTTGCCGTTTGTTTGTGGTGCACGCCCGTGCGGCCATCCTTAAGGGACTTTCGCCCAAAGATAATCGAGAGATTCCGCCTCTGAAGTACGACTATGTCACCCGGATCCAAAAAGATTTTCCAGAGGCCGTGTTTGTTTTAAACGGCGGACTCAAAACCGTTGAGGATGTCCTCGCTGCGCGTGCGCAAGTCCCGAGCCTCATGCTAGGACGCGCCATCTATAATGACCCCTGGTTGCTGCATCGCCTCGATGTCGCGCTCGATCAAGCCCACGCCATTGACCCCGCGGCCATCATTGACCAATTTCGAGACTATATGCAGGTACAATTAGCCCAAGGCGTTCGTTTAAAACACATGACACGACACCTATTGGGCCTGTATCTTGGCCAGCCTGGCGCTAGAAGCTACCGACGCTACCTGAGCGAGCATATGTTTGAAGACGACGCCGGCATTGAGGTCTTTGACCGAGCCATTACCCACCGCCAAACACCGAACAGGACAGCACGCTATGATGAATAAACTCTCCAGTTGGTTTAACCAATCAATCGAAGTCCCGGCAGTCGACGACGCGCCCGACGAACTTGAACTGGCGACGGCCGCTTTAATGATGGAAGTGGCTCGAGCAGATTTTGAACAAAGTGAAGAAGAGCGCAGCCTCATGCTGCAAAAGCTGGGCGCGCGCCTGAAGCTTACCGATGAGGCGGTCACGGGTCTGCTCTTGCTCGCACAGGATGCCTCTGAAGAAGCCCATGACCTGTACAGCTTCACGAGCATTATTAATGAGCGCTTTACCTACCCCGAGAAGAAGCAGCTTGTGGTCAATCTCTGGGAAATTGCCTTAGCGGATGCCCACATCGACCCCCAGGAAGACCACATCATTCGTCGTATCGCAGGATTGCTCAGCGTCGATCACAGCGACGTTATCCACGCGCGCGCCAAAGCACGCGATCAATAGGCCATCAACAGCGGGTCAACGCGATCACGATCGCAGATCAGGTTTCGCGAGTCGGCACGAAAGCCTTGATATAGCCCGTTGCGGCCCGTTGATTGAATCACCGCTGGGGTTATCCTCTAAGCCACGTTGCGCGCTGGTTGCGGGGAGCGCTCAGCGCATTGGTGGAATCTGGGCCAGGGCGGGAACTCAGACCCAACACCCGAGTGCGACGACCGATTCGTTTCGCCATTGGTTTAATGATTGGTTTAATGATTGATTAGCGATTACAACGCAAGCACATAGCCCGGTGCCTTAAGCACCTATTAACCCGTCGCGCGCAGGCCCTTTTGAGCCGACTCGGGGCACTGCGCTTCTAGCGCACAAACCAAATCGCGAAAGGCTTCAAAATTACGATGATTGAGTTGCATGAGCGTTTTATGCGCGTCGAGCACTTGGTCATGCAGACCTTCTTCCGTGATTTGATCCGCCACCAGTTCTGCCATATCGGCATAGCCGTTGTTTGACGCTTTTAAAATCACGAAAATCTCATCGAAACCCATACTGGCAATCACCCGATGGATATCCTCATGGCCAAACAACAGCGTTGGCTTAAATCCAAATTGCGATCGAGTTGCGATCGCAATTTTAGCGAGGAAGCCTAGAGCGGTGCTGTCTAAGCATTCCGTATCGCTCAAATCCACGATCACAGACTTTAGAATATCGATTTCGTTGAGGTGCTGAAGGAACTGATTGAGAATCGGACCCTGGGTCACTCTCACATCGCCAACAGGCTTTAAGACGTGGCTTGCATCAACCACCTTGTGCAGGATTCTACCGGTCATATCCAACCTTCCTTACGAGGCTTAACACAGATGCATCATCTGCTAACCCATCGTCCGAAACTTCAAATAAACGTTCGAGCAAGCCTTCCACTTCACCCGAATCCCCCAAAGCAAACGCTTTTAACGTTGCTTCTTTTTCCGCTAAGGCTTCGCCGCGCAGGCCTTGTAAGACCCCATCCGACATGATCAGCAACTTAAATTCAGGTGCCAACGCAAGCTGGACGGCATCATACTCCTTAGATTTCAATAAACCTAGGGGTAATTCACCGGCTTCCAGCACCTGTACTGCGCCATTTTGTACCAGCAAAGGATGCGGAAAATGGCCCGCTGAACAATACCGCAGTTGATTATTCCGAAGATCAATAATTCCCAGCACACAAGTTACATGATGATCAAAGACCGCCTCGCACAAGGCCTCATTGATTTGCGCCATCATGCGTCCGATCGAGAGGCTCGAGTCGGCCGCCGCCATCAGCACCAAACGCTCTACCTGCTCATTGAGCAGTACCGTAACCAAAGCACTCCCTGTGCCATGACCCGAAACATCCGCAAGGCAAAACAGCACTTCATGGGCCCTGATCGAACTGTACTGAATAAAATCGCCTGTCAGCATGAGCGACGGCCGGATGTCATGCGCAACCGTCAGGCCCTTTAAATTAAGCGCCGCCTCAGGCATTAACATTTTTTGGACGCTCGCGCCCAATGCTTGATCTTCCTCCACCGCCAGTAAACTTGCGGCCATGGCTTGCAGCTTGCGCGTTGCTTGCTTTTTTTGACGTCCGACTTTGGCTTGCCGCTCAAAGGTATCGAGCTTGGCCTGCCAGTAACTGGAGAGTCCATCGGTATTACTGAGCGCGGCCGGCACGAGATCACACCCACCCTGGCCATAGAACGCTTCCAAATCAGAAGCCGACACAGGCCCAAACAAGAGCATTTGCAAACTGGGCCAGCGCTGCATCCACCTGGCAAACTGTGGCAGACATTGGGTTAGGGCGTCGCCCGCTTGAATCAACAAGATTGCCGGACTAAGGGGCAGTTCATTGAATGACCGCATCAAGGCATCCACCGAAACCACTTTTACCCGAGGATTCTCATGAAGCTGACGATGCACCCAATCACCAACAGGGCATAAAGGATCTTCGCCACAAACGAGGTAAATGTTTGCGTTGTCTGACATTAACGATCGTTCAGCATCAGAACCTCAACACGGTCGAAACCATTGCACTCAACCCCCCTTCACCGATTCAGACCGGCAAATTGCGCAATTAGCGTAGCGCTGATTCAAGCTCAGTCCAAGCTTTTTCGAGCCGCTTTTCAGAGATGGGGACCCGCGTGCCAACCGGTTGCGCAAACAGCGACACCCGATACTCTTGCAGTAGCCATTCAAATTCACCCGCCAGCCGGCGCTGTTCCACACTAAGCCCAGTTAAACGCGTTTGGAAGCGCGCCACTTTGGCTAAGTTTTCATTTTCTCGCGCCAAATTGCCGGGCAGTTTATCGAGTCTGTAATCAATGGCTTTAAGATACCGGGCATAAGACATTAGCCAAGGCGCCTCAATTTGGGTCACGAAGCGAGCACGAAACAACCACTGCAGTTGGGCGTCAATATCCATTCGGGTTGCCTGCACCGGCGGGCTCACAAGCTTCGCCAGCAGAATCTCAATACGGGTTGCCGTCTTTAACGCCTCCGTTAGCGCCGCAACCAGTCGCTGACCACGCTCAAATAACTGTCCTCGGCCCTCTAACCGTTCTTGAAACAGGGCGGCCGTGCGCACGATTGGCTGATCATCAACCAAGGTATGTCGAAAAATGGCGTCGATCAGATCGGCCTGCAACCGCGGGGCATCGCCTCGGGCGGCATACTGCAAGCCAAGCGCCTTCAGACCCGGCAATTGCTTTTGCAGGTATCGCCGTTGGTCGGGTAAAGACAACGCAAGCAGCCTTGCCACACCCTGAGGATGTGCTCGCTCGGCACTGCCTACGTCTTCAAACACGACGATATCCACATGATCGATCTGATCCACCAATGCGGGGTAACCCCTTATTTCGATCGCGCCTTCTTGGGTTGTGACGCTGGCCGGCAGGGTTTCGAAATCCCAAGTTTTGAGGCCGACTCGAGCCAGCGCATGCGTCGGCTGACGATCTGGCGCGCGGGCCTTAAACTGCTGAAAAAGCGCAGCCAGGTTCCGCCCTGAACCCAAGACCTTACCTGAGGCATCAACCACCCGCACTTGAATCGAGAGATGTTTATCCAATCCTGCTACTTGAAAATCCGATTCGGCAATCGCAACGCCCGTCATGCGAAAAAGGCGGTCTGCTAAGGCCGCTCGAAGCGAGCCTTTGGACGCATCCAGCCCGGCTAGCGCTTTTTCAGCGAACTCCGGGGCCGGCACAAAATTCTTACGCAACGCTTTCGGCAGCGACTTGATTAGGGCGAGGCATTTTTCCGGCAGCAGTCCCGGCACGAGCCAGTCCAGCTTTTCGCTCGAAACCTGATTCAGCAGCGATATCGGCACATCAATGCTAACGCCGTCATCCGCGGCGGCCGGGTCAAACGCATACTGCAGCGGCAAAGCATTATTACCAACCGACAAGGCGTTGGGGTACAGCGATTCAGAAATGGCCGCATCGCGCTGCATCAGAAATTCCCGGGTCAGCGACAAGCGCCCTCCCAAACCGCGATCTGACTTGAGCGCCTCGGTTAGATCAATCTCGCTCACCACGGTCTGCGGCAAGGCCGAGTCATAGAACTCAAACAACCTTTGATGATCTACCAGCAGGTCTCGCTTGCGACTTTTGGACTCTAATGCTTCGATTTCATCAATCAGCACTTCGTTTTTGCGCAAAAACTTAAACCGGTCCACCAACTGTCGCATGACCAGTGCGTCTTGAATAAAAAGATCCCGAGCGCCGCTCGGGTCAATGTTCGAGTAATCGGTTTGCCGGCGCTTCACCAGCACAACCCCAAACAAGCTGACTTCCTCAAAACACAGCACTTGCCCACGGGTTACATCAAAGTGGGGTTCAAAATAGCGCCGCTTCACCAAGTGCTCGGCGGCAGACTCAACCCATTCCGGCTCGATCTCGCAATTGGTGCGGGCGAACAATCGGCTCGTTTCAACCAGCGCTGCCGCCATCAGCCACTTCGGCTTGCGCTTAAAGAGACTCGATGCGGGAAAAATATGATACCGGCGATTTCTAGCACCGGCATAATCACCCTTGTCTGTGCGCTCTGCCACCTGCCCAAGATAGCCCGGCAACAACGCCCGATGTACCTGCTCGTAATCACTCTCGCCTCGGTTGATTCGGAACTTCTTCTCGCGGCAGATGAGCAGGAGCTGAGTGTGAATCTCTCGCCAATCCCGCATTCGCAGGTAGGATAAAAACTGGCTTCGACAGAACTTCCGAAGCTCGCCCTGGGTTGAGGCTTGCCGCGTCGCCTCAAACCCCTCCCAAAGCTTCACCAAATCTAAAAAGTCTGATTGACCGTGCCGCCATTGTCGATGCGCCTCATCGGCCTTTTGGCTGGCGTCGGCTGGCCGCTCCTTCGGATCTTGGACCGACAGACCGCTGACAATGATCAGGACCTCTTTTAAGCAACTGAATCGATTGGCCTCAACCAATGTCCTCGCCAAGCGCAAATCCACGGGGAAATCCGCCAAGTCGCGCCCCACCCGCGTCAGCCTGCGCTCGCCATCAATGGCCTGCAATTCCGTTAACAGTTGAAACCCATCGGAGAGTTGGCGCTGCTCTGGGCGCTCTATAAAGGGAAACTTTGCGGGATCCCCCAGCTTGAGTTTCATCATTTGCAGCAACACGGCCGCTAGATTGGTACGCAGAATTTCAGGCGTCGTAAACTCGGGCCGGCCGAGAAAGTCTTCTTCGCTATAAAGCCTGAAACACACCCCATCGCTGATGCGTCCGCAACGCCCTTTACGCTGATCCGCGCTGGCGCGAGAGATCGCCTCGATGGGGAGCCGTTGGATCTTTGATGTCACGCTGTATCGTGAAATCCTCGCCATCCCTGGGTCAATCACATAGCGAATGCCCGGCACGGTGAGCGAGGTTTCTGCAACGTTCGTGGTTAGCACGACCCGAGTCTGGCGTAGGGGCGAGAACACCCGGTTCTGCTCTTTAGCCGAAAGACGCGCATACAGCGGCAAAATTTCAGCTGGCACCTTCCACTTTTTGCGCAATAACAGCGCAACTTCGCGGATTTCTCGCTCGCCCGCTAAGAAAATGAGCACGCCGCCCGGGGATCGGTGACCGCGCTCTAGGGCCATAATTTCATTGAGGGCCTCAAGAATCCCCATTTGCAGACCCGCGTCGGCCTCGTCTTGCGCGGCCTGCTCGGTCATGGGCCGGTACCGCACCTCAACCGGATAGGTTCGGCCAGAGACCTCGATGACTGGCGCATCATTGAAGTGCTTTGAGAAACGTTCTAAATCAATGGTCGCCGACGTAATAATGACTTTAAGATCGGGGCGCTTCGGTAGTATTCGTTTGATATAGCCCAATAAAAAGTCGATGTTCAAACTGCGCTCATGCGCCTCATCGATAATGAGCGTGTCGTATTGCTCTAGAAACCGATCGTTCTGCGTCTCGGCCAATAAAATCCCGTCGGTCATGACTTTAATTAGGGTGCGATCGCTGGTTTGGTCCCCAAAACGAATCTGAAAGCCCACCTGCTCGCCGATGGGCACCGCAAGCTCTTCGGCCAGCCGCGCCGCCACCGTAC
>JGI20155J14468_10003008_pt1 | contig 12026 bp, 7 predicted proteins | sample COG_05_FD_14468 | JGI IMG/M metagenome (IMG submission 14468)
TTCTCTTCTCCCGTTAAAGCTTGCGGTCCTTCTGAAATCAATTCCACCGTCTTCTTCGCTCCGTCATCGTCATCGTCAAAATCATCATCATCAAAATCGGTCGTCATCGTGTCGGCGCAAAATGAATGAAATTTAGGTGAAATTCAATCTTCTCTCTTCTTCTCTTTCTTTTCTCAGTGCTCTTCCAATTTGCGCGCGACACCAAAAACAAAAACAACCCGATATCTCAACAAAATCTGTCTGTTTGAAGAGTGTGCGCGAGAGAGAATGAATGGAGCGTTTCTTGAACGAAAAGTTGTTTCCTTTTTCGCTTTTTTCTCTGTCGTCACAAAAATAAAAATACCGACAAAAGTCTGACGTTTTCAGAGGCCCAATCATCTTGCCTACACTTTCAAAAGGTTCAAAAAAGTGCTCACAACTCTCCTCCAACTGTTGTTTTGCAAAAATGTTCTGAACCACAAAAAAAAAATTTCAAACTTTTCTCATCTCTTCTTTTTCTTTATTCTTCTTTTCTTCGCAAACAACACAACGAACAAAAGTAACGAGATGACGACGACTTTGACGAATACAACACAGAAGAAAAAGAAGAGCTCTTCCGTGTTGATGGTGTTGTTCTCGATCTTACGAACGTGCGCTCTCGCTCTGATCACGTTTCCGATCGCGTTTGTTTTGCACGTTTTCGCGGTTTTTCTTTTGCCGTGGGAGATTACGAAAGCAACCGCGAGTGAGATTTTTTCTCATCATCATTCGATGAAGAAGACAAAGACGAAGACGAACGACGATTCAGATGATTCAGACGACGACGACGAATGCGTGGAAAGGGAGACGAAAAGAGTGGTCACGATATCGCGCGCGTTTCGACGCATCCTCGAGAACGGGAATGGTTTTACCATCAAAGCTTTGTTTTTAGATGATGCGTCAAAACCACCAACGTCGAATACGACGCATACGTCCTTGAAGTTCTTTCAAGAGCAACATAAATACGTCGTCGAGGAGTTGAAATTTCAAGTGGAGGAAGCGGAATCACGCTTTCGAGCGAGCGTGCAAAAGATACGCGAGAGCGAGATACAGCGAGTGAAACTGAACGAAAAGTTACAGGAGACGGCGAGGAAGTTAGCGAGAGCGAGCGGGAAAGACGTGAGAGTGAGTCAGTCGTCGAAGACGCACTACGGTAGTGGGAGTAAGCGAGAATACGAGGACGATAGGAATAGCAGTCACGGGGGGAATTCTAGCGCGGAGATGTTCGCGACGGGATGTTTGTGCGCGTATTATTTGTACTGCTTTTACGACGTGGAGGATCCGTTCAAATTCGACCGAAAAATGGCGACGCTGGTGCCTTTGTTTTGGGTGGCGTGTTTGGCGGTGAATTCGAATGGGGTTAATAAGTTGGCGACGGTCGCGAACCTTATTTTGACCGGGTATTTTGGCGCTTTGGTATATACGAATCAAAGAACGATGACGCAATGAACACACGAAGTGACGACAGTATATTATACTCCACACTAAACCAGCTACATCTATTACTACTACTACTATATATATAAGCTTGTAACAAAAATGAGATCGATATTACGCTGTACACATTTTAATCGACCTACACTTGACCGCTCTTACCCGGCAACGGCGACGCGTCGGTATTCGACGTCATCATCATGCTCTTCTTCAACTCTCGCGAACCCCACACTCTGGAGACGTACGACAATACCCAAGGAGCTAACGTCTTATTACTCGGATCCCTCGCGTTTTCCTCGTAATATTTTGCCCATAATCCAGGATTATATTCTTTTATATTCGACGAGCTTCCGGAAAACGCATTCGTCCGAGAGTCGTATAGAAGTAAAGGCGAGTTCCCTGGCGCGTTTGAAAAAAACTCGCCTACAACTAAACTCCGCGGACGTCTCACCCACTCTTTCGGTGTAGCTAACGCAGCTTGGACGTAACGCACGTTATTCTCCAAAACTAAGTTCCATCCAAAATGGGTGTGACCAAAAGCGTGAGTATGCGAGTCCTTCCCCGATTTCTCGAGATGTAATATTTCTGTGACGCGCTCTATGCGTTCGTTTAAGATATTCGAGCCAACCGCTTGCGTCAACTTCGGATAGAGCAAGAAGCGCTTCTCTGGGATTAACTCAATCCTCGGAAGAAAATGCGAAAACGTAATCACCGTCACGTCTTTGCCTTCCTCTTTCGCTCGCTTCACGTTTTCTAAAAATCGTTCAAATTTGCCATCCGCGTCGTTCAAAGCGTCAATTTTCTTCGAAATGTAATAATCGTCTGACTTTATCGTCGTCGTCTTCGTGATCTCTTTTTTCCACGCGTCGAGTTTCGGCCACTTGCATAAACGATAATCCGTCATAACCCTCTCGACACCGGGAATGTTCACGCCCTCGGGCGCTTCCACCTCTTCTTCCGTATCGAACTCCCGCTCGTACCAGCTATGCACGGGAGCTATGAATACCCTCCTTTTTGCGTCGTCGTTCGGGCCACCAATCCCTTCTCCCGATGATGGATCCGTTTTCACCCCTAATCTCTCGCACAGCTTAAACACCGATTGAATCTTCTCCAGCGAACATTTTTCCTCTTTCGAGGCACACCACAGGTCGTGATTGCCAAAAGTATAAAAAACGCAATCAAACTTCTTCAAACACGCGCGAAAACACCGCTCTAAATCGCTCAACTTTTCCGCGACGTCGCCGGCGATGATGAGTATCGAATAGCAGTCGTCATCTTTGTTGTTGTTACTGTTCGAGGAGGATGGCATCTGCTCGATGAATCTCTCGTTTTCCTTCGCGTCAAAGTGGACGTCGGAAATGAGAAAAACTTTGATGTTTCCCTCGCGATGATGATGATGATGAGAATGATGATTATGATGCGTTACTTTTGGATTGGAAGATGCTCCCATGACGTTGGGACTCCTTTTTGTCAATTTGGTATTAGAAGCAGCGTTCGCATGAGCAGCACATCGCGGTGACGATAACGCCATGAGGTAAAAGAATGAAGAGCGAAAATCACCTAAGAACGGTTACTCTTTGTGCGCACATACGAATACTGTGAATAACAAACATCAACGAGGAAGTTCCAACACCTCACGACGCGGTATCATCGCTCGAAGTACTACTCACCGCGTCTAAGAAATCTTGCGGCTGTAAATTGGTCACGTACCCTTGTCCAATCTGACAACTGGCGCCGTTCAACTTGACGCCGCGCAACACGTTCTCGACCAACAGTTCCGGCATCAACTCTTCGATTTTCTTTTGCACTTGAATTCTCGTCGTGGAGGACGTTTCGTCTAATAAATTACACGCGATTTCAATTTCCATTTTGTTGTTTTGACGCGATGGTGATGGTGTTGATGGTGTTGTTGTTGTTCGCATCAGCGCCATGCTTTGGACGTTCGGTAACCCGTCGATTTCGTTTCGTTGACTGACGCGTTTCGCAATCTGTTTTCCCAAATCGAGCGCGAGTTTCTCTTGACTCTCGTCGCTCAGTTCGCATATCATTGGCACGTTGTAATTCACCACAAACGGCACTGCACCGACGCAACACACGCCTTTTTCTTCCACGTCGCTTTTCTCGCTCGAGCCAAAATCCGGCTTCACCTCCCACTTCTGCATTCGGTCGTACACGTCGGAAGCACCGACCCACGTCTCGTTTTCCCCGTTGGCGGAGAAGTACCCTAATTTTCGTCTAATTTCAGCTAATTCTCTCCGCTCGCGGTTACTCTCAGTATCCTTCTCTCTAGCACTATTCGCGCTGGCCTCACCACCTATGCCATCATCACCACCTTTTACCATCGTCGCGTGCCCGTACATGTACGCGTTCACCCCTAACTCGTCCCCGAATCGCCTCCCGACTGCTCTCGCCGCTTCCTTCGCCGCGTCCATATCGCACGTCCCAATCGGGTGCACCGAAACGTGGTCCACAATCCCAAGCCTCGGGTGCGTCGCCGAGTGTTTCTTAAACGAGCCAATTTCCATAAACGCCGACGTGGCGACTTCGTGGACTCTGTTCGCGATGAGACGCGAGACCTTCTTCTTCCGCCGCTCGTTCTTCGCTTTCCCGTCCAACACCACCAACGCACTGTTGTCACCACCATTCACGGCATCATCAAAATCATCATCCGTTCTCACCGCAAAGGTAAACCCGGTTCGGTTATACGGTTCATCGATGAATGTTTTCACCAATTTAACCGCGTTGTTGTTGTAGGTCTCGTCGTCGTCGTCTCTTTTCGTCTTCATATCATTCGGCTTCGTGGTAATCCGTTTTGATAAAGCGACGGATTCGATGGCTTTCAGCACGTCCATTCGTCTCCCTTCGGAGACGTACACCACGCACGCCAACGCGCCTCGAGCAGCACCAGTTCGAGCAGCAGCTAAAGACGATGCCGATGCTGTTGCCGCTGCTGCCGCTGCTACTGCTGATGCAACCATGGTGTGTTGTTTACTTATTATGAGGATAAAATCTCCATTATATCTTTCTTTTGATGAAACAATTTACCCCTACAACGCAAGCTTTGTAAAAGACGTTCATAAATGTCCTCCTCCTCTTCCTCCGGGCGACAAAGACGACGGCGAGCGATTGTTTTCTGTTTTTGTGCCGTCCTTTTCGTCTCGTTTCTTTTTAGCGCGCTCTTTTCATCACGCGATGATGTTTTTCATGGTGATGATGATTTCGCGGGGAAATCATCATCATCAACTTCGGTCGATGATGATGCGTTAAACGAGGATGATGCCACGAGGATGATGCAAAAGAAACAGCAGCAGCTTTTAATCCACAGAGCGAACAACCGACACGCGCGATCGTCCACGGTTTCCTCGTCGATTGTTCTCGAAAAAACGGAAGAATACGCGGAAAAAATCGAGGACGTGTTGGAACCGTATTACAGGCAAGTGTTTGGGAAGTTTGCACAGATGAGCGGGTTTGGCGCGAGCGCGGGTGAAGAGGAGCAAGAGGCTTTAAAGAAGAAAGAGGAGGAAGATTTAGATGAAGTGGACATGGGTACTCCGTTAATCGAGGACGACGCGTTGGAGCAAGAGAATCAGGATTTAGAGAGAGTAAACACGGAGGAAGAGGACGGTACCGAACCGATACCGGCGGAATCCGTCAAGATTAAATACAAAGACAAGGAGAAACGAGAGACGTGCGAACGGGAAGACGTGGCGATACGGACGAAGAGTTTAAATAGAAACGAACGGAATCGGATTCAGCAGATTAAGCCGAGGAAGTTTTGGGTGGCGAGAGATGAAGCCGCGAACGGAAGGAAGTATTCGCACATGGCGACTATCGGGAGGTGGAACGTGAACGCGACGAAGAAAGGGTTCGCCGTGGCGTGGCAATCGAGTAGCGGCATCGAAGGCATACGAGGCCAGTCGATTTTGATTTCCTACGCGGAGGATGTCGATCAACCGTGGTCGAAACCGAAGAGAGTGTCGAGTATGCAGAACGTGAAAACGGCGGTGTGGTCGCCGGTGCTTTTTAACCCGCCAAACGAGGAGAACGGTTTGTGGTTATTTTACACCGAGTCGCAAAACTGTTTGAGACCGGCAAGGGAGAACAAGAGCGGATCGAAAATCCCTCCGAGATTTTCACCAGGAGGAGACGTGAAAGTGACAAAATCGAGAGATGGTGGGAAGACGTGGTCGGAACCGCAAGAAGTGCACGCGCAAAGTAAAGAAGATTCACCAGGGATGCCGAAAGTGATTGCGAATAGAATCACCGTGCACACGCAGACCGGGAATTGGGTTTTGCCGTATTGGAAGGAGAAAGCGGAATCGAACGCGTGCAGGCAACCAAAATCGCCCGCTTCGCACGGCGTTTTAGTTTCTAAAGACCAAGGGAAGAGTTGGCAACCGAAAGGGAAGATTAGAGTGGGCGGGACGTGGTTGATTGAAGGCGCGGTTGTAGAAAGGAGAGATTATTCGCTGCAACTGTTTTTTCGAACGAGTAAAGGAAAAGTGTACACCGCGTTTTCCTGGGACGGTGGAGATACGTGGACCGGGGCAAACCCGACGACGGTACCAAATCCGGATTCGAAAATGGACGCGACCTCATTTCCCGATACGAGAGAGATTGTCGTCGCCTTTAACGATGCCACCGATAAGAATAAGATCAACAAAGGCCGGTGTCGATTACGCGTTTCGATTTCCTGCGACGGCGGCGTTGGGTTTAAAACCATCACCGAACTCGAAGAAGGGAGCTTGAAGATGTACATACACTACCCAACGGTCATTACCGACGGAGATCGCGCTATTGTGGCGTACTCGTTGATGGGCCACCCGCACTTGCGTCAAGGGGATATTGGAGGGATCAAAATCGCCGAGGTGAAATTCAATCCGAAGAGTTTCGAAAGGAAGAAATACGAGCCGAAAGTTCAACAGGTGGAAGAAGAGAAGATCTCGTCGTCGTTATCATCATCTTCTACATCATCAGGGGAAGGAGGAAGGGTAGAAGAAGGGGATATAGCCGTGAAAACGACGCTTTCGTACGAGCTGGACGGCCTCTGAGTGAAGATGAAGTAAGTTTTGTCCTTTTTTAGTTTCTAGATTTTAGCCGCTACAATTACCTTACAAGGAAGGTGTTGTTTCTAAATGAATGTGAGGATCGTCTATTGTAGTATCTTAGCCCCATCCGGTGATACCACCACCGCGCATACCAAAACCACCGTCGTTATTGTCGTTGTTGTCGTCCGAATCGTCGTCGTCGGATTCGTCGATATCGGATGGTTCGAACTCTTCCATGATTGCTGCCGCGCCGTAGCCTCCGCCGTCGTTGCCTTCTTCGCCGTCATCGTCGTAATAGTCATCGTCGTCGTCGGTACCGTCCGAGTCTGAAGCGACTTCGTAGTTTCGAATATCTCGAGAACGTTTACGACCGACGGCACCGGACCGTTGCAGTGCCGATTGTTGTTCGCGCCGCTTAGAAGATGCTGACATTTTCACGCGTCCGCCTCGATTAATCCTGCGTTTCCGTCGAAGTCTTCTCGCATCAAAGCTTCTAGAAATGTCCATCTTCTTCTCTTTAGTACTCCCATCATTGTTGACGGCGGGCGCTATAGTAGTGGGTGCGGTAGTTGTAGTTGTTGTATTCGCTTGCGATATCATTTCTTCAGCGGAAAGCGCCGAAGTGCGTTTTGCGGCAGCCGTTGCGGCGTCGAGTAGCGCCTTACATCGTCGAGGCGAGGCGTACACAGCCTTGCAATCAATCAAGGCATCGATTCCTTGAATGCACATCTCCAGCATGTTCTTTCGTCTGGCAATATCTTGCAAGTTCTGGTTGCTGAATTTTGCAAAGACGACCGATAACGACAACAGAGTGGACGCGGACGCCATCGCGAGTCTCCCAGCCATCACCGGTCCGGGCACTTCGAGTTCACACACAACACGAACGGCTCGTAAACCGTCCAAAAACAGCAAACACACCATTTCTGCATCAGCTATGGTGGTGCTTTGATCTTTGCTTTGTTGTTGATCTCCGCTTTCGCACTTTCTAATTTCGTCCGATAAGGCTTCGATTGTTTCAGACGCGACGAGGACGACCGCGCCGGGAGAAAGCGCCCCGCGATCGTTGACAATAGTTCTGGCATCTGGGTCGAGATTTCCTCCACCTTTACCTTCATCGAGTATCGACGAATCGGCAGAAGCCGCGGATGCTAAGCAAAAGTGCATCGCCGTTTTGTATAAGGACAACAAATTTTGCGAAGAGAAAGCTTTCTTCTTGAAGTGAGAGAATCCGCGCGAGACGAGTTCAGCTCTCCCTCGAAGACTCGCAAAGGTTGCTCTGGCGTTATTGCTGGCCTCATCTTCGTCTTCGTTGGTAAAAATTGTTAGGAAAGATGCCATTTGATTGTGCGTGTGCGTGTTCGAGGACGACGAACGCGCAAATGCGGCATCTCTCGAGATGGCAGAGATGGCATGTAGAACGTCATCTTCTTTGACCGCGTAGTTTTCTCTATCCATAGAGGCTTCATCATCGACACCGTTCGACCACGCCGCGGCGACGACATGTGCAATGGCAACATTCCTCGAAGTTTGAATCGAAATTTGACGCTGCTCTTCCTCATCGACGTTTTTCAAGTTGAACGTGGAACGACCAAGCATCAACGAAGTATCGTCGTCGAGCGCCGCTGCAAATCGCAGCGCCGGGTTGATTGCCCGAAGATCGTTCCATTCATTCGCGCGTTCGAGAGCCCATTTCGTTGCGAGTACACGTCCTGAAGTAGCGAACATTGCATCCCAAATACTTTGTCTCGCGTAGGTGTTCGCCGGTAAAAGATAGGCGCAGTTCAAAAGGGATATGCACGCTCCGACCATAGCCGCGCGAGACTCTTTCGGCAAGCTCAAGAAGCTTATTTCGTCGTCATCATCGTCGTCGTTTTTCATCACTCGCGGCGTAGATTTAGCACCGCTTGCTGGTGTGGTGATCAATTTACCGCCGGCAAGGCTCGAGGCAACTTCCGAGCATAAACGCAAGCATTTCGACGTAACCAACATGTGCGCGATATTATCGGGCGGCATGGAGGAAGAGCCATTGCTCGCCGCTTTGGCGATGGCCTGTGCGGCACGCTTTGTAATTGAAACTCGTCGTTCAGCAATCATGCGCTCGCTATAACTATCGTTGTGCTTATCGTCGTCGTCGATTATGGAATTGCCGCTTTGCATTTTGTTCAAAAGTGGCTCTGAATTTTTTAGACATCGAGAACAAGCGGCGACCCATTTAGAGGCTGGAATTCTGCACAACTCCAGGTCTGCTTTTTGACGTGTCCTCGCATCTAGGCACGCTTCGACATCAACGAGCGCGAGGAGTCGACGAAATGAATCGTCTTCAGACGCTTTTCTATCGATGACACATATTCTCAACGCTGCTGCGGTCGCGAACAAACTCGAAGTGTTATACGCGACTTCGTCCGAAATGTGCACATCCACCGTCTCGCTCTTTTTGTCGGCGTTTACGTTCACGCTCCGGTCAAAATTGTCTACGTTTTGAGAAAGTTCTTCGAGAAAACTTGAAAGTTCGAGCGAGGCTCGAACGAGCGCAAAGCCAGCCGAGGAGGTGAGACGGTCGGATTTTGGAATCATCGCAAACGCCATCGCATCTAATTGCTTCTTACCGAGGAAGTATGAAAAGTCATCGTTCCTGTTCTTTCCATCCTCGTCGTTGTTATTGTTGTTTTTGTCGTTTTCGTTCGCTACATCTCCTCCGAGGTGTAATTTTTGGCTCTTTAATCGAGGCTCTAGCCACGATTTCAGCACCGCTTGCACGGACACTGAGTCTAATTTCACGGCAAGCGCGCGAAGCGCATCCATGCCAACATTCACGATGCAATCGCTTCGCTTTTGGTGATGATCAGAATTTTCATCAGTCTCTTCTTCCTCTTCGTCGTCGCCGTCGTCATCGTCATCGTCTCCGTCGTCATCCATGACGATTCTAGTATTTGCTATACATTTCAAGATATCGTGTGCGAGAATGATCCCTTGCGAAGGCTCCAAGAAGAATATTTCATTTCGATATCCATTCCAGGCTTCGTCTTTCTCTTTCTCTTCTTTGCCTTTCAGGAACATTCCTTCAACGACAGCCAACGCGACCAATCTACTATCAATACTACCTCGCATCTTACGTTCCAGAAGGTCAAACTCTTTCGCACGAATCGGGTCGTCTTTGTCCTCCAAAGCCTCCATGCACTTTCGGAGCGCGAATCCGCACGCGTTTGCCCACACTCTGTTCGCGTCCAATCCGTTTGCGAATGAGTCAAAACTATCTATGCGTTCAGGAATGCACGCGTTAATTTCTTCAATCAGCGCGTGTATTTCCTTTTGAAATACAATATCATCTTCTGGCAATGACCATCCCCCTTCATTCCCTAGGATCTCGGATCCATGTTCATGCATCCATCGTAACTGTATTTGTTCGAATATGGCTGCAAACGCCCTCGCGCTCGAAGCGCACCGGTTGTTTTCCAAATTTTTATACCCTGCCCGATATTGTTCGACGCGCTCGTCTTCTTCCAGTTCTTCGTCCGTTTTATTCTTTACTTTATTTCTCTCGTTATCGTCGTCGTCGTCGTTTCCATCTCCTCCGTGTTCGCCTTCTCCTCTATTTTCATGCGCGCGTCGGTCCGCGGTAGTCGTCGCACCATCGATCTCATCGCCACCACTACCACCAGCAAACGACGCCGCCGAAGACATCAACAACAACGTGTTCGGATGTGCCGCTAACCTCAGAGACTTTACCATGCTCCTCACCGTTTCCATATAATTCCAAACGTTGTAATCATCATCGGACCTCAATATCCAGAACTTCTTCTCGCCGTCCTCGCCGTCGGTTTCGCTTTTTTCCTCGCCGGGTTCTCGCCCGCGTCTTCTGTGTTCAAAATTTTCCACCAACGCTTCTATGAAACGTTCCACACTTTTCTCGCCAATCACCCACGCTCGAGGTGACTCTCGCATCGCATAGAGCAATTTCAATACCGTGGACATTTTTTCATCCATCCGTTCTGTTTTCCATGTAGACTTTTCCTTGTTCGTTCCTTTCAAAACGTGCAAAATATCTCTCACCTCAATCGCGTCTGCGTTTGCCATTTTTCTCAAATGATTGAATAACGTCGCTCTCCTTTCCTCGCTCAGCGTCAACACCTTATGACGTTCCTCCAGCAGTTTCAAGGATTTGTGCGCCTCGCAGACGGAAGAAGAGCCATTATTCGTGGACATCAAAAACGCGTGCAAAACGATTTCAATTTGCTCTCTCGGAGTGAATTCCGAATTCAATTTTCGCTTCGATATTGATGTCGACGACGACGACGGTAAAGACGAGACGAACGCGTCGCACGCGTCTTCCCTCCGCTTCCTCCTCTTGCTCTCCCAATTTGAGCTTCTCGACCCGTCGTCGTCGTTTTCATCGTCGTCGTCCATGGGTGAAGAAATCCTTTTTTTTTGAAGAAATTTTCGAAAGTTTTCTCGATTTTGAGCGATGGGCGAAGCATGTATATACTATTATTACCGTCCACCGTCTAGTCGCCCAAAAAAGATGCCATTCCCATAGAAGTTCTTATCACAGGTAAGCTGACGATGTGAACCACTAGAAACGCGGTTGTAACACGAAGGAGACACCTAATGCACGACTTTGATAGACTTTTTTTGTGCGCAAAGCAATTATGACGTATGTTAGCGCGCGCTCTTTCTGCGAATCTTGAAATTCGGAGCCTCAGAACTACGCCCAAAACGAAAAAGGACGTCCAAACGAGCAATTTTGTCGTAAATTTCTCCAGAGACAATTGAATGAAGCGCGATAGTATGTGAAGTAAAGATGTATAAAACTCTGTTAATAAAACTTTAGATGGAAGTAATCGACTTCGTTGATGTTTATGGATACTTTTTATGTAAAATATGTACAGATTTCGCTCACTTGAACGCGGGTTTAAACTTCTTGGGTACTTCATGCAGCAAACATTTTATTCTCCATCATCGCCCATCTGCGCACTACTTCGTTCTCTCCAGCAACAAGTTTTCTTAATTTTGTTGAAAAAGGTCTTATCACACTGTTCAATGAGACTCAATATGTCTGAAGTTGCCATCTGTTGAGCATTTATGATAACTTTATTCCTCTTGAGCTCGTCAAAGGCTTGTCTTGCATCTTCAGAATCAGTCATCAGTCCGGACCAAAGTAAGTTGAACATTTTGCCAGTCAACTTCATGCTGCCATTCCGCGTATGTTTGCTTATATCTTCTCTCAGCTTCTTATATTCATTATGCCTGGCATTTGCACGAATCACTCTTTGTGCTTTGAGCGCTTCCGCGCTTCTTTGCTTCGCAGCTCTCTGCTCCTCCTTCTCGCGCTGCGAAGCGACGAACGCCTGCTTTGTCGCCTCGCCTCGGTGGTTGAGATACACTTCCGCACCGGTAGTCAGGGCACGGGATCTCTTTCTCGATTGCTCGGATTGCTCGGCGATGCACGATGATGGATCGAATTCCTTAAGTTTGCTCATAACTCTTCTGATCAACGCAGCATCTACTTTTTCCTTGTGGAACTCTTGC
>JGI20155J14468_10003009_pt1 | contig 12024 bp, 10 predicted proteins | sample COG_05_FD_14468 | JGI IMG/M metagenome (IMG submission 14468)
GAAGAAGAATCAGTACAGAGAGTAGTATATATCGCGAACGAATAAAACGCCTCAAAAACGCAGATTCGTGCGAACACCGTAACGTATCGCGCAAAAATAGCGGCAGAAAAGCAGTCGTAAGTTGTGCGCGTTTACTTATATAGTAGTGTATTAAACGCAGCAAGTGTGTTTGTTGTGTGTGTAATTTTTCTTTAGAATGAAGCATTCCTCTCTTCTGAAGCTTCTTTTTTCGCGTCGATCTTTTTTTTCTCGTTTTTTGCGTTTCTTTCGACGTTCGAAAAAAACGAAACATCTGCTTCTTGCCCCATTTTTCTCGGGACGCTCTGCTGCACAAAATGATGATTTTGATGATGATGTTATGTCGTGTATATTTTTAAGAAGCACACTACTTTAAGCTGCTCTTTGTTTGCGACGATGACGACGCGCTTGTTCTTCTTTTCGTTATTGTTCTTCTTTTCGTCTTTTGTTTTTGTCGACGGCGAAATGCAAACGCCTCAAAGAGAACTCAGAAAAGAAACCGTCACGATGCAACTGTCCTACGGGAACGTAGAGCTCGGATTTTATAAAGACGAAGCTTCAAACACGGCGGACCACATATTGAAAGCGTTTAAACTCGGCTTGTACGACACCAATCACGTGTTTCGAGTGGATAAAAACTTTGTCGCGCAAATCGCGGATTGCATGACGAGTCGAAGAGTTGGTTTGACTTTCGAGCAGAACGAACACGCGAGGAAGAAAATACGAGGCGAGCACGTCGGGCAAACCATCAAACACAGGAAAGGAACGCTTTCGATGGCACGGTTCAACGATCCAGACAGCGGGACGACGTCGTTTTCGATTTTATTAGGCGACGCGCCGCATTTAGACGGGCAGTATTGCCAATTTGGGGAGTTGATTAGTGGATTTGAAGTGTTGGACGAGTTACAAAAGCTGGAGACGACGAAAAGCGGGATCTTCGTCATGCCAAAGGAGCGGATTGAGATTATGAGCACTTACGTCACAAGTGGTGGCGATGGAGACAACAACAACTGCGTGGAAGAAAAATTGCGCGCGGAATCTTTGGCGAAGGAGCTGCACGACATCAGAGCCGCAAAGTTACCGAGTAAAAAATAGAGAAAGAGAGGTAAGGAAGCGGCGTATTATTTTTAGCTCTTTCATTTGCGCGAAGAACCGACTGCGTTGGCGTAGCAACAACGATGATGTCGCAAAAATATTACTAGTAGTATTATGGTAGTTATTGTAGTTATTAGAATTATTTCCAATGAACGAAAGCGATGAACACGTATCTCGCCGCGAACGTAAATACTACACACGCGACTTGAAATGCTAACAATCGCAAACACAATTTCCTTTCCGTCGTTTTCCCGAAAACGCGTAAAAACAACGTCACCAGATTCATGTTGTATCGCGTCTCCGTCGCCTTGGACGGACTCAATAAACCGGTTTGCGTCTCAAACCTCGGTAATCGGTGTCGAGGACACGGCACAATTTTGAACAATTGCGGAATAGAGTACAAAAAGTTCACCACTTGCGGTAAACAAAACAACAGCAACGTTTCGGAGAAGTGGCCTAAAATGCCAGCCACGGCTAAAGTCATCCCGGCGAAGTACGTGTACGAATCGCCCACAAACACCGCGCTCGGGTACCAGTTTTGCTCCAACAAACTCACCGTGGCGGCAAAGAAAGGCGCGATTAACAACAACGAAAATACGTGCGGTCCAACGACTACATTCGACGTTGGATCTGTCAAAAGACTCCAAACGTTCAGAACGATGATCCCGCCGGCGATGACTAACGATTGGCCGCACTCTAATCCATTCAAACCGGCGTGGATGTTAATCGCGTTCGATAAAAAAACTGCGAGCAACCAGATAAACGCGATATAAATGTACCCAACGTCCATCAATCCACTCTTCATGTCCACTTTCATCGTTACGATATCCCGCACAATAGGGACCGAATCGAGCGCGCCTAAAACCGAACGCATATTTTCGCGAAACATGCGAGGGACGACGATAGACGTCGATCCTTGGTAACTTTGCGCCAACATCGTCGCGGCAAACCCGGGTAAAATCATCTTCGCTCTCCACGGCAAATCTAACACGTCGTCTACGAATCCAAGAAACAACATGAACCCAATCGTCGCCAACGCCGCGTTGTGTTCGCTCTCTCCGCTGTTGTCCAAAATGAACGCCGTGTGTAAAGTCCTCCCGATAACCAAGGACACGAGCACCGCACACCCACTCGCTAAACCCAACGCCTCTGGAATAGCAATCTCGCCCATTTTCGTTCCTTTTTTGTTAATATCTAAACCAAACATGTTTCGCTTCCCGAGCGTGCGTCGAGCGACGATTGGTATTAAGCGCGCTGTTGTCGCGTACGCCAACACGGACGTGAACGCAGCTAAAAGTAAGATTTTCATCGCGCCTTGATCCATATTATATACACTCACTCCACTCATATCTTCGTTCACGAATCCTTTCGCGAAAATAATTATTGAGGTTGGGAGTAAACAAAACGCAGTCATTTTAAGAACATCTCTGGTGCGTTTTTTTTCAATAACTTCGAGTATTTCTCGAGGGATGACAGACGCGTTTTCGTCGTCGTTATTCCTTCTCTCAGCAGCGTTTGGACTGCTTGTTCGTTGTCTCACCGACGACATCTTCGTTTACTACTTCTTCTTCTCTTGTTCTTGTTTTGTTGTTGTTGTTGTTGTTCTAACAGTTTCTTTTCCAATCGAATCTTGTCCCTTCGAACGCCTTCGCGTAACTTTTCTTTCTCGTCTTTTTGCTCCCAGTGGACGTAGTATATCCCGGACGAGACCAAGGAAACGGTCAAGAAAAGTGCGAAAAGTCCTCTGGATCTTCCTTTAGCTAAAAATGCGTTGTTTTTACTCCCGATAGTCTTCGTATTCGTCGCGTTCGTCGAGTTTAGCATGTATGCGAATATAAAGTGAAGAGGACTGCGACAGACCTTTTAGGTGAAAAAAACGCATAAAAATCACATCAGAACGAAGACGGATTAGACACTCTTTTTATTCACTTTATACTCTATTTATATACACTATATACACACAGAGAGAGAGAGAGTCAGAGAGTAATGCGTTCGTTACCGAGAACGTCCTGGTCGAGCTTACCGGACGTCGTCGCGTCGTGTGAGAATACTACGAGTAATACTACGAGTCCGACGATTCAGTCGACGACGGGGACTTCTTACAACAACAACAACAACAACAACACTAATAATAAGAAATTGAAAGTTTTGTGTCTTCACTCGTTCCGAACGTCCGCGGATATCGTGAAGTTACAACTCGCCATGGGCGGGTGGGATAAACATTTACAGGATTCCGCGGAGTTTATCGCAATAAACGGGATATTTAAAGCAACGGGAGAACCTCCGGAAGATGTGAAATCAGCGTTTCCAAACATGGGCAGTTTTCAGTGGTACGACGCGGAACGAAACGCGGACACGGGGAAGATGGAATACAGAGGGATCGAAGAGTCCGCGAAATTCGTGGACGAGATTGTGCAGCGAGAAGGAATCGATGGGTTGTTAGGGTTTAGTCAAGGCGCGACGTTAATCGGGGAGATGTTGAAAAGGTCTTCGTCCGATACCGCAAACGCCCCGGAAGGAGAAGAGGAAGCGATGCGGATGAAGAGTTTACGATTCGCGGTGTTGATATCAGGCATGCCGAGCAGAGCGGACGAGAAATTGAGGGAACAAATGCGTAGTAATAATAGTAATAGTAACAATATCGAGAAAACAATAGGTGCGTCTATCCCGACTTTGCACGTAGTCGGCCAACAAGACCGGGCGATACCCCCGGCGCTGACAAAGTTACTGCATAAAGAGTTTGGCGGGAAGGCGGTGTTAGTCGAACACGAAAAAGGGCACGTGATACCGAAAGTGTTTCCATCGAACGAGTTAGGCGAGAAAGTGAAGAAATTCTTCGACGAACGGTTGATGGAAAAGAATAGCAACGCGCGTTTGTAAGTTATTTTACTAATTTCGCAGCAATTTATAAAAACTATCTATCGCGCCTATAATAAATCTAATCTGTCTAAAAACTATCAAAACTAATACACGCGCATTGGGAATAAAACTTCCTTCACGTTCAAAACTATTCCGCGGTTCCAAATGTTCACCACCTCCACTCGTTCGCTCTTGGGCAACCTTTTATTCACTCGTCGCATGTGCGCGTATTTATACGTCTCGTTCGTCGTCACGTTCATCGAAACTAAGTAGATGTGGTACAAGGCAAAAACCAAAACGCCAAACCCAACCGAAAATAAAACAAACATCGAGAACATACTTCGCGTGTGATGATACATCAACGCCGGCAAGAACAGACCGAAAAAATCTTTTTCTTTCACCGAGTGCCAATGCTTCGGTATCCGCGTCATCACCCTGTTCCAACAGACGAGACCTCCGTGCGCGCACAACGCGCCGTTCACGATCAAGAACAACAAAAACCAACGCAAATTTCTCAAACCAATCGCTTGGTTCACCACCGCGCAGTAATGATCAAACTTACACACTCTTCGATTGGTCACCGCGTCCCACTTGCTCCTCGCCGGGATGTCGATATTCAGCGTTCGACAGGATTTGCCTTCCTCGTAGAGTAAATCATCGAACGGGAACATTTTATAGCACACCTTGTGATTCTTCTCCGTGACTATTCCTGGATCGGACTTTAGCACGAGCAAGTGCGAGATAATGCCAACTATCGCGTGCAGCGTGAACCAGAAAAGCTTTATTACTTCCTTCTTCTTCTTTTGATTGTTGTTGTTGATGTTTATGTTGTTGTTCTTACTAATGTCATCACCTAAGAAGTCGCTGAAGAAATCCAAAGCCAACAGGTACCCTATCAAAACGACGAGATAATACGCAATCGCGCTCAGTGGATTCCTTCTTTTTTCGCCGCGCTCTGTTCCTTTCTTTTTCTTTGACTGCCACCACCTTCGCCACCACTCTTTTAACGACGACGAGAACAACATCACGCGCGCGTGTTTGCCGTTTTCTCTTCTAGCGATTTAGGGGAAATGTTTGTGCGCAAATTCCTCATAAAAACACACACACACAGACGTAAACGTAAACGTAAACGAATGAGTTCCTCTCATCGGTGTCTGTCTGACCAACCATCATCACCGACATTAGTAGTATCACTCGGAAACAACAAAAGAAGACGCGCAACAACAACGAGAACGACAACAACAAGAAGAAGAACAGAAACAATAAAAACGAGAAATTTCAACGCGTCTTCATTCAGCGAGAGTTTAACGAAGATGGAAAAGCGACCGATAATTTTTTTAGACGTGGATGGCGTTTTAAACCGAACGGCAACGGCACCTCAACTCATCGTGGAGAGAGATAAAGTCGAGATTTTGAACGAGATATGCGCGTCAACGGGGGCGGAAGTCGTGTTGACGACGTACTGGAGACACTTTGAAGAGTACATTGGATATATTTTTATGCGACACGATTGTTTGGAAATAGAGGTGGTTGGAAGGACGGAGGGAAAGCCTCACTTGGCGGATTCCGTGCATCACGATTTACACGTGTCTACGAATAGAATTCAGGAAATTAAGAGTTATTTAGACGCGAGATTTGTCGGGGAGGAGAAGTATCCCAAGTTTGTCATCGTGGACGATAAGGAAGTGGTGAGTGAAGGACACGCGTGGGCGAACAGGTTCGTAAAAACGAAATCTGAAATCGGTTTGACAAACGAACGCGCGCAACGGATGATTGAATCTCTGGAGCGGGTTTGAGAACGACGACGACGACGACTCCTGCATTAGTATGCTTTANATTGTATTAGTAGATTTATTTATGTGGTTGTGTTATGGTTTGTTATTAAATATTACAAAGGAATCAACGCTGCAAGCTCGCCCACGCGTGCTTCCTTTTTTGCTGTTTGTTTTCGTACGTGTTCTTCTAGACGATGATTCGTGTTATACTAAGTTTCTTTCGGCATTGGTGTCGTCCAGAACTCTCCTTTTTGCTTCTCAAAATCTTGCGTCAATTTCACTTTCACTTGGTCGTTCGACATCATTTTCGTAGGTGGGGGTGACGGCATGATAGAATCTATTTTATGATGCAACATCCGTAACGACGCCAGCGTTCTGTGGTGCAAAATGTCTATGGCGTGCGAGCTGTATAAATCAGGGTTGGTTAATCGCAACGTCGAGGAAAGCACCGGAGTCACACTCGCTCGCGCAGAAATGTTTTTGAACTTCTCCCTCGTTTGCTTCGAACGGTAGCAACTTTGGATGAGTAAAACCGCGCGCATGCGTTTTTGCGCATCTTCAGAATCGGGATTAATCAAAAACGCGCCGTCGGCGCCATTTATTGTTTTCAACTTGTTCAAGTAAAATTGAGGACGTTCGTCGTACCATTTATACACGTCTGATTTTATGCCGTATAACATCAAAGCGTTGTACGCTTTAGAATACGCCACCATTTCTCTTCTGAATAATGCTTGCATTCGTTTCTTCTTCAGCATAACTTGTACGTCTGGATAGTGCTTCACTTCCTCTTCCAAGTCTTGGTACGAAAGCGAGTAGACGTCTGAAAACGTAATCGTTTGCAGAAACTGAGGCGATCGCCCAGGTTCCAACACATAGTCCTGACCAAAAACTTGTCCAGCGGTGATTATTCTACCATTTGCGACGAGCACACCTTTACGAATCATCAAAAAGTTGTCCATGTAATCTCCTTTTTCTAAAATCAACTCTTTCGGCGGATACGTTTGCTGTTTCATCTTCAAGGACAACGCCAACACCAAAGACTCTGGAAAGTCGTGGAAGAATTTCACGTCTCTCATCCAATTGTTTCGCAAAACCACGAGCTCTGCTCGTAGTCGCGGTGACATTTCTGACATCAACGCCGTCGTTCTTTCTAAGTCTAACTTCGCATCACCGTGTTTGTACTTGAAGAACTCTCTCAGTTTCACTCGCATCTCTTGCGGCGTCAACGGCAAATCCGCAAATAACTCGTTCAAATCCGTCAGCGAGTTCTTTAACCCGCTCGTTCGAGAATTCTTCGTCGAAATGACGTTACCAACGGCACCGACGACGTAACCGTATTGAAATGCGCCAGCTAACATCGCTATGATGACAAAAATACGCTCCTCGTTTGTTTTCGGCGAAATGTCCCCGTAACCGATGGTTGTGATGGTCATCGAACTCCAATACAGCGCAGCGATGTACTTATCAAACCCAGGCACGCATGCCAAAGGATCTGTGGGGTCGTAACACGAGTTGTTTACGGTGAAATCACCGAAATATGTATTCATCATCCACGTGTCGTGTCCAGCGCTTGCCCCGAGGTCGTGGACGAATCCAAACGCGCACGCCATCCAATGCGCGAAAATGACCGTAACAATCGCAAACTTACTCAATGCGAGCATGGAATAATCGATGGTATACCTCATTTCCAATCTCTTAAATAATCGCATCGTTCGCAGAATGCGCAAAAGTTTCGCTAATCGAAATAATCTCAACGCCCTCAAGACGGTCAAATTTTCAATGTTTGCGTTCGGGTACGCATCCTCTACCATTATCGTAATCAAATCCGTCGGTATGACGGATAGAAAATCGATAATGAACCAGCTTCTGAGATAGGAAATTGCAATATATCTCCGATCGTATATAATGTGTCCAGTTTTAGGTTCCGGAACGGCCAAGAAAAAGTTGATGAAAAGATCGGTAATGAAGAACAAATCGACGATTCTATTCAACACGAACAACGCGTTCAAATTCGGTCTAGAAAATGCAACTTCAGCTGGAGTGACCACTGCTGTCCACAACAACGCGCATATGATGAGAAAATCCCATTTGCGCATGAACGACCCTAACGGCGAAAGCACGAAGACGCCTTGCTTCCTCGCGTAAAACGAGTTCGTGTCGTTGTTTTCATCGCACTCTGCGCGTATTCGTGAACTCAAGGTTCTTCCGGAACTCGCCCCCATCAATGTTGAGCTATCATTCTTACTATTACTGTTATGCATACCGGCTTTCGGGTCTTCTTCCTCCACTCCTTCCATCACTCGCTCACCCCACGTCCTTTCCATTCGTTTTTTCTCCTCCTGCCTCGCCCCGATCCTCTTCGTCTCTGCATATCTCATCTCCGTCGACCCTCTGCCCTTCATTCCCTTCAGCGATTTACTTTTAAACAAGGACACTATAAAACTCTCCGTGTTCGTGGTTTCCGCGTCGGTTTTATTCGACGCATCGCGCATATCTAACACGTCTTTCGTCAGCTCGGCGATGTTCGTAAAGAAGGAACCGATGCCGGCCTCCGGTACCGGATTTAAACTCGATCCAGTGCGATGAAAAGCCCCTCTGGCATCATTCGTGTGGAGTCGTTTCCGTATTTGTTGTTGTTGTTGTTGTTGTTGTTGAGATTGTCCGTCGGCCGCGAGCTCGATATCTTCGTTCGCCGCCTCTGCGGCGGTCGCGCTCGTCCCTGATTCTCGTCTTCCCTCCGCGGAGGAGGACCAATCATCGTCGCCCTCGTCGTCATCATTCATCGCCGGCGCTTGGCCGCGCGGGTAAGAGCTCATTCTCCCCGCGCGATGATTGTACTTTTATCGAGCACCTCTCTCACTCTCACTGTCCTCAACGCACAAATTAATAACGATTCACCACACTCTCAGGTGGGCGATAACACAGCACAGAAGGAGCGCGCAGCAATGCGTAATTCAACGGCACAATTCAAATCGTGTTTTTTGTCTCCTCCTGTTCCCCGCTTTGCGCGCGTCTCGAAACTCGCTCGTCTGAAAGTAATGAACCAATACCTTCCTTCTCCTCTTTTTCTCACCGCCCGCCCGAGAGAGAAAGGGCAGCGGGAGTATTCCGAGAGTAAAGAGCGCGAGGACAGAGTCTTGCAAAAGTGGGGGTCTCTGCTTTAAATAAAAAGTTTTGAAGAAGAAGAGCAAAAAGGAGGACAAAAATAGAAGAGATTTCAATCGACAATTTTTTGTGTTTTTCAAACTACTAAGAATGTAAAGATATCGTTTTCGCTTTGTTCCCATAACCACCAAGGATGATAATAATGATATATTCAAATAATATTGATAACAATAATAACTAAGAAGCGCGCGGAGTGCCACACTGGCTGCAAAAGTTGGAAGCTGCGCTGGAAAATTGACAGCCGCACCGTTCACAAAACTTGGCGACGCCTACTGAAGATCGAGCGGCGGTGGCGGTGTTGATGCGCGGGACAAATTCGGGTTCGTGCAACTCGTGTTGGTTGGCGGTATTATTCGCATTGAATCGTCGCTCAACGTTGACGCCGTTGAGCTTACTGCCGACGTTGTTGATGCCGTTGGCGGCGTAGCCATTGACGTTGCTCATAAACGCGTCTTGGTTGTTGTTGTTGTTATTCGAGTAGTTGCTATATTCGTTCCTTCCGCCTCGTTGGAACCCGAGTCGATCGATAATTGGAGAGCTGCCATACTCTGGTTCTGGTAACCCTCCGATATCGGGTATTCGCACCGAAAATAACGACCCCGCGTCTTTTCTGTTCTCTTTCTTTCTCGTCGTGATGACTAAGGTTTTGCAATCGTTCCCGCAGAACGTCAACGAAGTGGGCGAAGAGACCGGTAAACGAACCTCTAAATCGACCATGTTTGTGTTCTTATCGACGCGAATGCACTTTCCAGCGCCGGAAATGGCAATCCACAAGTTACCAACCGCGTCAACTTGCGCGCCGTCAGGGCCACCAGCCATATCTGACGGTAACGAATAAAACAACCGTCTATTCAAAGGCCCTCTGTTTGGATCGTAATCAAACTCAAAGACTTCGCGTCGAGGAGTATCCGTAAAATACATCTTGCGCCCGTCCGGGGAGAAGCAAATGCAGTTGGAACATCTGTGTTTATAATCCAAGACTTCTTCCAACTGTCGATTGTTGTTCGCGTCTAAGCGCCACAAACCTCCGATGGCGCTCGCATCAACGCGGTGGTCGTTGTTGTAACTACCAATGATAAAATTACCCGAGCGATCGACGCGGCCGTCGTTTGGTCTGGTATTTAAACCGGGTTCGAAGTCAGTCAATCTCGTTTTCACCGTTTTACTTCTCGGGTCAAACTGGTACAATCCCGAGGCCAAGCCTAAAATCAAATCGCCGTTAGACATCAAAGCGCAGCACCCTAAGGTTTCCCCAAAGGATTCTTTCATGTCCGGAAACTCCTCGAGCAAGTCCCAACTGTACAAAGTGCCTCTCGGTGCATCCACCCAGTATAACTTTTGGTCTTTTTGCGACCAAACTGGAGATTCGCCAAGTTCCATTTGCGTTTCCAAGCACTCTTCCGCGTACAACACGCGCGGCGTTCCCGGCTTCGTGCCTTGATGAAACGAACAGATGCGCGCGAAATCGTCCGAGGATAACGACGCACCCCCAACAAGGCACCCGTCGATATCCGGGCATTGCATGAGCTCGTCCACCGAGTCTGGTTTGACCGACCCTCCGTATTGAATGCGCACCCTGTCGGCGACAGATTTGGAATACTTTTCTGCAATCCAGTTTCGAATTAGTTTGTGTACGCTTTGCGCGATGGCCGGCGTGGCAGTCAACCCGGTACCGATCGCCCAAACTGGCTCGTACGCGATGATCATATTTTCCACATCTTTCGCCGATACGCCGTCTAAACCACCCGCTAATTGCCACGATAAAACGTCGTACACGTCGCCTCTCTCGTACTCTTCTTTCGTCTCGCCGACGCAGAACACCGGCGTCATGTCATTCTCGATGACTTTCTTAATTTTCTTGTTAATGTCCTCGTCCGTTTCGTAATAGAGCGAACGGCGTTCGCTGTGACCGATAATAACGTGCGTGACGCCCAAAGAATCTGCCATCGTGCACGACATTTCACCGGTAAACGCGCCGCCGTTCTCAAACGTCACGTTTTGCGCGCCGAGGTAGACACCCGAGCCTTCAATCTGTAATAGTATAAAAGAAGAAGAAGAAGAAGAAGAAGAAGAAGAAGAGGTCATATGGTCAGTATCTGTTTGTTTTCTCTCTCTCTCTCTCTCTCCCGAACATTTACAGCAGAAGCGAGTCAGAGTAACTATGACATGAAAAGTATCGTTTCAAAAGCAGCAGGTAATTACTCCCGGCTTCAATTCTCAACAATGGAACTAGTATCTTCACTCTCGCCCTTTTCTCTGTTACCTTTTGCGTCGAGCCGAGCAAGAAAAAAATCGATATATTAGGAAACGTACCAACTGAGAGACTTCCGATAAAAACGCCGCCGGCGGGCATATCAAAACCTCCACGTTCTTATTATCTCCTCTTCCTCCTCCTCTGTTATTATTAGAGTTCCTCTTATTGAAGAGATTAAATCCACTCCTTCCTCCTCCTCCTCCTCTCTCGTTGTTGTTGTTGAAAAAATCTGCGTCTCTCCTATCCTCCGCCGTGTTCGCGGCGACTAACGAGGCCAGCGTCCTCGCCTCCTCCAAAGTCTTCGGATTACATTTCCAGTTTCCCGCCATGATGGGCGTTCTTAACTGCTTCAAATCCTCCGGCCAGAACTCCTCCTCTTGCTCGTTATTACCAGGGTTTAACTTTTCCAATCGTTTCAGTTTGTTCTTTTGCTCGGGCGTTTTCTTCAATCCTTGTCCTCCACCACTGAAGAGTGCAGATTGAATCCTCACTCCGGAATTACATTTCCTTCTCCTCGTGATGATGACACCATTTCGCCGCCGTCGTTGTTGTTGTTGTCTGGCGAGAAGGAGGTTGTTGCTCAAAACGCTGACGCTGCTCGTCGTCGTCGTCGTCGTCATCAGTTCTGCTTCTTCTTTTGTTTAATACTAATTTGCACAAGATAACGGAGAGAATGAGGCAAAATATGAATTGACTTATGAATTGAGCGAGCGAGGATAAATTTTTTTTTTGTGGTCAGATTAATAGGGTGCTTTAGCAAAAAAAAAAACGCGAATTTTACAACTATTTTCGGAAAATAGTTGTAAAATCGGCCTTTTTTCACAATTGCAAAATACAACTATTTTCGAAAATAGTTGT
>JGI20155J14468_10003010_pt1 | contig 12022 bp, 11 predicted proteins | sample COG_05_FD_14468 | JGI IMG/M metagenome (IMG submission 14468)
ATCGTCCCAGCGTAACTGCTTGCGGCTGGAACTGCTATCATCGTCGTCGTCTTCTTTCTTTCTTACTCGTGCGTGGGATGATGATGGAAACCAAAAGCGACCGAAAGCAAAGCAAAGCAAAGCGGTTAAAATCTGAGGAATGTAGTAACGAGATTAGATGAGTTCACAAAAGAGAGGAAATTTATTGATTATTCCGCCGAAAAGGAGCCAAAAACACCAAGAACAAAACGATAAGAAGAGAGCTCTGTATTATTCACCTAAGAAGAAGAAGATGGAGAAGGAGGAGGAGAACAACTTTGACAATACTACTAATAACGACGCGACAACAACCTTCTTAGAAGAAGAAGACATTCGGTGACGATGGATATTCTTTATTAGTAGGATTTCATACCATCATCGTCCTGGCCATTCGAATCGCGGCGCGAATGGCGTTGCCGGCGTACGCCACTCTCGTTTCCGCCTGCTCCGCGGTTGCCCCGGGACCGATGATGCCCATCCCTACCGGTTTGCGATATTCCAACTCCAACTGCTTAAAAATCAACGAGCACGTATTTCCCATCTCCTCGCCGTGTAAAGTGGAACCTTTTTCTATGTATCCTAAAACGCACGCCGCGTCGAGCGAGTCGTCCATGAGCATGTTTTCTAATATTAACGGCGCTTCGTACGTGCCCGGAACGAAGACGACTCGAGTGATTTCGGCGTTCATCGCCAACGCCGAGAGGCGCGCGTCTTCGAGCATGCGGTTCATGAGTTGGTCGTGAAACTCGCCGATGACGATTCCAAGCTTCACCTTTGTCTCTTCGTTTACATCGCCGACGTGTGAAATCTCACAATTCGTCCACTTCGACTTCTCTGCGTCGGTTTCGTGCGCGAACGTTACTTTCCCTCCCGGACTGTGAAACTGATACGTTTCCTGTATCTTCGCCGGTTGTTCTTGTTGTTGTTCTGATGATGATGATGATGATAAACGAAATCCTCTCTTGATGTTGTTGNNNTTGTTGCCCTTTTTCGATGATGATGATGATGACGACGATGGTCTGTTGATACTATTGTTCGTAGTAGCACGAGTAGACGAAGATGGTAAGCTGGTGACCGATGATGAGTGTATGAAAAAAGGTAAAGAGTTGAGCATATTGACAAAGCGTTGTTGTTGTTGTTGTTGTTGTGGGCTTTGTTTTTTGTGGGGGATGACGAGGTTACATTTTTGAGAAGAAGAAAAGATATGCGATAATGCTGTCTCTCTCTGTGTGTGTGTTATTACAAGAAGTTATTCTTCTGATTCTGATTCTGATTCTGATTCTGAATATACCTCTCCGTCCTCGTATCGCCAACCAAATGGTAATGGGCAGTTGTTGTCGAGGAGGTATTGTACACATTCGGGGTGGTTGTTCTCGCGAGCGACTCGTACGGCGCGAAAGTTCCAAGGCGCTTTGGCGGTTTCGTGTAAGTACTTCAAACAGTCCAAGTGGCCTTCTCTGGCCGCCAACTCACACGCCCATCCGCTATATTGATCATACTTACGCTCAACAAGATATTCGAGTATGTGAAGATGACCATTTTCAGCCGCCCTATCGGCAGTCCAAGAAGCCCAAGGCGCTTTGACTTCTTCGCGTAAGTATTTGAGTACCTCGAGATGACCGTTTTCGGCAGCATTTTCACACGCATACTCATTGATAGGACACTTCTTTGCAACGCAATACTTTACCATTTCCATATTGCCTTGTTTTGCGGCCGCATGAATCGTCCCTGAATCCCATTCACATTTTTTCTCCTCTCGCGCCCACTTGAGGAACTCGAGTTTATTCGTTCGAGCAACTTTCCAGCAGAAATCTCTTTCGCTCCAGCTACTCGGCCACAACCATCGATTCTCCCACGCTACTTCCAAAGTCGATATCGACGACATCTCGCTCACATCAAACCTCTTTTTCAAATCACCCGCGCGAGGCGATCTCTTAATCAACTTTCTCGTTTCACTGTTCACCTCGTACAAGAATTTCACATCATTCGAATTCAATCTCGGAAGAATGTGATTGAAAGTTATATCGTCGTTGTTGACGATCACATCCCACAAATCTCTCTCACGTATTCGTCCCTTCTGCGCTGTCACTCCAAGAGGAGAAGAAGACAAAGAAGAAGAAGAAGAAGGAGAAGAGCGCATCATTTTCGTCGCTCGCTTTGTTATTGTCTTTGCAAATTATAACTTCTCTTCCTCTCTCTCTTTCTTTTCTTTCTTTGTGCGCGCACATGTGAAGATTCTTTTTTTTTGCGAGAATGAGAAATTGAGACGTTTTTTGCCCCCAAAAATCTGGACCCCGAGACGAACGAGACGACTCTGGATCTCGTTAACAAAACGGATGATGACAACGAAACAAAAAAAGAAACGCTTCGGAAAAGTCGCGCGGCTTCCACCGAGATTGGAATGGTATCAAGGGGCATTCATCAATGCAATTCAATTCTTCTGAATGAACAGAAAATGGTTTTGAAGTGCGGGGCTTCGTGCTAGACCACAAGACTTATAACTCGTCATCAACGTTGAAGAGTTCGTCAGTTAAAAGGAAACTGAAGAGTATCGAAGACCTTTAGAAATAATCCATATTAAGTACAGTCGATAACCAATTAGGGTTTAGGAAGGTAAATACAAACTACTGTGTAAAACCCTAAAAATAAAAATGAGAAGTTTCTCCCGCCACAAACGACGGCATAATAAATGAACCAAAACAACGAAGAAAAGTATTAGGAAATGAAGCGACTTCGGCGCCTTCTTCCTTCCTCCTCCTCCTCCTCCTCCCAAAACTTCGTCGTCGCTCCTTTTATTACTTCTTCTTTTTCTTCTTGGTCTTCTTCTTCTTCTTCTTCTTCGCAACATCATCATCATTATCATCATCATCATCACCGTCAAACACATTCGGTTGTTGAGAACGCCAACAACTTCGATGAAAGAAGAAGAAGAAGAAGAAACGAAAGAAGAGACGATGATGCATCGTACGACGACTACTGGAAGAAGAAGAAGAAAAAGGAGGTCAACAACAACAACAACAAAATTGTATCATCGCGTGGATTCGCGGCGTCTTCCTCTTCCTCTTCATCCTCTTCCTCTTCCTCTCCTGCAGTGAAGAATAACAACAACAACAACAACAACAACAAGGAAATAAACCCATATATAGCCTTAGCCCGTTTAGACAAACCCATAGGCATATATTTACTCGCCTATCCGTGTTTGTGGTCGATTTTACTCTCCTCGTCCACGGCTGCGATACCACCGGCGACGGAAGAAATAGCCGCCATGACCGCCTTGTTCTCCGCCGGCGCGGTGTTGCTTCGAGGCGCCGGGTGTACCGTCAACGACATTTGGGACAGAAAAGTAGACGCTAAAGTAGAGAGAACGAAAGATAGACCGATAGCATCTGGCAAGATAACGGTACCAAACGCGGTGGCGTTTTTAGGCGCGCAATTAGGATTAGGAAGCGTCGTTTTATACCAGCTCGATTTCAACACGCAGATTTTGGGCTTGATGTCTTTACCGCTGGTAGTCGCGTATCCTTTGATGAAACGCGTGACAAACTTACCGCAATTATTTCTCGGGTTTACGTTGAATTGGGGCGCGTTAATGGGATGGACCGCAATCACTGGGGGTGTTTTAGAAGCACCAGCTTTAGCGTTATACGGGAGCGGCGTGTGTTGGACGATGGTGTACGATACGATTTACGCGCATCAAGATATCGACGACGATAAGAAAATTGGCGTCAAGTCTTCCGCGCGATTATTCGAAAAGAACACGAAAGGTATTTTGTCTACTTTTGGTATCGGTGCAATCTCTGGTTTACTCGCCAGTGGGTATTTAGCGGACGCGCATTGGGCGTTCTACCCGTTCCTTTTGTCCACCGCGGGGACGCATTTGTTTTGGCAAATATATACCGTCGATTTGAAGAACAGAAAGGATTGCGGAGACAAGTTCCGAAGCAACCAAACGTATGGAGGTTTAGTTTTGAGTAGCATCCTAGCCGCAAAAGTTGCCGAAAACGTTTTATAATGTTATTATTTCTCGTCGTCTTTAAAACAACAACTTGCTATTGATTCTGTCTATTTTTTCCTCCGCCTCTTCGCCGCCGCTCACTAAATACGCCAACTTTGCCTCGCTCAACAACCCGATTTTCTGAAGACTCTCACCGGCTTTCTCGAATTCATTCCTGCCAATCTCGTGCGCCCACTTGGCGGTGTCGTTACTCGTCATAAAAAAATGCGAGAGATGTTCGGAAAACTCGTCCGGGAGTTCTCTGAGCAGAGCCGAAACTCTTCTCGACGACGACGACGAATTGAATATCTTTTCAAAGACGTAAAACGCAAACCCGTTTTCGTCAAATGGCGCAGCATCTTCCGCCTTTAACGTTCGCATGTAGTGAAACAATCGCGCTTTTCCACCTTCCGCGTCGCAAAAAGTGAACAACTCGTCGTAGCCAAAGTGCGATTCGCACGTCGCGGCGACGTTTTCCGCGGGACACACGTGCGCCCGAGCGCAAAGAAGCAACGTCGGCAATATCAACGTGCGATCGCTCTTATACTCCATCAACGATCTCTCCGTTCTCGCGTAAAGAACGTTAGACGCAGAAGCGTCGAGTAAAGGTTGCGCCACCGTGAATAACGGGACACCAACGTCCAATCTCTTCCTCGCGTTGAACACGTCGATGGAGAATTTTGAAATCGTTCGCATGCACTCCCTCGCGCTCGCTTGCGACGTCCAGTTTTCTTCAACCGAAACTCTTTGCGCGGGATATAAATCCGACCAGCATCGTCTGTATTCGTTGGAACACTCGAGCGCGATAGACACGATTCTTGCCGCTTGATTTATGCACTCGTACTCGACGTCATCGGCTAAACGTTGCGTTTGTTGAGAAGCCTCTTTGATTTTCTGTTCGACAACCGCGCGAGTCGCGTTCCAAAAGACGTGTGAAAAGAACGACGAACGGCTGAAAAAGATATCGTCGACGTCGATAGCGTCATCGCGAACGAGACGAGTCAGCGTGTTGTCGCCTTTTGCTATGCCTTCCCCCGCAAATCGTACTATATCGCTGAGTAAACTTCGATGCTTTTCAGTTTCTTCCATCTTCAGTTGATCTAACAGCGCTCGCAACCGGAGCAACGCAAACGTTGTCTCTCCGTGTCTCAAGACTTCCATCTTTTCCGATGGCGTAGTGTTTTCCCACGCGCCTGAATCGACGAGAAACTTTGCGTATTTCTCGTGCACGCGCGCTTTTTCTTCCAACAACGTCCTTAATCCTTTACCAATTCTCGATGTTGCTCCTGCCCAGCGCTTCGGTAAGGTATCGACTAAAGCCGCCGAATGCGCCGCGAAAGGTTTCGTCGCTTTCGCAGGTCCCGCGATGGTTTGTTTTGCCGCGAGCTCTGCTATGCCTTCGTAATTGTTCAAATTTTCAAACGCATCTTTCACGAATCTCGCATCTGCTGCTCTCGCGCTATCGTCGTACGCGGTTGAGACGCTCGCGTACGGTGAACGCGGATTGTTGTCGTCGTCAAGCTTCATCTCGTGCGCTTCTCTTACTAACGGCGAAAACATTTGTTTGCGAACGTCTACGATTCGCGATTTTATGGGACTCGTAAACGGCTGCGCAGACGTCGCTTGCGGCGGTGACGCGTATTCTTCCGAATCCGGTGGCGAAAACGTCCACACGCACCTCGATGGATCGAGCGCCAAGAAGCTATTGTATTCGCGCAAACTTCGGCACACCGACGCGACGGATTCTTTCAAAACCATGGATTTATGAAAATGCTCTCCGTAATGACACGTCGCGTTTGCCTGTCCCCTAGCACCGCCAATGAAACTGGTATTACTGTACGTAACAATGGCGTTTCCATTTCTCGAGAGTGCAACTCTATCACACTCAGATGCCGCAATTTCAAAAGAGCGCACCAGATTCGCTTCGAGCGTCGATGCGGAAGACTCGCCGGTGTTCTTTGCCATTTCAAAGACGTGCGCAACTTTTGCAAACTGCAAAGACTCGCACAAAACGACGCTCAAGAATCTATTATTACTATTACTACTACCGATACGGCTACCATTCGGCACAGAAATCCAATCTGAATCTAAAACTTTGCTAAACGCGTTCGTCTTTGCCGCGAGTTTCTCGTTTACGTCGCAACTGCACACCATCTCCGGCGTCATCACGGAAGAATCCAGCGAACACATCCACATTTCCATCGCTCCTTTCTCTTTAGCTACAAAGAACATCCTCTGAACCGTGTTCATCCCCGTATTTCCACCTCTCAAAGCCTCTCGCGACATCTCTGCCCACATCATCGCCACCACCGGTTGCTCGCTTCCGTTTTGAAACAGAAAGCTCCCAGCCTTTTTGGATATCTTTGACGCAATTCTCGCGGCAGCCGTTGACGGCGACGCCAAAAGCGACCCAGCTCCTCCTCTTCCTCCTCCTTCTCCTCCACTCCCACCCCCTTTCCTCGGAGTGGACGAATAATCGTATTCCGACCCGACCGTCAACTCCGGTCCTTCTCGTCTTTCGCACTTATCGACGACGCACCCTCTCACGGTATCGTCGCATCGAGCGCACCACACGTCCCCGTTCGCGTCGCCTAAAAGCGCGACCACGCCGCCGTCGCTCATGGCGGAAGCGATTAATGTCGTCAATCGATTATTGCTTCGCTCTCGTTCGCCGAAACATTTGCCGTGGATACTTTCCTCCCGTTCTTCTTCTGTTTCTTCTTCTGTTTCTTCGAGGAGAAAACTGACAACTCCGGTTCTTTTCGACGCGACGACGCACACGCGTTTCTTCGCCGTCGTGGTCACGATATCGCAAAGAATATCGTCCACGTCGTCGTCGTCTACTCCTGTTGATGATGATGAAACCATCTCGTTTTGAAACGTTCGCATCGTCCCTTCTTCTTCTTCTTCCTCTTCGTCGTCGTTTTCCTTCGTCGCGGTTGAACGAGTACACGAAGCGATGATCGAGACGACATGTTGTCCGTTAAAACGCGTCTTCGTCTTCTCGTAAAGAAACGCGAGCGGTTGCTCCTCCTCTTCCTCGATTTTTATTCGAGCAGTAATAGCAGCAGAACTAGGACTACTACTAGGACTACTGCGACGAGTAAAAGCTTCCGGCAACGTAAACAGCGCTTCCATTTCTCCGTCCAAAAAGAGTGTCCTCGAGACTTGAACTAATGGAGCGCGTTGGTTCAAAATTGCGCGTCAAAACTTCAGTCTCGCGTTTCCCTACTTTGTGAGAACAACACTAACGCGCGCGAAAACGACGGAGGAGGACTTTTGCCCCGATGAAGAAGACCAAGAAGAAGAACGCTCGTAATAAAAGAAAAACAGTTGTTTCAACGCGACAAAATCGATCGTCGGTTTGAAGAACGAGTTTCACCCGGAAAAGGAGGAGGAGGAGATACGACAACGACGGCGTAACGACAGAAGAGACGATGTCCTCTTTGTTTGGGGATTTGCCCCCGATGATGATGATGAGCGCGAAGAATCAGAAGAAGAAGGAGGAAAAGGAAAGAGAAACGAAAACGATTTCAGAAGAAAAGATTTCAAACGCAACAACTTCCTCCTCGTGGGGGAAAAGAGAACGCGCGGTGGTGGCGAATGCGACGACGACGAGAAAAGAAGAAGACAAAGAAGAAGACAAAGAAGACGTTTTTGGTGCGATGAAGGTGACGAGTACTGCGCTGACGAAAAGACGGAGAGGAGTGGAATCCTCGATTGGGAGCAGCGACAGAAAGAAAACGATGCTCAACTTCACCCCGGAACAGATGAAGATGCAACAGTTCGCGTTGAGAGCGAAACACCGACGACAAAAGCAAGAGCAGTTACAACAACAACAACAGCAGGAAAAAAATGGCGCGAAGACAACAACCCCTAACGGTAGTACGAAAGCAAACAACAACGCGCGAGAAAAGCGAGCCGGCGAATGGAGAGAAGAAGAGCAACGAGGTAACGATGGCTTCGTCGCGGGGTGGGACTGTCCGGATGAATACGACCCGTTCAAACCAAACTCCTACGAAGACGCGAAACTCCAACGCACGCGAGACGACGAGGAGAAGACGCGACGAGAGAAAGACTGGATGGAGAGAAAGAAGATCAAGGAGGAAGCGCGCGAAAAAGAGAAGAAAGAGAAGGAACAGGAAGTGAAGAAGAAAGAAAATGGTGGTGGGGGAAAAGGTATGTCCATGGCGATGAAACTGATGAAGAAAATGGGATGGGAGGAAGGTAAGGGATTAGGCAAGAATCAGGACGGCATCGACGCTCCGTTGGCGGTGAAGAAAGACGGGAGAGACACCGGCAGGATTGTTCAATCGAAAGCTCTCTTTTCTTCAAAATCGGAAAAGATAAAAGGAAAGACTAATGATCCTACTAACATGGAATAAATAGATAGATAGATAAATAGATAAATAAAGCTTTTATACAATAGGTCGTTCGTAGTTATTAGGTAGACAAAAGAGGGCAGACGACAACACCTTTCCCTACTTCTCCAAAACAAAACACGCGCTTGTGCACCGCGAGATATCATCAGATACTTTTGCTTGCGCTCAAACAACAATAACAAAAACAAGAGCGCTTCTCAAACGACGACGACAATGCGAGCGGTGGCATCTTCCTCGTGCTGCGCGTCGTCCTTCTCGAAACGCTTCCTTTCCTCGTCGTCGTCGTCTTCGAAACATTCTTCTTCTTCGTCGACGAAACAGTTACAGATGTTTACGACGCGCTGCTCTTCCTCCTCCACCTCAAATAATAATAATAACAACAACAACAACAGCGACGATTGTAAGGAGGACGCTNAAATGGTCAAGAAAGAACCGACCGTGCCGACAACATCGATGACGACGAGCAAAACGGCGGAGGTGAAAACTATCTTAGGTACCATGACGTTTGGGTGGAGCTACAGTTCAGAGGATATGGCAGAGAACGAGAGCGAGAAGCTGTTAGATTTTTTCATCGAAGAAGTTGAGAAAGGAACATCGTCGTCGTCGTCGTCGTCGTCTTTGATTGAGTTGGACACAGCGATAGCGTACGCGGGAGGAAACACGGAAGAGATATTAGGTCGCATATTCTCTCGCATGCCGAAAGAGAAACTTTTGAAACTCTCCGTCGCGACAAAGGCGAATCCTTGGGGGGAGAAGATGGCAAGCGTCGCGGGGGAAGGCGGATTACGAGCGGAGAAGTTTCGCGCGCAGGTCGGAAAGAGTTTAACGGCACTCGATCCAAAAAGTATAGATATTTTGTATTTACACGCTCCAGATTCGGAGACGACTTTGTACGACGTGTTGGAGACCGCTCAAGGGTTGTACAGGTCCGGAGCGTTTAAGTATTTGGGTTTGTCGAATATGAGCGCTTGGGAAGTTGTGAGAGCGCACGCGATTTGTAAAGAGAATCAGTGGATCGTGCCGACAATATACCAAGGGATGTATAATCCGTTGACTCGCCAGGTCGAGCCGGAATTGATTCCCGCGTTGAAGAGTTTGAACATGCGCTTCGTGGCGTACAACCCACTTGCGGGCGGGTTATTGACTGGTAAGCACGAAAAGTTATTGAACGCGAGCGGCGGCGGCGACGAAGGGATAAAAGCTGGACGATTCAAGAATAACGAGATGTACAAAGCGCGCTTCTGGAACGAGGCCTATTTCGAAGCCGTGGAGGTGATTAAAAAAGCAGCCGAGGAGGAGGGAATAACGCCAACAGAAGCGAGCTTGAGATGGATGTATTTCAATTCAAAATTATCCGGCGCAAAAGGCGATGCGGTCATCATCGGAGCAAGTAGCATAACGCAGTGTCGAGAAAATTTGCTCGCGTCGAGAAAAGGACCGCTGAGCGAGAAATTAGTCAACGCGTTCGATGAAGGCTACGAACTCGTAAAATCAGTTCAACCTCCTTATTTCCGCGGTCACTTTTTACTTTGATCGTTGTTCTAAAACAAGGAATAATACACACTCGTTGCGCCCATAAAATACGCCTTCACTTGATATTACATACACACACGCGCGCTCTCAACACTCACTCCTCTTTATTTTTCGACGCGCCTCGTCTCCCTCCGAACAAAACCGACGACATTGCCATCAGCGACGCAATCATCGTCAACGCGATGGCAATTAATATCGACCCGTATAGTTTCGGCGACTTTTTAAAACTCTCCTCCATCTCGTGCACCATCGCGCCCATGCCAGCTTCACTTTTCGCCTTCATAGCGTGTTGCCAATCTCTTCTTGCTCGAAGCTTTCTCTCGTTGAACATTCGCGTCGCCACCCCGAACCGGACGCTCGTCGCTTTCGCCATCGATAACGGTTTTGGTACGTTCAAATACACAACCTCTCCTCCCTCAAATTCCTCGTTGGACATTTCTAACCACTCTTCCACGTCTTTCACGCCTTTCCCGAGCGCTTTGTGTTCGTCCCCTTTTGGATGGAGCACTTTAAACTGTCGCATCTTTCGCCGTTCGAATACCGCCAAACACGGGAAGGTGAGCGTATTTTCGAATCTCGCTCTCGTGAGATGCTCCTCGTCCACGTTAATCGTCGCCGCGATAAACGGCTCGCCTTTGTACTCTCCGTCGTCTCCATTATTTTGTTGTTGCAATTTATCCAATTTCATTAAGCTCGCCTTCAAAGTCGGCGTTAAGAAGTGATTCAACGAATGGTCCGTGTCAAAGTACACTACCCATTTCCCGGTCGTTTGTCCCGTGGCCGATTGCGTTAAATGTTCAAACGTTGTATCGGTCAGTTTGAGCAAAGGGTGATTGCCGGCGTAGGATTTCGGGTACTCCTGGGAGAACGAGGAAATGGAAACGAACGAGATGAAGAAGTAAAAGTAAACGCAGAAGGAGGAGGAAGGAGACATGTTTCGTCAAGTGATTTGTAATGAAGAGTTGGTCGACAGACAGACGAGAAGAAAAAATCAAAAGGAACTGACAGACAAAAATTTTCTTTCGTTTCATTTGTTTTACATCATCACTGCTTAAAAGAGACTCTCTCTCTCACACACACACACACTCGCTCTTCGTGGTGGCATTCTCCTTTTTGATTTTGAAGCGCTCGCTTCAAAATCACAACCGCTCTCTTTTACTTTCTCTCGCGCTCCAAAACTCACTTTTCTTCGCCGCCTTCTCCATCCTCTTCTTCTTCTTCGCCTTTATTTCCAGTCTTCCCCATCCACCCGGCGACGATTGGGGTCAACGCCACCGTCGGTGGGAAACGAATAGGACTCGCCGCTTTGTGCGCCGCGTACGCAATCGCTACCGTACCAACTTTCTCTGAATTTTGCGTCGCCGTGATGCCGATGACGGACAACAACGCCGCCACGTCCACGCCGGAACTCACCAACACGTAAAACACGCCAAATGAAACCAAAGAGAGTGAGATGGAGGTGATTAAATACGCAGATCCGTAGGTTTTCAACAACTGCTTCGCCATATCCATTCGCGATCCGCTCAATTGTTGCGCTCCTTCTCCTTCTCCTCCCGTTTTGTTGTTGTTGTTGTTGTTCGTACTGCTATTGTTCTTTTCGCTCGACTTGAAAATCTTCCACAACCCGGCTTCTAACCCCCACTTCTTGGTAATCTCGTCCACCTCTTTCGCCGTGGAGGATTTCTTATCCTCCTTCGTCGCTCGGACGACTTTTAATAAAGCGTCTCTTCTTTTTCTTCTTCTTCTGTTGTTGTTATCGTTGTTGTTATTCGTGTTGTTGTTGCTCGCATTCTCGTTGGTGTTGGTTGTAAAAAAATAGTGACTGCGCAGGAAAGAAACCGCTCTGATCGTTCTTCCATTTCTTTGTTGTTGTTGTTGTTGTTGTCGTCGTTTGAAGAGTGCATTCTTCGCGTTATTGGATGATGATAACGACGTAAACGACGACGACGAGCCAGGTAAAAGTGATATCATTACTCGAGAGAGGTTGCTTGGCGTTTGTTTTTGTGCTACTAAAACGGAGCGCGTTGTTCGGTGTGTGTTAACGAATCGAAGAATAAAATAAGTGAATAAGAATAACGACTTTTCCCTTTCTTTC
>JGI20155J14468_10003015_pt1 | contig 12012 bp, 7 predicted proteins | sample COG_05_FD_14468 | JGI IMG/M metagenome (IMG submission 14468)
TTTAGTTTGATTCTACCAAGATGTATTATGTAGTACATAGAAGGCACAATTATTAATGTTAAGAATGTTGCAAATGTAATTCCAAAAATAACTGTCCATGCTAGAGGTCCCCAAAAAATAACATTATCACCTCCTATATAAATGTTAGCATTCCAATCAGCAAAAAGAGTAAAGAAATCGATATTCAATCCTATAGCTAGTGGTATTAATCCAAATATTGTTGTTATAGCTGTTAAAAGAACCGGTTTAAGTCTTGCTTTTCCTGCGGTTTTAACAAGATCTAATGCAATATTTTTATCTATTATATCTTCTTTTGAAAGCTTTAAGTCTATTTTTTTTCTATCAAAAAGTAATTGAGTATAATCTATAAGAACAACTGCATTATTTACTATTATTCCAGTTAGAGAAATTATCCCAAGCATTGTCATCAATATGCTAAAGGTTAAATTAAAAATTACTATTCCAAGAAATACTCCTGTAAAACTTAAGATAATAGAAGCAAGAACTATAAATGGTTTAGAGATTGAATTAAACTGAAAAACTAATATTAGAATAATTAAAGCAATTCCAGTTAAAAGAGCTCCAGAAAGGAATGATTGATTCTCAGCTTGTTGTTTTATTTCACCTGTAAATTTAAAATCTACACCTTGAGGAGTTTCAAAACCAGAAAGAGAAATTTCAGCTGTATTTACTATTTCATTTGCATTTGAACCAGCTAATATTGAAGAATAAAGTGTTACAACTCTTTGAAGATCTATATGTTTAATTGCGCTAAAAGAGGTTATGTTTCTTTCGTCTACAACTGATGCAATTGGAACCTCTTTTGTTTTTCCAGTTGATTGATCTCTAAAAACTATATTTTGATTAATGATAGTGTTAATATTATTTTTATACTCTTCATCAAGCCTTACATTGATTTGATAATCTTCACCTTTTAATTTATAGACTCCAGCTTTAGAACCAATTATAGAGTTTCTAATTGTCTGTCCAACAAGTCCAGTTGGAATACCTAATTCACCAGCCTTTTCTCTATCGACTCTAAATTCTAATCCTGGCTTACTTCTACTTACATCAATTTTAAGTTGCTCAATACCCTCAATATTTTCTTTATTAAGATAGTTTTTCATCGAGATTGCTGTTTCAATTAATTTTTCATAATCATCTCCATAAATTTCAATATTTACAGGGTACCCACCTGGAGGTCCTTGTGAATCTTTTTCAACAGAAATAGCAATTCCAGGAAATCTACCAATAAGTTCTAATTGTATCTCTTTTCTTAGCTCTTCACTTGACATCCCCCTTCGGTATTTAAATTCTCTCATGGTCATTGTTATAAGTGCTTTATGAGGAATTTCTCCAGTTCCCCCGGCATCAGTTTCAGGATTACCAGCACCTTCTCCAACTTGTGAAATTGCAGACTCAACTAAAAAATTATAATCTCCGTCAAAATACTTAGAGTTATTTACAACTTTATAAATTTCAGATTCAATTTGTTTAGAAGTCTCATTGGTTTTTTCAATATCAGTTCCTTCAGGATATTCTAAATAAACAAGTATTTGTTGTGGCTCATTATCTGGAAAAAACTCAATTTTTGGAGGAAAGATTCCCATTAGTACTATTGAGAAAACAAAGAGGGTGACTGTACCTGCTAAAAATAAAAATGGTCTGATTCCTGATAAAGCAAAGGATAAAAAGTTATTATAAATATTTTCAAGTCTAACCAAAAACGTATTTTGAAATCTAATGGCTTGATTTTTAATAATGTACTTGTAGGACCAAAACAGAAAACATATAAAAGCTAAAAGGGATCCTATAGCTCTCGTATCATTAAATAAAACAAAAATAATGGCAAAACCTCCTAACACATATGTCATTCTCATTAAGTTTTTCCTACTTATTTCTCTTTCACTTAGGTCCATAAAACTTGAAACTAGCATAGAGTTAAAAAATATTGCAACTATAAGAGAGGAACCTAAAATTGCGGATAATGTAATTGGAAAATATATCATAAATTCTCCTAGGGTTCCTGGCCATGTTCCTAGAGGAATAAATGCAGCAATTGTAGTTGCAGTTGAGACAATTATAGGAAGAGCAACCTCCCCAATTCCAAGTTTAGCCGCTTGAACCCTAGGAACACCTTCTTTTGACATTAGCCTATAAATATTTTCAACAACAACAATACCATTATCCACCAACAATCCAAGTCCCATAACTAATCCAAACAACACCATTCTATTCAGTGTAAGTCCAAAAGCAGATAAAATAACTAAGGACATGAACATAGACATTGGTATTGCGAAACCTACAAATAAAGCATTTCTGAGTCCTAGAAAAAAAGTTAAAACTGTTACAACTAGTATTATACCAAAGATTAAATTATTCATTAAGTCATTTACTGAATTAATAGTATACTCCGATTGATCATTTTGAACCACAACTTCAAGATTTGCAGGCAAGAAACTTTCTTTAGCTTCCTCAATTATTTCTTGAATTGAGTTTGAAGCAAAAATTGCATTTTCACCTCCTCTTTTCACAACTTCAAGCATAACAGTTTTCTTATCAAATGATCTAGTGTATGAGGTAATTTCTTTCTCCTTAAATGATATAGAAGCAACATCTTGTAGATAAACAGGTCCATTATCACGCTTAACAATAATTCTGTTTAACTCATTTGGATTTGACACCTCTCCTATTATTTTTACATTTCTTCTTTGACCAGCAGAAATTAGGCTTCCTGCGGAAACAGTTACATTTTCTTGAGCGATAGCATTGATAATATCACCAAAGCTTGTTTTTGTTGCTTTCATCATATAAGGATCTACTGCAACTTCAACTTCGAAATCTTGAATCCCTCGAATTTCTACTGTTTTAACTTGGGGTAATCTTTCTATTCTAGTATCTAAATATTCTGCATATTCTTTGAGCTCTTCAACTTTATAATCTCCAACTAGACTAATGTTTAAAACTGGAAATCTTTCTGCGATATCAAACTCAAAAATATTAGGGTCTACCTTGGCATTATTAAATGTTGGCCAGTCATCTCCTACAGTGACATTATCAACTAAATCTTTTACTCTCTGTCTGGCTAGAGCAGTTGGAATCTCATCATCAAACTCTATGTTAATAATTGAAATTCCTTCGCTGGAAGTAGACTCAATTTCAATTAAACCAATAACACCTTTTATCTCCTGTTCAAGAGGATCTGTAATTAGTTTTTCCATCTCCTCAGCATTATTTCCTGGGAAAATTGTTGTTACAAAAATATTTGAAGAGTTTATCTCAGGAAATAGCTCTCTAGGCATTGTTTTATATGCAGTAATTCCTGAAATCAGAAATATTATCATAAGAACATAAATAATAGTCTTATTATTTATTGCCCAACTCGACAGAAAAAATTCTTTATTCTTTTTATCCATTTTAATTTATAAGTTTTACTCTTTGAGAATCTTCAACAATACTAGCTCCTTCTAGAACAAGCATATCACCAATTTTTAGACCTTCAGTAACTTCAACATCAGTGTTATTTTTATTTCCTAATGAAATAAAAGTTTTNGATGTAATATAGACTCCTTCTTTTACGTCTTGATTCATTACGTAAACAAAATTTTTACCAGAAGCATCCTCTCTCACAATCCTTAAAGGAATTACAACTGCTTCATCCTTCGAGTAGATGTTTATTTTAATTTTTGCATCTAAATTCTGTTTGATTTTTTTATCAATATTCTCTACAGGAACTTCAACTCTAAATGTTCTATTACTTGGATTTATAAAATTTCCTGTTTGTATAATTTGTGACTTAATTTCTTTTCCAAGAAGTGGAATCTGAACTATTGCTTCAGTTCCTTCTTCTATAAATGAAATATACTTTTCTGAAACAGATGCCTCAGCATATATTTTATCAAGATTAACTAATCTTAGAATTTGAGAAACACCTGGAATTAAATTTGATCCTTGATTTGAAATAATTTCATCTATCTCTCCATCAAAGGGAGCGTAAATTTTTGTCTTAGCAAGTCTGTCTTTCATTTGCTCAACCATTTTTTGACTAGATTCAAAATCAGTTTTACTTTTTAGAAATTGTATTTCAGACCCTATGTTATTATTCCAAAGTCTTTCTGTTCTTTCAAAATTTTCTTTAGCAAAGTTTGCTTGAATAGTTAACTGATCAAGCTGTTCTTTTAGTCCTGAATCATTAATTTCTGCTAGTAGTTTACCTTTCTTAACATATTGCCCTTCATAAACAAAAATCTTTTCTAAAGTGCCTTGAAACTCAGGAAGTATTAAAACGTTTTTTCTAGTCTTAAGGTTTGCCTGCGCCTCCATATAACTGTTAAATACTTTTTCTTTTATCTCATAATTAGAAACAAGTGTGAGCTTTTCATTTTCATCTAAAAAAGCTATACCATCGTTAATTTCATTTAACTCAACTTGCATTGTATTCATCGTGTCTACATATTCCTTTTTTCTTTTTTTTAACTCTTCTAAATCTCCATTTTCAATTAAAGAGGTGATATTTGAGCTTCCTGATGAGTTACAGCTTATTATTATTAAAGTGAGTATTGATATATAAAATTTCTTCATAATTAATTTGTATTGTTATATAGAGTTTCTAATTCTGTTTTTATTGATATTAATTCTAAAACAGAATTCAAATATTTTTGTTGAGAGTCAAGTAATTGAAGCTGAGCTTGTCTTAGCTCAAAAGAAGAGACAATCCCTTCAAAAAACTTAATTGAATTTTTTTCTTCAATTGACATGGATAGATTCATGTTTTGTTCACTTACATTTAAAGTTTGAATTGCTAACTGATAATCATTTAACTTTTGTTGAACTTCAGCTTGAGTTTTTTCTTCTTGTTCTTCGAGATTTGTCATTGCTTGATTCATTGCAATTTTAGCTTTCTGTGATGACACATTTAGTTTAAAAGCATTAAAAATAGGGATCTCCAAATTGACACCTAGGACAGAAGATCCAAACCAGTTTTGAGTTTTATTTGTGAAATCAAATTCATTATTATAGCCTGTGTATGTTCCGCTGAGGAATCCTGAAACTTTAGGAAGTTGTTTTGATTTCTCAAGTTTATATTCAATTCTTTTTGTGTCAAAAATATTTTGAGAAATCTTGACATCTATGTTTTTACTTGTATTAAAATCTTCAAAAGAGTTTGAAAAAATAATATTTTCTGCAATAAAGTCTTCAATCGATGTTGATAATAGTATTTCATCTTCAATACTAATTCCAAGAACTAACTTTAAAAGGTTAAGTTGGTTGTCTTTTGTTTTCTTTGCCTGAAGTAATGAGAGCTCTGCTTGAGCTAATGTTATTTTTATTTGCTCTACATTTTCAACTTCTTCAAATCCATTTTTATACAACTCTGTAATTTCAAAAAGATCCTTTCTAAAGTTTTCAAGATTATTTTCCAGTAAAATGATACCTTCATTAAGAATAGAAACAAGACTATAAAGTTTAACTATGGATTCTCTGACCTCAAGTAAAGTTTTTTCATAAAAATTCTCAGAAGCTGCCAAGTATATTTTACTATACTCTAAACCAACTAGCCAAGACCCATCAAACAGAAGTTGTTCCATTCTAACCGAGCCAATAGCGGATTGTTCAGTACCAAATTGTATTTCAGAAAACTCACCTTTTTGACCTCCAAAAAATTCGGCAGGGATTAAGGAAGTTGGAAGTTCAAGATAGTTAAGATAGTTAAGATCTAAAGTGACATTTGGCAACCCTATTGCAATAGTTTTCCATCTTTCTTTATAAGCCATCTTTATTTCTCTTTCAGCATTCATTAACCTTCTGTTGTTTTCAATTCCATATTCAACGGCATCATCTATGCTTAAGCTAGTTATTTCGCTTTGTGAAAAACTATAACTTGTGAATGCAATAAATAATAATATTTTTTTCATTTTTTTATCATTTGTATTATCCATTTTGGAATTAATTTTTTACGCTCATTCATCATTTCATTAAATTCTTTTCCACTCAATTTTTTCATTTTAATTATTATTGGACTGCTTATAAATGGAAAGACAATTAAGCTTAAAATATTTGTAACAAAGTGAATTGGTTCAATCTTTTTATAAATTCCTTTTTTAACCCCATCATTGTATTGATCAATAAGCTTAGACTCCATAATCATTTTACCCTTTAATATTTTTAAGAAAGAAGAGGGGTTGTTTTTTAATTCATTAACAACAAATGTTGGGAGGTGTGGCTCTGCAATCATCATATCAATATATTTTGAGCTAGTTAATTTAAGTTTCTCCTCAAGAGTAGTTTTTTCATCATTATATACCTCAACCATCTTGCTGATAAAATCATATATTGTTTCAAGCATAATAATTTCAAAAAGCTTTCTTTTGCTTGTAAAATAATAATTTAGTAAAGCTAGATTTATATTAGACTCTTTTGCAATTTCTCTTGTTGTAGTTGCACTAAACCCTTTTTTTAAAAAAAGGAATTTTGCAGCATCTTTAATTTTTATTTCAGTATCTGAATATTTAACTGACCCAATGTTCATAGCGCAAAATAAATCTAATCATATGAATTAAACAAATGATTAATAAAAAATTAACAATTAATTAAATAGTATATTTATTTTTTTAAATGCGGAATGACAGACTATATAAAAATTTTTGAGAACTTTTTAAAAAAAGAAATAGATTATGATAATCCAAAGAACCTTTACGAGCCCGTAAAATACTTATTGGATTCAGGAGGTAAAAGATTAAGACCTTTAATAACATTATTTGTATCAGACCTTTTCACAGGAAACATAACAAATGCACTTTCTGCATCTGCTACCCTTGAAATTTTCCACAATTTTACTCTTGCTCATGATGATATAATGGATAATTCTATAATGAGAAGAGGAAAGAAAACGATAAACTCTAAATGGGATAACAATACTGGTATTTTATCTGGAGATGTGATGCTTATAATCTCTTATGAAATCCTAAATAAATATGATGACTCTAAGTATATACTTCTATCCAAGCAATTAACACAGACATCAAGATTAGTTTGTGAAGGTCAACAAAATGACATGGACTTTTCATTAAAAAAAGATGTACTTGAAGCTGATTATTTTGAAATGATTGAAAATAAAACTGCTGTTTTAATTGGATGTTCATTTATGTTTGGTGCTATTGTTTCTGATTTAAACTCAAAAGAAATCAATATTTTATATGAAGTAGGTAAAAATTTAGGAATAGCATTTCAACTTGAAGACGATTTATTAGATTGTTTTGGTGATGAAAATAAATTTGGTAAAAAAATTGGAGGTGATATCTTAGAAAAAAAGAAAACTTTACTCTATATATATACTCAATCTAAATTGGATAATGATAAAAGGGTTGAATTTGAAAATATATTTTTTTCTGACGACACAAAAGAGTCAATAAAAATAGATTCAATTAAAAGTTTCTATGAAACTTCAGGAGCAGTAGAATATCTTAAAAATAAAGTTCAGGAATATTCAGAACACGCAAAAAAATTAGTCAATCAAATGCAAATTGATGAAAGTAAAAAGCTTAGCCTAATTAAATTTTCAGAACAACTTTTAAATAGAGAAATTTGATATTCTTTTAATCAATGACTTTACAAAGACAACAACATTAACAGACAGAAAAATAGAAAGTTCCTCAGTAAATGAGGTTTTTTCATCTAGAAATTTAAAGATTCTGATAGGGTCATTATTTTTAAACAGATCTGAAAAAACTTTTGATCCTTTTCCCTTAGAGTCAATTAATACATCCAAAAATAAAAGGTCATAGTACCAAAACCTGTTTTTAAAATTAATTTTTGAAAGAGGTTTGTCTTTTTTTAAATAACTAATAATTAAATCAATTTTATCTATGGAGTTTTTTACAGTATACCCAGTACTAGGTTTAGTCCATCCCCCAGCAGTTCCTATCTTAAAAAAACTATCAGTATTTTTTTTAAAAAAAGGATAGCAGGTCATAGGAATTACTCCTTTTTCTTTTTCTAAAACCTTATAATCAAGGATTTTATTAATCTTCAGATAATTTTTAATTTCAGTTTCATATTCATGGTCTTCAATAGTGGAAGTTGAGAAAAGAGTGTATTCAACTAAAGCTTTATTTTTTGAAAACGGTAATATATAAATGAATCTAATTTCATTTTGTTGATCAACACTAAAATCCATAAATGTAATTTTATTATCATCAAAACATTGATCTTTAGTTTCAATTGTCCATCCAATAAAGTGTTGTTTTAGTAATGGATATTTTTTAAAATCCAATTTTTTATCATCATATATACTAGAAAAAATAATAGATGACTGAAAATTCCCATCATCTGTCTTGACTAATTTATTTTCTTGATCAATACTCTTAATATTTGAATTTAAATATGTAAAATTTGAAGCCTTTGAAATTTTTTTTCCTATGTGGGAATAAAATTTGCTTGATTTTATCATTTTATATTTAAATGGCTCTAAACGAAATGAATTATGAAAGCTTGAGTCTTTAAATTCTGCATATTCCCATTCTTTAAAAACTAATTCATCTAATAAACTTTTTTTATTTTCCCAAAACCCAAAAGTTTTATCATTTTCATTTTTTTTGTCCTTTTCAATTATTAAAATTTTCTTATCATTAAAGAAATCGTCATTTATCATCGAGTTTGATAATAATAATCCAGAAGCACCTGCTCCACAAATTATATAATCATATTTTTCCTTTGAAATCATTTGATTTTATTGACCTTTTGATTATTTTCGTTGACTAGTTTCCCAATATACAAATATGGAGCAAATTATTGAATATTTTTCTGGACTAAACCCAGTACAAGGAGCTCTTTACGCAACTTTATTTACATGGGGAGTTACAGCTCTGGGAGCATCTACTGTTTTCCTGTTTAAAACAATGAGTAGAATGGCACTAGATGGTATGTTAGGATTTACAGGTGGAGTTATGGTGGCTGCAAGTTTTTGGAGTTTATTATCTCCTGCCATAGAAATGAGTGATGGAGAAGGTTTTGTTAAAGTAATGCCTGCTGCAATAGGGTTTGGATTGGGAGCATTATTTATTTTTGCAATTGATAAAGTTTTACCACACATTCATATAAATTTTAAAGAAGCGGAGGGTATAAAAACCCCATGGAGAAGAACAACACTTTTAACTTTAGCTATAACTCTTCATAATATACCTGAAGGACTTGCTGTCGGAGTTTTATTTGGTGGAGTAGCAGCGGGCATACCAGAAGCCTCTATTGCTGGAGCTGTTGTTTTAGCTTTTGGAATTGGTCTTCAAAATTTTCCAGAAGGAATAGCTGTTTCTATGCCTTTAAGAAGATCTGGAGTTAGTAAATTTAAGAGTTTTTGGTATGGACAACTATCTGCAATTGTTGAACCAATAGCAGGTGTTATAGGTGCATTAGCTGTAACATTTTTTACTCCTTTATTGCCATATGCTCTTGCTTTTGCTGCAGGCGCAATGATTTTTGTTGTTGTTGAAGAGGTTATTCCTGAAACACAGCAAGATAAATATACCGACATAGCTACATTAGGATTTATAGGAGGATTTATAATTATGATGACGCTAGATGTTGCTCTAGGTTAATCTTTTTTATTAAAAGAATCCCATCCTGAACTATTTATATTGATCTTTTGACCCAGACTGGTTATCATACAATTATCGTCTTTCTTTTTTACAGACGAACCAATAATAGTTAATTGTTCACAGTTACTAATTTTCTTTTCATGTCGTTTTGAAACAGTAAATAAAACTTCATAGTCTTCACCTCCATTAAGGTAAGCAACAGAATGGTCAAGTTTAAACTCATCACAAGCTTTTTTTGTTTCTTCTGATATAGGTATTTTATCCTCATATATATGAAAAGAAAATCCTGATGAATTAGATAAATGATTTATCTCAGTTGAGAGACCGTCACTAATATCAATCATTGAAGTTGGAGTGATTTTAAGCTCTTCTAAAAGATTAATAATATCAATTCTTGCCTCTGGTTTTAACTGTCTTTGAATACAATAAGTATAGTTACTTAAATCAGGCTGAGAATTAGGATTAACTTCAAATACTTTTTTTTCTCTTTCAAGAATTTGAAGACCCATATAGGCTGCACCTAAATCACCAGATACTACAAGCAGATCATCTTCTTTTACACCATTTCTTTGTGTTATTTTATTATTTTCAGTATTTCCAATACAAGTAACAGAAATCATTAACCCTTTATTTGATGAGGTTGTATCTCCACCAATCAAGTCAACATTATAATATGAACAAGCTAATCGAATTCCTTCATATAATTCCTCAAGAGCTTTAACCTTAAATCTATTAGAAACTGCAATTGAAACTAAAATATGAGATGGTTTAATATTCATAGAAATAATATCAGAAATATTAACTACAACACTTTTGTAACCTAAGTGTTTAAGTGGGACATATGACAAGTCGAAATGAACTCCTTCAACTAAAATGTCTTGAGATATTGCAAGTTTATTTTTTTCAAATTTTAAAATAGCTGCATCGTCTCCAATGTCTAAAATTGTTGAATCATTCTTAGTCTTAAATGATTTTGTTATTCTATTAATTAGCTCTATTTCACTAATACTTTGTAAATCACTTTCATCTAGATTTTTATTGTCATTCATACATTAAAAGTAAAGTAATTGATCTATTATTTTAACTAATACATCATAACATAATTATAGATTTATTAACATGTATTATTATTTCAAAAAGCCTGATTTATATGTATATTTGCAAAAAGTTATTAAGGCTTAATTCTTATGGCATATACCGAAGACGAGTTAAAAAAAGAACTTGAAACCAAAGAGTACGAATATGGGTTTTATACAGATATAGATTCTGAAACATTTCCTGTAGGCTTGAATGAAGATGTTGTTAAAGCAATTTCTAAGAAAAAAAATGAACCAAAATGGATGACTGATTGGAGATTAGATGCTTTTTCAACCTGGAAATCAATGAATGAACCTGAATGGTCAAACCTTAAGTACAAAAAACCAAACTTTCAAGATATTTCTTATTATTCAGCTCCAAAGAAAAAGCCAAGTCTTAATTCTCTAGATGAAGTTGATCCTGAATTATTAAAGACATTTAATAAATTAGGAATTTCCTTGGAAGAGCAAAAAAAATTAAGTGGAGTTGCAATGGATGTGGTTGTTGATTCAGTTTCAGTCGCTACTACTTTCAAAGATACACTAGAAGAAAAAGGGATCATTTTTTGTTCTATCTCAGATGCAATTCAAAATCACCCTGAATTAGTAAGAAAACATTTAGGAACTGTTGTTCCAAAAAAAGATAATTATTATGCTGCTTTAAATTCTGCTGTATTTTCAGATGGATCTTTTTGCTACATTCCAAAAGGGGTTAGGTGTCCAATGGAATTATCAACTTATTTTAGAATTAATCAGGCAGGAACTGGGCAGTTTGAAAGAACACTTGTTATAGCTGATGAGTCTAGTTATGTTAGTTATCTTGAGGGCTGTACTGCTCCATCTAGAGATGAAAATCAACTTCATGCCGCTGTTGTTGAACTTATTGCACTTGATGATGCAGAAATTAAATATTCAACAGTTCAAAACTGGTTTCCAGGTGATAAAAATGGAAAAGGTGGAGTTTTCAACTTTGTTACTAAAAGAGGTATTTGCCATAATAGATCTAAAATATCATGGACTCAGGTTGAAACTGGATCTGCTGTAACATGGAAATATCCATCATGTGTATTGAAGGGAAATAATTCTATTGGAGAGTTTTATTCAATAGCTGTAACTAATAATTTCCAACAAGCTGATACAGGTACTAAAATGATTCATGTTGGTAAAAACACTAAAAGTACTATCATTTCAAAAGGAGTCTCTGCTGGTAAATCTCAAAATAGCTACAGAGGTCTTGTTCAGATTTCACCACTTGCAAAAAATGCTAGAAATTTCTCTCAATGTGATTCATTACTTATGGGAAATGATTGTGGTGCTCATACATTCCCATATATTGAAGTTCA
>JGI20155J14468_10003017_pt1 | contig 12010 bp, 10 predicted proteins | sample COG_05_FD_14468 | JGI IMG/M metagenome (IMG submission 14468)
GGCTTTCAATGTAGCTATAGCACTTAGAAAAAACATGGGCGCAGGTTGTGTTTTTATAGGTACATTAATTTTTTGGTGTCAGAGTAGCCCAAAATTTGTTGCTCAAAAACTTCTCTACTGTTCTGGATTTGGGTTTTTTCTTCTTGTTACCGCTTTACTGGAAGTAAGATTAACAGGACAAGCACAAGTACCCTTACTTATATTAATACTATTTACCCTTATGGCATTAATTTCTATTTATGTAGCATCTAGACGATTCCAAAGATAATTATATAAACTTTTTAAGTTTCAAAAACATTTATATATTTCGTATATTATATTTATAAATCAATATTTTAACAACTTATCTTGAAGTAAAATGGTGCGCTCTGAGGGACTCGAACCCCCAACCTTTTGATTCGAAGTCAAATGCTCTATCCAGTTGAGCTAAGAGCGCATGATATAATTTTTATTTTATATATTATAATTTAAGTTTTAAAAAGTTTTATTCCTACTTTACTATTGGAGTATAGTACCATCCGGAATTGGACAAATATAGGGATGCTTTTCAATTTTTCTGGTAAAATCTTCTTTAGCTTCATTTAATTTTTTTAATTACTCAGAAGTTTTTCAATAGATGGGCTAGATTTTAATAAATCAATCGTGTAAGAATTCTTAGGATTATTGAAAACTTCATCTGCATTGCCTTCTTCTACAATTTTTCCTGATTTCATTACAAGCACTCTATCTGCTAAGTCTCTTACAACCGGTAAATCATGGGCTATAAATATATATGAAAGTGAAAATTGATTTCTTAAATTTTTCAATAATTTTATTATTTGTGCCTGAATAGAGACATCAAGTGCAGAAACAGCTTCATCACATATAATGATCTCTGGCTTAAGAGCCAAAGCTCTAGCAATAGCAATTCTTTGTCTTTGGCCACCCGAAAATTCATGTGGGTATTTTTTTGAATCCCTTGGTTGAAGCCCCACACTTATTAATAATTCAGAAACTCTAGTTTGATAAAGCTTTTTATCAAGAAAATCTTTATGAATTATCCATGGTTCTGAAATAATATCAAACACACTCATAGTTGGATTAAGTGATGCATATGGATCTTGAAATACAATTTGTACTTTTCTTCTAAAATTAAATAACTCTTTTTTGTCAAAATCAAAAATATTACGTCCATGATATAAAATACTACCACTTGAAGGCTCAATTAATCTTAATATTAAGTTAGAAATTGTAGTTTTACCTGACCCAGATTCGCCTACAATTCCAACAATCTCATCACGAAATAGATTAAAATTTATATTATCACAGGCTATTGTGTCATAGGACTTATAAACATTTTTAATTTCTAATATTGGATTAGATTCGTTATTAACATTTTTTTTAAGTTTTTGATTAAATTCTCTAGGAATGGAGTTCATTAATTCTTTTGTATATGTGTGTTTTGGATTAATAAAGACATCTTTTAAATGACCTTTTTCTACTATTTTTCCATCCTTTAGTACAATCACATTATCTGCTACTTCTCCGGCTATACCAAGATCGTGCGTAATTAATATTAAACCCATATTTCTTTCGTCTCGAAGCTCTGCTAATAATTCTAATATCTTTGCTTGAATTGTTACATCAAGAGCTGTTGTAGGTTCGTCAGCAATAATTATATCTGGTTCTAGAGCTAACGCCATCGCAATCATTACTCTTTGTCTTTGACCACCAGAAAATTGATGAGGATAATCATTTGCTCGTTTTATTGGATTTGGTATTTTTACTCTTTCTAATAACTGTAAGGTCTTGTCCCAGCTTTCCTTTTTTGAAAAGTTTTTATGAACTTCAAAACATTCAGCTATCTGTGATCCGACAGTAAAAACTGGATTAAGATGAGATAATGTATCTTGAAAAATTATAGCAATTTTGCTTCCCATTAACTTTCTTCTATTCGTATCTGAAAGTTTCAAAATATCTTGATTATTTAAAAAAATTTCTCCACTTTTAATTCTACCAGGCGGACAAGTTAAAATACCCATTATAACTGAAGCCGTAACACTTTTTCCAGACCCACTTTCTCCAATTATTGCTAAAGTTTGTCCCTTATTTAATTCAAAGTCTATACCCTGAACAGCATTTACAGAGCCATCTACAGTATCGAAAGACACTGCTAAATTAGAAACTTTTAATAATGAGTTTTTTTTATTACTCATTTTTGTCTCCAATATTTTGTAAACGCCACCTTTGTCTAGGATCTAAAACAATTCTTAACCACGAAGAAAATAAATTTAATGACAATGCAACTAACATTATTATTAATCCTGGGAAAAAAGCTAACCACCATGCTAATTGAAGATAATTTCTTCCTTGAGCAACCATTAGTCCCCAAGTAACTTCTGGAGGTTGAATTCCTACGCCAAGAAAACTTAAAGCAGATTCACCTAACATAACAAAAGCAAAGTCTAATGTAGCTATAGTAATCAAAGTTGGAATTGTTAATGGTGCTATATGTTTAAAAATTATTCTTGTATTTGACGCGCCCATTGATATTGCTGCTGAAACAAATAATCTCTCTCTTATTTCAAGGACTTCTGCTCTTGCAGTTCTCATGTATATAGGCATTCTTGTGAAAGCAAGAACTAAAACTAAATTTAACAAACCAGGATCAAACATATATAATACGATTACTGCTAATAAGAGTGAAGGAAAACTCATTATAATATCCGCAATTCTCATTATTAAGTTTCCAGTTTTACCTCCAAAATAGCCAGAAACTAATCCCAACATGCCACCTAAAGTCATTGATAAAACAACAGCGCTAGCTGCGATAAACATAGTATTTTGTGTTGCAATAATGAGCCTTGCAATCATACTTCTACCAAGCGCATCTGCGCCAAAAAAATACATAAAATGGTGTTCAAAAGAAAAGGGTTCTAAATTTCGAAGCCTTAAGTTCATTTTTGTAAAAGATTCATTGATTAAAGAAGGTCCAAATAATGCTAAAAAAACCATAAAACTTAAAAAAATGATTGAAAATAATGCTAATTTATCGTTAAAAAACATAGACAGAATCTTTTTTAATTTGTTAAAAAAATAATTTTTTTGAATAATAAGTTCCATCCTTATTTATGCCTTATTCTNGGATCAAGAATTGCNTAAGCTATATCNATAATAATATTGATAGATAAAATAACAATGGCTGTAATCAAAATTGATGCCTGAACAACCGCAAAATCTCTTTGCATAATTGAATCAATCATTAACTTACCAATACCTGGCCATCCAAATATTGTTTCTACGATAACTGCTCCATTCGCAATTGCTGCCGCTTGGTCTCCTGCTACAGTAATCACCGGTAACAGACCATTTCTAAGTGCATGTTTAAAAATAACTTTGCTCTCTTTAACACCTTTAGCTCTAGCCGTTTTTACAAAATCAGAACTCAGAGCCGTAATCATTGATCCTCTTACAACCTGCACCAAAAGACCTAGTGGCCTTATAACTAAAATAGCAATTGGCATAATCCAATATGGAAAGCCTCCTATTCCAGAGGTTGGTAACCATCCAAGAGAAACAGAAAAAATTAAAATTGCCGTTATCGCCAACCAAAAATCTGGCGCACTTGCAGCTGTCAATGAGACCACCCTTGAAATTCTATCAAAAAGACCATTCGGCTTATATGCTGCTAAAGAACCAATTAATATTGCGCCTAATAGAGCAATTGTCATAGCAACAGCAGCCAATGAAAGAGTAACTGGAATAGCTTCTAAAACTATATCAATTGCAGGTCTTTCTTTTCTTAATGAATAACCAAGATTACCTTCAGATAAATCTTCTAAAAATCTTCCAAATTGAATATATATAGGGTCATTAAAACCATGTTTTTCAGAGAACTCTTTTCTTACCTCTACTGGAGCGTCTATAGGTAAATATAAATGTCCTGGATCACCAGTAAGACGTGCAAGAAAAAAAACCATCACAAAAAGACCAGCAACAGCTAATAAACTTGATAATATTCTTTTAGATAAATATTTACTCATATATAAACATTAGATTAGATTTAATTTTCCAACCAGAATTTTATCTGGTTGGAAAATATTTTTTTAAATTAATTAAATTTTACCTGAGAAATTTGAATTTCACTATTTGTTGAAATTGTTGGAGTAAATTTAATTCTTGGATTTACACGGGAAAATCCTACCATATGAAACATTTGAATATCAGGAATTATTTCTTGATGGAGTTTCTTTTGAGCCTTACGCCATGTATCTCTTCTCTTATCTCCTGTTGCAGCAGTTGCTTCTTTAATCCAGGCATCTACTTGTTTATCACATGTTGTAGATTGTGCTCCTTTACATGCATATTTATTAAACATTGAGAAAACAGCATCACCATTGTTGTTATCGTGTTGACTTTGTTGCAAAGCTGGCCCCCTGTCTTCTGCATATGGCCTGCTTAAAAAATTCAACCAACCGGCTGTTTCCATCATTTTGATTTTTATATTAAAACCTACTTCTGTTAGCATAGCATGTATTGCTTCCATTGCTTCTGTCGAATTAGGATAAATACCTAACCTTCCAATTAAAACAATTTCTTTATCAACTGGAACACCATCAGCTTTAGCTGCCTTAACTAATTTTTTAGCTTCAGCTGGATTATATGGCCAAGGCTTTAAATTTGGATTATGACCATTTATACTTGGGACGACAATTTGTGTCATCTTAACGACACCTTTAGGAAAAATAGTACCTGTAAGGCCATCAAGATCAACAGCTAAATTCATTGCTTTTCTTACTCTTATATCATTTAACGGAGCTCTAGTTATATCAATCCTTAATCTTGAAGTTTCTGAGTTAAAATAGCTAAAGTCCATTTTGGGNTCATTCGCATCTTGAACACCAATGCTAGCTGCGATATCGGCTTCACCAGTTTTAACCATCGCAGCTCTAACTGCAGACTCGTTTCTCCAAACATATGTTGCGTTTTCAACTTCAGGTTTATCACCCCAATATCCGTCAAACCTCTTTAAAGTAACAGATTGACCTGGCGTCCATGTATTAAATAAATATGGACCTGTACCCTTTGGATTGCGAACTCCTTTAGCTTCTTGAGTATTTGGGCTTACAATTGTCATTGTACCCATCATTGCTGGCATTATAGGTTGAGGAGTTTCTGTTTTAACAGAAATGGTATGATTTCCTATTGCTGAAGCTTTTAATTTAATATTACCAAAAAACTTAGTTCTGATTTCACAATCATACTTAGGATTCAAAGCACGGTTTATTGACTTAACTACCGATTTCGCATTCAAATCCTCACCATCATGAAATTTGATACCTTTGCGAATATTAAACTCCCAAGTTAGATTATCTGTTTGTTTCCAAGAAGTAGCCAATCTAGGTGTCACAGAACCATCATCTGGATTTATTTCCGTAAGTGTTTCAGCAACATTTTGTTTAACAATTTTTCCTACTACTGATCTAGTTGCTTCACAAGGGTCAACAATATCTGGTTCTTCAGCTATTACAATTGTTATGTCTTTTCCAGCAGAATACGCTGGAGAAAGGAAGCTACCAAATGCCATTATAGCAGCAGATGAAATAGCTAATGATAAACTTTTAATTTTCATGATTTATAACCTCCCAAGGTTTGTTTATTAAAGTTAAATTCAAAAAAGTTCCTCCTTTCTTAATAAATTATAATTACGTTTTTAATTCAAAACTCTTTCTAGTTTTTGAAGAGTTTTTAAATATTTAGGTTTTGGTTTATCTCCAAAACTATAGGGCCAATTTGTATAAGAAACTTCTCCAACGTAAATACTACCTTTAGTATCAACGGATAATCCGTGTGGAGCTAGAAATTGACCCAATCCAAAACCTGGACCATTTTCACCACCTAGGCGGGTAATTAAATTTCCACTATTGTCTAAAACACTTAATCTTGGACCTAGATTTTGATATTTTCTATTTACTAAGAGGCCAGGTCCTAGCTCTCCTACGATACATACTGGACACTTTCCTCTAGACATGAACAATCCACAAGGGCGATGAAGGTTATTCCACTGAGTTTCGTATTTACCATCTGTATTAAAAACTTGAATTCTATGGTTTTCTCTATCTGCCACATAAATCCAACCATCATCATCTGCAACAATGTTGTGAACAAGATTAAATTGGCCAGGGCCGGAGCCTAGCTCACCAAATGTTTTAATTAATTTTCCATCAGGAGAATATTTATGAACACAAGCATTCCCATAACCGTCAGAGACAAATATATTATTATCTGGACATAAAGCTGTGTGGGTACATCTATGAAACGGTAAATTAGACATGAACTCAGATGGATTACCCGGAACTCCAATCTGAAAAATCAAATTACCGTCAGGGCTAATTTTTTTAACTGTGTGGTCACCATCATCAGTGCAGTAAATATAATCATCTGGACCTATATGAATACCGTGTGGTCTAGAAAAAAGATTATCTCCCCAAGATCTGAGATAGTTACCGTCAATGTCAAAAATAATCATTGGGTGTAGTCCACGATTAAAAACAAACACCTCATCTTTNCTATTTACAGCTACGCCAGCAACGTCCATAAAAGTCCAATTTTCNGGTAATTTAGCCCAATTATCTAAAACTTTATATTTATATTCACCATCACCAAGAAATACTGACACACTAATACCTCCACAAATAAAATTATCATGTTAAATAAACTAATTGTCTATATTTAAATAATCATTATTGATACTAATTTAGTATCAAAATTACTTTTTATTATTTAAAGCTAAATTAGATATTAAAAAACCAGACAAAAATATTATTAAAGCCCCTAACAGAGTTGATGCACTTGGAATTTCATCAAACATCATAAATGCAAGTATAGATATAATAGGCAATCTCAAAAAATCGTAAGGTGCCAAATAACTTATATCAACCATTGACATAGCTTTTGTTATAAAAAGCATATTCAAAACTCCAATTAAACCCTGTATTGTCAAAAGAATAAACATTTCCAATGAAAGAGTTGTCCAAAAGAATAAAGCTGGAATAAATGCAAGTGGCACAGTGCATAAAAGATTCCAAACTGTAAGTGTGTTAGGTTTATCTTTATTAGACATTTTTTTTAATATTAATTGTATACATGCGCTTAAAATAGCTCCTATTAAAGCCCAATATAATGCATCAGGTATACTAGAAAACCCAGGTTTTAAAATTATTAATATTCCAATGAATCCAATAAATGAAAAAATTATATGCTTCTTTGTAGGAGTTTCTTTTAAAAACATAATTGAACCAAGAATTATTAGAAGTGGCGTAATAAAAGATATCGATACAACGTCTGATAAAGCAACTGATTTAAAAGCCAAGAAAAAAGAGGTTAACGCTAATATTTTTAAAAAAGCTCTGAAAAGATGAAGATAGCGATAAGAAGAAATAAAAACATCTCTCTCTTTTAAAAAAATTGGAATGATAATAATTAATCCAAATATACTTCTGTAAAAAACAATTAAGAAAGGATGAATGTCTGATGATAATATTCTTACTATAATGCCATCCAAAGCTCCCAGAAAAGAAACAAATATAGCTAACATTGTTGGAATAAAAAATATTGGTGTCTTCATTTGTTTTACTTATAGAGCCATTAAAAAAAACATTATTACTAATATAATTTAAATATACAAATAAATTGACTAGGTATTGATAGTTTGTAAGTATCGATAAGAATGGTTTTTTATTATGAATACTTCTATTTCAATAGAACAATTAAAATGTTTTGTAGCTGTATCTAAAAAATTAAACTTTAGAAAAGCAGCAAAAAATCTAAATATGTCTCAACCGCCAGTAACTAGACACATTAAGAATCTAGAATATAATCTTAAAACAAAATTATTTGATCGAAATAGCCGATCAGTAAAATTAACAAAGGATGGAATGCTCTTTTTAACCCATGCAACTGAAATNATTTCTAGAATTGAAGATGCATCAAAAATTATAGTAAATAGTAAAGACAAATTATCTGGATCAATTTCTTTAGGCTTTGTCCCGTCAATGGCAANCGATATCTTACCGTTAATTGCAAGTTACTTAANTGAAAAACTTCCACAAATTAAATTGATTTTTAAGGAATATATGAGCTATGAACAAGTTCCAGCGTTAAATGCAGGCAATCTTGACATAGGCTTAACTCGATTACCCAAAGATCTAAATTCTTTTCATTATTCAAGAGTTGTAAGTGAGCCCTATTTTTTAGCAGTAAATATAAACAACCCATTATCAAAAAAACATAATTTATCTATTAACGATCTTCATAATATTGATTTCATAATGTATGATGCGATTGTTGGAAGATACAGCTTTGAATTACTATCTTCTTTATTCTTAAATAGTGGCGTAAAGCCTAATTTTGTACAATATGTAAGTCAGCCAAACGTTTTCCTAGGTTTAGTGAAGGCTTCTTTAGGTGTTGCTTTATTAGCTAGCTCGTCAAAACAAAATTCTCCAGAAAATGTTATTTTCAAAGAAATTAAATTACCCGATTGGGTAAGGGCAGATGTGTACCTTGCAACAAAAAAGGAGCCTAAAAACAAACTTATACCCGAAGTATATAACTGTATAATGGCAGCTTTATATGAATCTCAAAAAATTTAGTATAAAAATAAAAATTGTAATTATTTATATATTATTGAATGACAAAAACTTAATATTCTAAAGATGGAACGATTTATGAAATCAATACTTATTACCGGAGCAGCATCAGGAATAGGGGCTGCCACAGTAAGAAAACTAGCAACCAAAAATATATCATTTACTTTAACCACCAAATCAAATGAAGAGGATTTAGAGTTAATTGCACAGTATGCAAGAAGAAAAGGTGCAAGTGTAAATACTTTATGTGGAGATTTGTCAAACAAAAATTTTTTAGAAACTTTAATTAATTTAGCAAGAAATGAAACTGGTATTATAGATCAATTTGTTGCCAATGCTGGTTATGCCAATAAACAAAAATTTGGTGAATTTAGTGATGAAGAAATCAATCAATCAATTCAAACAATGGCAATATCTTTTTCTTCAATAATCAATTTATGCCTAGAAGATTTTAAAAAGTCTAATAACGCAAGAATTATTACTATTAGTTCATTTGTTAATAAAACTATTGGTTTAAATGATAATATTTTTCCTACTACAGCTGCTGCTAAAGGAGCTCTTGAGGCACTCACAAAAACTTTAGCTTATCAACTTGCTAAGTATGATGTAACAGTGAATTCAATTTCACCAGGATATACAAAAAAAGATGGCACTCACTCTGCATTGTCACCAGAAGAATGGAAAAAAATAATTAGCAAAATACCCCTTTCCAGACTAGCTAAACCAAAAGATATTGCAAACATGATTTCTTTTTTACTTTCCAAACAAGCCTCATATATAACTGGACAAATTATAAAAGTTGATGGTGGATTGTCGCTAATTTAAAAATTACAAATTAAATCTTTTTGGAGAAAACGGATCAGTGTTGATACTGCTTTTCTTATTTTGTATCATTTCAGATAAAATAACTGCAGATCCTGCTGAGGTGGATAAACCAATATGATTATGACCAAAATTAAACCATAAGTTTTTATGTTTAGGAGCTTTACCTATCATTGGTAGGCTATCAGCAATAGTTGGTCTCGAACCTAACCAAGCTTTTTCAGTTAATTTCTTATCTAAGGGTAAAATTTTATGTAACTTTTGAATTGATTCATTTATTTGAATTTCATTTTTACTAGCATCCATAAAATTTAATTCTACCCCTGAAGTAACTCTTATTTCACTTCCATTTGAACTAAAAACGAACCCTCCCTCTATATCATGAATTGCTGGATTTATATTAGTTTTTTTCTTTATGGAAAAATGATGGTGGTAACCTCTTTCCCAAGCTAGCGGAATATCATAACCTAAACTAAATAGTAATTTTTTAGACCAAGGCCCTGCAGCAACAACTACTTCGTCAAAATTAAGATTTTGTTTATTAAAATTGATAGACCATCTACCCTTTTTATAATTTAAATCTTTGCATTCTTCTTTAAGATATCTACCTCCAGAATTTGTGAAATAATTAAAATATTTTTTTGATAAAGCTAATGGTGACTTAACTCTTAATGAATTTTTAAATAAAACACCTTTAAAAAAACTTTCTTCAAGGTCAGGAAATTGTTTTTTAATTTGTTCAGTATCTAAAATGGTATATTCAGCTTTGTTTTTATTTAAAACATCTAACTCAAGATAATATTTTTTATAACTATTAATTGTTTTGAAAAGTTTTAACCAACCAGGTTTTGAAATGTTATTTTTAGAATTTGTTTTTTTGATTAATTCTTGATGGGTTTTCAATGACAAAACTTGCAATTCTCTTAGTGCTTTTGCAGCAAATTCCATATGATTTTTATGACTAAATATTAAAAAACGAAGTATCCATGATAATCTTAACAATATAAAAAATTTAGAATATCTAAATGAAGTTTGTTTTGTAAAGATTAATTGAAATAAAGATTTTCTTAATTGAGGATTATTTATTACCATAAGGGATGAATCTGAAATAACTCCAGCATTTCCATAAGATGTTTGAGAACCTGGTTGATTAGGGTCCATTAACGTAACTGAGTAGCCTCTTCGAATTAATTCTATTCCAGTACAAATACCAACAATTCCTGATCCAATAATTAATATATTTTTCATAGACCATTTAAATCTTGTTGAGTTATAGTATGTTGACATTCATAATAATTTATTAGAATTTTATCATTTTCAATCAATGAATATTCCTTTTTTAAACTATCTACTGCTGTTTTTAGGGCTGTATAATTCAACCCCTCAATCAATATAGCTTGAGAAATTAATTGGTCTTCCATTCCTTGAGACGATCTGTACATTTTCTCTTCTGTTTTCATCTGTCCAAATGTATTGTCTCCTAAAATGACATGCATACCTGTAATACCATCCAGCTTAATCGTTTGTGGCAAAGATAACTTTAATGTTTCAACATTATGCTCTTTTTCTATATTAGTTTTTAAAAATCTAATTGTTGAAAAATAGCCTCCAAAACCTATCGATTTACTTGCAATAACACTACATATAGTTCTTGAAGGNNATATATAATTTGACAAGATATCTTTTGTCCATTTAGTTGGATTATTAAGTCTTTCTAAATATTTTTTTGATACAAAAACTTCTTTTCGTTGAGCTTCATACATCATAAANTATTTGTGNTTAATATCTGTGCCAGNNATNCCAATTGCTCTACAACCTCTTAAGAAACCTGGCAAAGANATTCTCTCAGGCATATGTTCNACACTATGCCATTGATTNTAATCAATTTCTTTGTTCTCTANTATGCCACCCCAATTAACTAAAACAGCATTNCCTAATAAACTCATATATAATCTCAAAANTAAAATATTTAATGCTNAACTGTACAATAATNNNTAAAATAAAAATTCATAAAANTTAGTTATTTTTTAATTTTTTCTTTTTTTCAAATAATTTATTTTTTTTAGCATTTCTCTTGAGCGCTGACTTGCCTTTAGTGGACGCAAGCTTAGAAGATTTATATTTTTTATTTTCAAATTTATTGCTATCTCTTTTTATATTTTTTGATGAATTAGTAACTTCTTCATTGTACCCAATTAAGTTTTCAGGGTTTAAGAGATGACTTTTGATAACATCTAATTTTAAATTTATTAATTTTTCTATTCTAAATAATTTAAGCCTTTCACTAGGCTCACAAAACGTAATTGCTATTCCAGAAGCTCCTGCCCTTGCAGTTCTTCCAATTCTATGAACATAATCCTCTGGAGTAGAAGGTATATCAAAGTTAACAATATGAGACACCGCCTCAACGTCTATACCTCTAGCTGCAATGTCAGTTGCTATTAAAATTTTAATATTCCCATCCCTAAACCCGTTCAAAGCTCTTTGTCGAGCAGCTTGTGATTTGTTACTATGAATAGCTTCAGCTTGTATGCCAACAGATATTAGTTTTTGACATA
>JGI20155J14468_10003021_pt1 | contig 11988 bp, 5 predicted proteins | sample COG_05_FD_14468 | JGI IMG/M metagenome (IMG submission 14468)
TTCGTTGCATCAATTTTATCATTACTCGCGTTGATGACGACAGAGTTATCGTGCTGATCTTCTCTACAATTCTTACCGAAGCGAAGCTCCGTGGCAGCACCGACGGTACTCAAGTTCTTCGGCATTTAATATTACTACTGATTTTAATTTGCATACATGAGACCCGCACACCCATTATTCACTCTGAGTATGTTATAATTTACTGCATAAATAGGGTCTATGATTTCCCGGGATTCGCTATGAATCTTTACCGACTCGACACGTGAAAAATTAAGCGATCCAGAAGGTTGTAAGGAACTTGTGTTTAAACAAAACGAATGTAAGAAACAATCTGGGGATGTGACGAAGTTTGTGTGGTAATAATGTTGAACATCCACGAAATGCGGTTTCGCCCACTTCCATGAGCTTATATCGGTACCGTTGATGCTAATTTTTAGTTTATTATCTATGGAAGTCAGTGTACTTTCCATATTCGTATTGGCACAAGCCATATATTTAACCGGGTGATTGAACGTCAGTTCTTGGACCAGTTCACCGGATGGTATACTTTTTTGTACTTGTGTTATGAGAATGTTATGTTCACGGGAAGCCATTATTCCGCGTTCTTCGTTATCTAAGTAGTAATAATTAGCGTACGCATCCACGTTATAATTACCAGCTTCGGGACCCCAGTAAATACGCAATTCCACGGTACTGTACTGCAGCGCCACGAGAGGAATAGCAGATTGAGGACCCTCGCAATAAAAGAAACGCAAAGGGTAAAAGTATGAGCGAGCAGATGCACCGGGGTGCACACCGTTGGAACTTTTACTCACATTTTGTGCGAACATATCTACAGCTATATTCTCACTAAAATCATAATCTTGAACATCGATAACCTGTCCGGCCACTAAAAGTTCTACCTTATTTATCACATCTCCCCAATCCTGGAGATCTACCGCCTGTGTGTTATTATCTATCGCGAAATAGGTATATCCTAGAAGATCACCGTTTCTTTCGAATTTGATAGATGACATGGAATTACCTTTCACAGCTCCTTGTATCGTCTGCTTTTCGACGGACTGTGAAAAGTTAGAATGCCTTTTGAATGTGGAAGTGAAAAACGATATTTCAGGCTCCCCAATTATATGCTCGTCTTGTGCACCAATTGCCACTAACTGTACGATTCCAGAAGACATACTTACTATAGTAAAAGTATTTTTAAATTACAAATATGTAACGCCCTGAAATCTATGCGAGGTTCTTCTTTTTGCATGTGAACTTAAATATGAATACACAGTTGAGCATCAGGGCCGCTGTACCATCTTGTTTATCTATGTTAAATGTTAACCTGTCAAGTTTACGGATGGGATTATGATACGATTGTACGATGGGATAATCGTTTTTAAACAATACAACCTTAGCACCTGAACCACCTCCGGCTAATGAAACGTGACTTCCTATAATTGTTCCAAATACACCGTTTAAATGATTATCAGTCGAATCTTCCAGATCCTGCTTACCGCGTTGAGAAAAATAACTTTTAAGTTCCTCTATACCAACATGAAAAGCTGTTTGTGTACTTCCATTTGTTGTTATAGTAGCCGCTGTTAACTGTGCCTGAACAACATTTTCGAGAGGAGTTGGTAAAAAAGATGTAAAATCGGTTTTATTAGTATGATCGATAGTATCAATAATCACGGTATGAATCTCATGATCGTAATCGGGGATATCGGGCTGAGATGTGGCGATGAGAAGCGCCATTTATAATACACTTAGAATTTTTCTACTTAAATACGTTGTAACGATTTAACTAGAAAACGATGACGATTTAAAAAAATATTTATCCAACGATCTTGTAATTGGCGTGATCGCGAACGAGCTGCTGGTCACCACAGACACCACCGGTACTCGTGGAGTACACACTGTCGCTGAGGCAGTCGACGCTGCTCTTGAGAGACATCAGGGACTCCTGGGAGACGGCCTCGATATCAATATTCTTAGGTTGGTACCTAGACTTACGATCACTGAAAAGAAGAGCAATTACGAAAAGTAATCCGATAGTGATAGCGATGGCTTTGAGTGTCGCACGATTGGTAGAGTCGAGCTTCATTTTACTATGTGCTGATATTTTTTTATAAAGTGCGTTAAAGAGAATAGATTAGTTTCATTATAGAGAGTAATGGACGGTGAAATTGTCCTCGACAGGGGAAATGATTCGGTCATGAAACTCGATGAGAGGGAACAAGCCATGATGGATGAGATTCAACTCGATTTTGGTAGACCCCATGCTCACACGGGTAGTGCCCCTACTATTCAGCGAATGCATCGTTCAGATGCCCCGCCTGCCGAAATGTTTCAAGACGACGTAGACGCTTTTGCGAACCCTTCCAAACAGGCGGCTCCCCCACCCCCGCAAATGGATGAGCCTATTGATCACGGTGAGTATGATAACGGTAACGCATATAACGCCGCCCCCGCGGCGTTCGATTATGGTCCTGAGCAACACGAAGAACAACCGTCACCTGGATACAAGACGATTGATGAAGAAAAGTCCGATCTTTTGAATAAACTTGGACGACTCGAGAAGCGTGGATTTAATATCAATAAGTCACTCAACGCGTACTCGGCTGTGGATGATTTACGCACGGAAGTTAAGCGTATTACGTATAGTATAGATGTAGACAAGTCTATCAAGTTTTCAAGGCGTATGCTCATAGCGTGTGTGACTGGTATCGAGTTCTTGAATAAAAAGTATAATCCATTTGAAATTCAATTAGAGGGTTGGTCTGAGAATATCATGGAGAACCAGGATGATTACGATGAAGTGTTCGAGGAATTGTATGTTAAATATCGAACGAAGATGAACGTTGCTCCAGAGATTAAGTTAATTATGATGTTGGGTGGTTCTGCCATGATGTTCCATCTTACCAATTCTATGTTCAAACAGGTAATGCCCAACGTGAACGATGTGATGAAGCAGAACCCCGACCTCATGCAAAACATGATGAGCGCGGTTCAGAATACGATGGTTAACCCTGGTCAAACATCCGCCACTCCCCCGGGTGAGCGCCACGAGATGCGCGGTCCGGGACTCGACATTTCGAGTTTGATGGGTAATATCATGATGCCCCCGGGCCCTCCCATGAACACGACGCCCATGGTTTCCGCCCAACGAGAATATGTACCCGAGGTGGAGGAAGATGACGACGACATTTCGGATATTGTTTCCGAAAAAGCTGCAGACGACATGGACGAGGATGTTAAGGAAGTTAAATTACCTGCAGCAAAGGCCAGGAAAGGAGGGCGAAAGAAGAAGGTTGAAATTAATTTGTAAACCTATATAAATGATAGGCTACAGCCCGATTGATTTCGACGACCCTATCGAGGTACCGATTCCCAGAAAGAAGGAAATCGTGGCCGATAAACCTCGCATCATAGAAAGAGTTCCAATAAAACCGGAGCCCGAAGAGCCGATCGCTGATGAAGATACCGAGTGTAATTTCCTCGTGTTCTTCTTTATCGTGGGTGTAATTGCGTTAGCCGCAATGGATTCCACGAAAAGGTAAGTATCATAAATGTACCACATGAGTCATCTTGTGTGTTAGATTTACGACGTATAACATATGACATTCAAATCTAATTTATAAAATATTATGAACTTTCCAATTGTACCACCCGTTCCAACAACCCTTGATACAATTGCTCTACGACGTATATACGATTAGATAACTCTATATTTTTTGTTTTTTCGGTATCGAGATCATTTTTAAGTTCTTGGACATACGCCTTCTCCGCGTCGATTATACCTGATAATTCTTGTATCGCACCCACGGATGCGACGTTTATAGCATTCATATGAACCTCCAGGGGTGTTTGGGTCAATTTCTTTTTTTGATAATGTACTTCATCCTCTTCCCAATAATCCTTTCGTTCATCGTCTGGTACGATCGTCCATTCACTCTTTTCTTCGTCCGAAAGTCTGTCATATGATTCCTCGAAAAGATACTCCGTGAGTACCTGTTCTTCTACACCCTTTACTAAATGACGCGTCACAGGGTCTGCGAGGAGTTCTTGAGCGATGAAACCATCTTCGTAGTGCCAATCCTTGATGGGCTGAATTTTAAATTCGGGATCTATGTTTTTAGGACCACCATCGGGTTCTGGTGCCTTGACATTTTCCCATTCTTCATCTGTAGGTATCCACGTTCCCACGGCACCCTCTGGAATTTTTGATATCTTTTCGTACCTTTTTGGTACAAGTTTATTAATAAGAGCAAGATTATCTGTTATCGGGGTTTCGTTATACTTTATACGATCATCTGAGTGAGAGTGGGACCAGGAGGAGTACGGGTGGTATGTGTGCGCTAAAAAGCCGTTGATCGTGGAGCCAGAAACATTAGCGTAGATTCTTCTACAGTATATATTATTCGCCGCCGTGATGTTTCCTGCCGAATTAACAAAAGTCCTAGACATATAGGTAAAGTTCGCGGCCTGTGAAAAACCAGCTGAATTTGGATCACCGAAACCGAAATAGGCGGACGAATTGACCGTACCAAATTTAACTCCGTAATTATCTATTTTCAGCTGTCCAGCCGGAACGTTGATCTCGACACCTCCCTCGACACGTAAAACATAACCCGACGCCATCGCCGCCGTGGGATTGACCCAATTTCCAGCGCGTGCCTGGTTTGGATTCATATTTATTGCTACCGCATTTCTCCATATAGTTATAGGCTGCGTGCCGGGGTATAAGGCGTTCACAAAATTCAAAACATCCTGATTATTGTCCGTCATAAACATTTTGAATATCCCCCTTCCCCCGGAAGCGCTGTGTGCCTCAACCTGAAATCCAGATTCATTTGCGTTCGGCGATGAGACGGTGGACTCTTCACTAAACACTTTCACATACGTACTCGTCTCATTTGGTTTTCGTGTTGCTAATATATTACCCACGACGTGTAAACTTTCTTGGGGAAAATCTATGTTCACACCTACACGATTCGAGAGGTTATCTACATAGAATACCGGTACTATACCCGGATTGTTTTGCGTCGTTAATTGTCCATCCGTTGTATTTTGACCGATGTACATATTGTTCAAAATACGTAAATCACCACCGGAAACCAATTTTTCACTAGGAGAACCGTGTTCGTATAAATCCTGGCACGTTGGGTGTGCACATACGACGGGAATATTTGTTGTGGGATCTGTCCAAGAAGGAGATTCAAGAAATGGATTGTACGTTTCAAACGCAAAATTGCCCATTTTTACACCCGTCGGTGTCTCCGCGTCCAAATAACTACCAACACTAAACCTAGAATCACCGATCCAATGCTGTATATTCTTATCGGGACTATACACAGTCACAGCACCCGAATCATAACCACCGGAATTACTCGATTGCTCACCAACTACAATACGATTACCATTTTTGGATATGGCTACAGATGATCCAAAACTAAGAGTTTGTGAAATGGACGTTGTAAAATCACTCGATACTAGCGTTACAGACCCCCCGGGGTGTGTCCCTACCGGAGGTGTTGACGTGACGTTATCCAATACCCACGCCCCGGAAATATAATTAAACACGTAAACCGCTCCCTGATCATTTTGCGCCGCGGGGGGTGAGTCGAGGTACGCGGGAGAACCTACAACTAAACGATTACCATCACCTGATAAAGCTACTTGCCTTCTATTTCCTGTATTGTAGATGATATCACCCCTCCCTACCCCGAAAGATTCTGAATTAAGTACACCTGTAAGAGTTGCACCCTTCTGCGTCCAGGTACCGGAACCCGTCGTCCACCCCGCGGGGACGTTATAGGTATACACCCGAACATCGTTGAAGGAGGAGGCCGATACCGAGAATGCTATAGTTTGTCCATCTGATGATATATCTACACAATGTCCAGAAAACCTAGCTGGTACGCTAATTTTATTACCGTATTGCATCGCGCCGGTGTTTGTACCCGCCGCCTGCCAGGAATTTACCTTCAGCCACACCGTGATTTCACCGACTGTATTCCCACCGCCGACAGGTCGACTCCCTATGAGATAATCCCCTTGGTCGCTGAATTTTAGACGAGGAGGTTCAGTACCGCTAGGTGTTACGGTCAATAATATTCCACCACCACCATACCAGTTACCAGAGGAGGTGTGGGCGTAGAATGTTTCCCCGTTAATGGTCCATGCACCCCCACCCCAATTATATACGTGTATACCCTGTGTTGATGCAACCGCTACATATCTACCATCGTTAGATATATCTACTTGACTACCAAAAAGACTATCGGCCGCGGGCCCAGTGAGCGTCGATCCTATCTGAACCCAGTCGTCGGTTACACCGCTCCAATTAGGAGAAGGCCACCCGAACATTTTTACCGAACCGCTATTGACTCCGTTTACATCGGATTTTGGTGTCCCCACTACAAACCGCGGGTATGCTAAATTGGGGTATACAATACCTGAATCATTTACGAGGGGTATTGGATTTGATACGGCCACCGAAGTACCAAACATATCTCCATTGCTAGTTCCAAGTATAGAATTTCCTTGGAGTTTCCATCCATTAGGTGTGGATTTATATACACTCACTTTTCCAAGAGCAGGGCGACCGTTGGCATCTCCACCGGCTACCAGCCATTCACCGGTATCACTAATATCTGTCGCCGTACCGAAATAATCGAAAGACAACGGTCCGGGTATACGACTTCCAATTGTATCATATATACCCGCTAGTCCCGGTGCATCATATGGTGACACTGATCCACTGAGTAATGATAATGGTAATACCTGATTATCCACCTTTATAACCTGATCTTCGAGTGCGTAAGAAGAATTTACTTCGGCGTATACATGATACCATGTATTTTGTTTAAACCCGTCTATACTCCCTGCCCCAAATGCCCCCGTTTGTGCAGTTGGTATGATAGAATCCAATGTACCGGCAACTCGCCATGATCCAAGTGTACCCGGGACCTCTATGAGTAATGAGTATGCGGGAATAGGAGAAGGGGGGCTACTACCAGCCATTTTAATCTTTATGACTTTACCATTACTATACGATGGATTGGGTGGATGTGTAGCCATGGCTGGATTATGTGTAGGGGATATATCCAGCGCTGAACGCTCAGCTAAAGTGTGTACATATTGGTATGTACTTGATGAATGAAGTTCCGGAATTTGAAGCCATAATGAGAATTTTGTAACGTATTTATTATCCGCCGATTTAACATCGCTATTCGCCATTCCATTAAACCCCGTAGTTGATACGGACGAAGTTACGTTACTTAAGGTAAGAAATCCACCCGACGAATCGTGTGAACATTCCCAAGATATATTTCCTATCGTATCATGTCTACCCCAATCACCACCGGGTGAAACACGTTGCGTGACAACATTAGACACTAAGCTATCTCCCGTAAAGAGATTGGATGTAAGTGTTATTTTCTTAACAATTTCTCTATTACGCGTGTCAAAAAATATTCTCCATGGAAGTTTTTCAATACCCTTAAGTTGATTACCGGGGTAATAACCCGCGTTCAATCGTCGACGTATGAACGTATCCCCCTCTACGTCTAATTTAGCTTTAATATTAGCTGTCGCTGATTCGTGGGGCATGATGAATTCGGGATTTATTTTAAAATCACCCAAGGCGTTTTTTGTTAACGCCGGTTTCTGTTCGAGTAATGTATCGGAACTAATGTATTCGTCTAAATGAAATTCAGCCGCTTTAATACGGACCTGATCAACCGCTCCTTCATTTGTAATAGAATTTGAAAACCGTTTACTTATTAATAATTCCGAAAATCCCTGTTGATCGGGATCTCGGTTATTGGGATCGTAATAAATGATTCTATTTTGAATCGATGCACTATCGTACGTGTTATCACTTGCATAGGTTCCACCGAATGAAATTCTTTTTTCATCAGCCGTAGATGTGTTAGTCGATCCGTCATTAGTGCCGACATACACTATATCGGAAGATAAAGAACCTCCTATAACTGTGTTTCCACGAACGTTTTGTGCGAGAGTAAAAAAATGCGATTCGACTGCACCGGGTGGACCCACGTATTTTTGTATATTATCGACTGTACTTGATGTCCAATTTACACACCCAGAAATCACAACGTCGCCACTGCATATAGCAACGTCTCCGAAGTGATCGTTTACAGAATCATCGGGTACCGTAAACTGCATAACATTCGACGTATTAATAGGGTCGAGTGTCGGGTGACCATCAATAGGACCTGTAAACGGAATTTGGTCGGGAAAGAAAAGTTCTTCCGTTGCTTCAAACCAGTTTGTACCACTCCAGTCGAACACGTGCAAACTACCTGCATGTGGAATAGGTTGAACCGTGTACCCTGATTTAGTCTGGTTGTTTTCGTTTATTAAACGGGGTGGGTGTTTAATTAATACAGCCAGTCTATCTCCTTGATAATCAAGATTAAACGATTCACCCATACGCCCACCCGCACTGGAACCAACTAATGCAGATGGATACTTATTCCAGAATCCTTGAATAACCGGTTCATCGATTGTATTCGCAGTCGATTCTGCGTTGAGATCTTCTTGCCATTCCCAAGATTCAATTTTACCTACATGTGTAGCGAGCGTTGTTCCGTCGAGTGAATAACGAGGAGATCCCGCTATAATACGCGCACCATCGGGGGAAATTCTCACACACGTTCCCATAGCCGTAAAATCAAAAGCCGTGTCATTAGGAACGTGACCAGAATACCCCGTAGTCGGGTTATATTCATTTCCAACGAACATGTCTTCGGTATATCCATGAAGTTCCGAACCCATAATAAGGGGAATACCTAGACTTTCTTTAGAAACACGTGTATAATAATCAGATTCACGCACTTCCATAACACCATTGACGTAAACTGAAAAATTGTTTGGACCCGTTCGGTTACCAGTAACACCGATGTATAACGAATTATTCGCATAACACATGTATCCATCCAGGTATCGAACAGTTCCTGTAACCCGTACATTAGTCCAAACTGCGGGTATCGATGACATGGCGGAAGGAAATGTCGATGGAATTATCGTTTTATGTAAGAACCAATCGGAATTGAGTTCTCCCGGGTTGTGTCTGTGATAAATGTGAACGGCACCTGTAGTATCTGAACTTGGGTTAAGAGCCACAAGATAATCAAGAGGGTACCTCGATAAAGTATATATAGTATCACCCTTGACAATTACTTCAAACCCTATAAACCAGTTTTCATCGACAAGTTTTGTCGTTTGAATCCACACGTTATCCACAGACCGCGCGAATACGTATGATGCCCCCGACGAGACCGGCCCCTGCGCCACTGCGCTGTTGGAATACTCGGCCCCACCTACGACCAGTGTATCGCCATCCAAGCTTAAACTCACTCCGAAATTTTGACCAACTTTGCGATCAGTTGCCAGTAATGCATCAAATCCATTAAAATACCCCTGAGTTGACCACGTGTTACCGCTACCATTAAATACAAAGACAGCACCACCTCGTACGAGAGTACTCGTACCGGTTATCGGTTGAATATCGCGATCGGGTGCACTTGCGGCTATGGTATACCCATTCGTTGAATCGCCATCTATGACGACGAGATACCCAAAACGTTCCCGTGTCGTCACACCGCCGGCAAGGAATGTTGACTGCGTGGTACGCCATAAATTTCCTTCTCTGGGATCTAATGTTCGACGCCATGACCATGAAGAATTCCTATCTCCGGGCGTATTTCTAGTAAATACATAAACCTGACCCTGACCGGTAATATTCCAATTTTGATTTGGATCCGTACTACCATGTCTAGCTGTATCACTGGATACCACCAGGTGATCATCTTTCAAGGCTAGACTCCATCCAAATCTCTGATTAAATCCAGATCTTCTAACAGGTTCGCCATAAGGAAACTGTTCTGCGTTGTAGTATTGACTTCCTGGTCCGTTACTACCAAATTCAGATGCTTCTACGCCCTGTACAAGTTTCCATCTCGACGTCGGACTACCCGCAGTTACTCTTTTGTATATATACACTTTTCCAATTTCAAGCCCCGCATATTCAAATCCACCAAAACTTCCTCCCGTATTCGGATACGCCCAGCTAAAACGAGATCCGTTAGATGTATTATTAAATACCCGTACCCATCCCGGAGTTGTACCATTTGCAGCTGATGTTGGGTTACCCGACCAATACCCACCCGGACACCCCACGGCGAGAAGATGACCAGTGCTCGATAATGAAATCGTCTTACCGTAATAAGAATTTGTATATATACCCTGTTCGGTACTACTTGTATCTATACCAGAAGATACACCACCTACATTGGATCGCGTTTTCATTCCCATTCTATTCCACCTAAAGGTTCCATTAGGTGTGGGTCCTGTACCAACCGGCGGCGGTTGATCATCAACTTCAACAGACCAGTGATACGTTCTCACTATACCACAACTCGTTACTGAATTTCCGGTAAGAGTCTCTCCGTTTAGAAAATACCCGGAAACAGCTATACGATTACCGTCGTTAGATATATCAACATCCCTACCCAATTCAAATTGTTTTGATCCATCCGTTTCATATATGACCGGTGGGTTGCTGTTCGATCCCGGTCCCACTATCGATGTGGGAGGCATTGTGGCTGCACCCGCTATATCATACACCGCTGCACATCCTCGTACGATAGTTTGTTCATTTGGTGCATGATACCTCGGTGCTCCGACAATCATCCGAGATCCATCACCTGAAATAGATACTGACCAACCAGAATTCGTACCATACGAAGGTCCACCCGCCACGTGTGTAACTGTCGTGTGGTGGGCTATGGAAGCTTCAGCAAATGATGAATTACCCCTATGCCATTTTCCTACCCCCGTCGAACCATTCCAATCGTAAACCAACGCACATCCATGTTCCGGATTTTGGTTTGCCAGGTTTCCAGATTCATGCCAGGTAAAACCGGGTGCTCCAACCGCAATTCTATTACCATCCGAAGACATAGAAACAGAATGACCAAATTTAGCTGTAGGCTGATTACTTGAGAACTGTAAAACACTAGAGGCTAAATCACCGTTTCCATAACTTTCAACACCGCCGTTCATTTCTGTCCAGTTGTTCGTGTCGCGTTCGTACACGTGTACTCTACCCGTCGTAACTCCAACGGAACCGTAATGAGGTACACCTACCACGACGCGATTACCGTCCGATGACATAGAAACGGAATGACCAAATCTTCCATTGGTACCATTACCACTTTTATTATATCCGGAGGTGTTTGGAGATACAATTCTTGTATCGAGTACCCACGCATTGGTACTACTATTCCAATCGTAAATGTATACAGATCCACCATATTGCCCCTGTCCATAGTATGGATAAGTTCCGGGTATCCCGGGTGCACCTATAGCGATTCTCGTACCGTCACCAGAGGCTGCGACACTGTAACCAAATTCACTGTTACCCACTCCATAGCTATCCGACGGTGGAGTAATAGTTGCACCGACTCGTTGCCATGTGTCATTCAACAGAAGAGGACTCGGTGGGCCATACGTGTATTGTTGAGCATATGTGTTCACTTTATCTGCATAGACTGCAGAAGTAATGGCAGTGGACGAATCTTCACCCCAGATATACACATCAACGCACCCCGTACCACCGTTTCCATTCGGAGAACCAACTACCGTCGCCGCAGTTGCACCCGAACCCACGGCACCCAGAGCTTCTCCGCTGTCGAGCATCACAACAGATTCACCGGCCAAATCTCCGTCAGCTGCACCAACAAGTATCGGTTGAGATGCGTAATCGAGTGACATGGAAGACGTGATATCAGTTTGACGATGTAACATATATCCACCAACACTCCGCCACGCAGAAGACCATCCTGTCGAAGATACAGCCATCGTATCACCATCAACGACTACACCAACACTACCATATCGACCCGCCGCACCGAAATTACTCATACCGTCCGGTGTAGGACATTTAATGAACTGCACATAGGACCACCC
>JGI20155J14468_10003022_pt1 | contig 11981 bp, 10 predicted proteins | sample COG_05_FD_14468 | JGI IMG/M metagenome (IMG submission 14468)
CTTCGGTAGATCCACCCGCCAAAACAATGTGATCTTTGGAAACACCCTCTTTAGCGGCAATTTTTTCTATAAGTTCTCCGCTATAACTGAAGGGATACCGGCAGGCCTGATCAAAATTTGCAATCATGGCTTGCCGTACTTTTTCAGAGGGGCCATAAGGATTTTCATTAGAACTGAGCTTTATATTCCCTGTTAGAGGTCTTGGCCTGAATTTTTTAATTTCTTTGGCGCTCAATTGATGAAGGGGCGCGATACCGCCGATTACTGCTAATGAACTCATCAGCCCTGCTCCTTTGAGCCAACTTCTTCTTGAAAGATCTGTCATGATTTTAACTTAAAATGAGATCATTAAATTTAAAAAGTTATTTCATTAAACTGCAGTAAAAGCTTATTTTTCTTAGTGGAGCGGTTTTGTAGGGAAAAACAATGATTACCTTTCGGAGAACCCAAGGCAAAGGGCAAGAATTTATAAAATTAACAGATTCCTCATTTAAGAAATCTCGTAAGTCGCCGAACATTTTCGGGTTTCTTCAATGGTGCATTTGATCAATTGACAGCCGGTTCCCTTCAGTTGTTGGGGTCCCACCACCTCACACAAGTACTGAGCCATGTTTTCAGCCGTTGGATTGAAAGGACAGCTTACGATGTCTTCTGAAGCTATTTTCTGTAGAGGAATCCGCAGTTCATCTGCTTCATACATGAGAAAGCGATGGTCCCAATGCGTTTCAAGCCAATCACATAACTGGGCTTTGATGACACTAAAATCAATGACCCGACCAATGTCATCTAGCCTTTCGGCAGTAACTGTAAAATGAACTCTGAAGTTATGGCCATGAAGATGACTACATTTGTTCTCATGTCCTACTACGCGATGTCCGGCGCTGATGTCGTGGTACCTACTGATTGATATCATTTTATTAAAATATGCTGCAAAATTAACACCTTATTTTGAGTCTTTTGTGCTTAAGTGGAAGTGATTGCATGAGATTTCATTTTAAGNCTTTTTATGAGACTTCCGATGCGAGGGACTCGGTATTTTNTANTNCTCAAACCTATCGTGAAGGAGCCCAATGCAAGCTACTTACTTANTTTAGGACTAAAAAGTGACTCCTTTGGCCATCATGGAAGCAGCAATCATCATGACGACTAAACCAATAACCTCTAATATCAGAAGCGTTCTGAGGATATTATAGGTTTGGATTGTAAGTCTGGGGGCCGTCTCGGATTTAAGCAATGGGTTCCATTGAAAGAACTTGATGGAGGGGTATATGGACAGGAGCCCGACCCCAGTAAAAGCGGTTAATTTGATCCAGAAAAAGGGATTATTAAAATAATAATCGGGACCTTTTTCAAAATAATAAACTCTAATAAATCCCATCAATACAACCAAGAGGGCACTCAGTCCATAAATCATATCGGCCCTTTGAATATTTTTTGCAGTGGTAAGCGAGGGGGTTTGGGTCAAAAAAACCAACTCATATAATACCATGGCACAAACACCAAAAGCAGCTAAAAAATGCAAAAAAGAACCTACTATACTCCAAACCATGGCCTAAAACTAGTCGATAATTAGATAAAGCCCCTGCTCATGGACGGGTCTTATTTTGCCAAAGGAATTTTAGCGAGCTTTGTCTAAAAGTATTTTAACTTGGTCCTTGAGACAACATTTGAAGCGATGAAGTATATAGAAGTATTCGATCAGGACGGATTAAGGGCCATGAAAATCAGTGAGCAGGAGGCCCCCCAAAACACAGATTTTGAGGTTAAGATTGCCGTTCATGCGGCAGGGGTCAATAGAGCGGATATTTTGCAGCGCCTCGGAAAATACCCAGCACCCGCAGGTATTTCTCCAATATTGGGTTTAGAAGTAGCTGGAGAAATCGTAGCGATCGGCCGTCAAGTGCAAGGGTTTCAAAAAGGTGACCGCGTCATGGCATTGCTCGCTGGTGGGGGTTATGCCCAATTTGTGGTGGTAGATTATAGATTACTCATGCCGATCCCAAAGCACTTAGATTATATTCAAGCAGCGGGAATACCTGAAGTTTTTCTAACTGCTTATCAGACCTTATTTACTTTAGGAGCGCTTCGTCCAAAGGAGCAAGTTTTGATTCACGCCGGAGCCAGCGGGGTGGGAACGGCTGCCATTCAATTGGCCTATGCTTGGGGAGCCCAAGTATCGGTTACGGCAGGGACTGATGAGAAAGTCAAGTTTTGCCAAAAAATAGGGGCTCACAGAGCTTATAATTATAAGACCCAACCATGGTCAACATTGGTATGGGAGGATACCGAGGGAAAGGGGGCAGATGTGATACTGGATTGCGTAGGAGGGAATTATGTGGCAAAAAACATTGATTGTGCAGCGCTTGAGGCGCGCATTATATTGATTGGATATATGGCAAACGCTCGGGCCCAGGACATAAACTTGGCCAAGATCTTACAAAAAAGGATCGTGCTCAAAGGATCGACCTTACGCGCGAGGTCTTTGGCTTATAAAAGGGAGTTGATCCACTCATTTAATAAAGATTTTAAAGCCGCCTTGGCTGCCGAAGAATTAAAGCCCGTCATCGATAAAGTCTTACCTTGGCAGCTGGCAGATCAAGCCCATCAAAGGATGGAGCAAAATCTAAATATGGGTAAAATCATTTTGACCATCTCCTAATTTTACCTTTCATAAAATAGTATCCGAGAAAGTTTGTTTGAGTAGTTAGTTTTATCTTACATTATTAATTTAAACTTTTATGAAAACACTTATCCATTTTTTAATCGCCATGCTATTTGTGGGCTCAACGGCTCATGCCCAGCTCCTGGACTCAGCCGTTTTAGATGAGCTGAAATTCAGAAATATAGGACCTGCTTTCACTTCAGGTAGGATCGCGGACATCGCCATTGATTCCAAAAATCAAAACATCATGTATGCAGCCGTAGGCTCTGGCGGGGTATGGAAGACGACCAATGCAGGAGTTACTTGGGCACCTATTTTTGATGATCAAAAAAGTTATTCGATTGGATGTGTAACCATTGATCCCAATAATCATAATCGAATTTGGGTAGGGACAGGTGAAAACATTGGAGGTAGACATGTTGGATTTGGAGATGGTATTTACCTGAGCTTAGATGCAGGTAAAACTTGGAAAAACATGGGTTTGATTCATTCTGAGCATATTTCTAAAATTATTGTACATCCCACCAATTCTAAAATCATTTGGGTTGCTGCACAGGGTCCACTTTGGAGTAGCGGTGGAGAGCGAGGTTTATATCAATCTAAGGATGGTGGAAAGACTTGGTCCAAAAAACTAGGAGGGAATGAATGGACGGGTGTAACCGATATCATGATGGATCCAAATAATCCTGACTTACTTTATGCGGCGACTTGGCAAAGACATCGAACGGTGGCTGCTTTATTAGATGGGGGACCTGGTTCGGGTATTCATAGAAGTTTTGATGGGGGAACTACTTGGGAAAAATTAAGTGCTGGCTTACCTGAATCTAATATAGGGAAGTCTGGACTGGCCATTTCTCCATTCAATACCAATACTATCTATGCAGCTATTGAAACAGATCGTAAAAAAGGAGGGCTTTATATTTCTCACGATCAAGGAAGCAGTTGGAGTAAACAATCTAGTATGGTAAGTGGAGGTACGGGACCTCATTATTATCAAGAATTATATGCTGATCCTCATAAGGAAGGGCGTATCTATTTGGTGAGTTATCGAACTTTTGTTTCCAATGATCATGGCAAAACCTATGGTTTCATGAACGAAAAAGACAAGCATGTAGATACCCATGCCTTGGCTTGGCGTATGTCAGATCCTGATTACCTTATTGCGGGTACCGATGGGGGGATTTATGAATCTTTCGATCAAGCCCAAACCTGGCGCTTTATGCCCAATTTACCTTTGACTCAATACTATAAGTTGGCCGTCGACGATGCAGCGCCATTTTATAATATCTATGGAGGTACTCAAGACAATGGATCTCATGGAGGCCCTTCAAGAACCATGTTTACCACGGGTATTCGCAGTGCAGATTGGAGAAATGTGTTAGGAGCTGATGGCCATCAATCTGCGATTGAGCCTGGAAATCCTGACATTACTTATGGTGAATACCAGCAAGGTGTATCTTTTAGGATCGATCATAAAAATGGAGAAACCGTTTTTGTACAACCACAACCACGTGCAGGTGAGCCACATGAGCGATTCAATTGGGATGCACCCATCTTAGTCAGTAGTTTTGATCCAAAGCGTATTTATGTGGCTTCTTACCGTGTTTGGAAGTCTGAAAATCGAGGCGATGCATGGGAACCTATCTCCTCAGATCTGACACGAAATGAAGAAAGGATGTCTTTACCCATTATGGGAAAACAACAAAGTTGGGACAATGCTTGGGACATTGGAGCCATGTCTAGCTACAATACGATTACCTCATTGGCCGAATCCCCCTTGCAAGAAGGGGTACTTTATGCAGGCACTGATGACGGTATCATTCAGGTCACTACCGACGGAGGAACTCGTTGGACACGTATCGCATTGGGTACCATCAAAGGTGTTCCAGCGACCGCTTTTGTAAACGACATCAGGGCAGATCTTTTTGACCCTCAAACGGTCTATGCAGCACTTGATAATCATAAGTATGGTGATTTTAAACCCTATCTGATCGTCAGCCATGATTTGGGTCGCTCCTGGAAATTGATTTCGCAGGGACTACCTGAGAAATTATTGGTGTGGAGAATCGTTCAGGATCACATAAAAAAGGAACTCTTGTTTGCCGCCACCGAATTTGGTATCTACTTCACTATAGATGCTGGGATGCATTGGAACGCATTGAAAGGGGGACTCCCCACCATTGCCTTTAGAGACATTGCCATTCAAAGACGTGAAAATGACTTGGTGGGGGCTTCATTTGGTAGAGGGTTTTTCGTACTAGACGATTACAGTCCACTAAGGACATTAACTAAAAATAATTTAGAAAAAGAGGCCCATTTATTTCAACCAAAAAACGCCTGGTGGTATGTTCAAAAAAGAGGGATATATGGCCAAGGAGCCTCGGATTATAAGGCACCGAATCCTGAATATGGTGCTACTTTTACGTATTATTTGAAAGAAGCGTTTCAGTCTGACAAGGAATTGAGGACTTCGGCAGAAGAAAAAAAACTGGACGCAAATTTAGACATTCCCTTCCCGGGATGGCGGGCATTGGAGCTTGAAAATAGAGCCCAAGGACCACAGATTATTTTGACCGTGCGCGATGCTGCAGGGACCATTGTCAATACCTTACCTGCCAAGAATAAGAAAGGAATGAATAGGGTCAGTTGGAATTTGACTTATGCTTCGAAATCACCGATTAAGCTCAATGCACCGGCCTCAAAAACCAAAGGCTATACAAGTGGTTTTATGGTGACGCCAGCCACTTACAACGTAACCTTGTCCAAGTTGGTCAAAGGAGTAGTTACCGACCTGTCTGAACCCGTCAATTTTGAGGTGGTTCCTTTGATGTCGCCCGCCTTAAAAGGCGCCCCTTTTGAGCTCATTGATCAGTTTAGGAGTGATTATGAGTCTTTCGTAGCAGATTTAACAAAACAAGATTTGGTTTTATCACAATCGCTTAAATTGGTGGGGGCTTTACAAAATGCAATGAAAAGAGCGGATAAAAGAGATGCTGCTCTGATCAAAAACCTATACGAGGTCCATCAATCTCTTTTAGATATCTCATTGCAGATGAATGGAGAAACGGTCAAGAGCGAAGTGGGTGAAAAATCTAACCCTACGCCCAAGGATGGCTTAATGATTGGGTACATGGCTTTGTCGACAACCTATGGACCTACACAGAATCACAGAGATGCCCTGAGTAGAGCCCAAAATCAATTGAAAGGACTATCCAAAGCATTGACGCCCATATCAAAGCAAACACTTCCAGATTTGATCGCGCAATTTAAAAAACTAGGAGGTCCTTGGGTGGAGGGTATATCCGATATAGAATAAGGCCAATGACACAAACAGGAAGATTAAATGAATGATTTATTTGCCAATTTAGGAGATCGAGGTACACGGATATTTAAATTCATGAGCGCGGTGATCTTGATCGGGGCATTCTTGAATTACAATTACCATTATTTTCCTAGCAACTATATTTTCATAGGTATGTTTGGCCTTTATGGTGTATTATGGCTTTGGAATGTGATCCGTCCTGAGAGATAGTCTTTTTTAAAAGGGTAAAAAGGCTTCTATTTGTTCTTTTAACAGGGTGACATAAAGCTCATTAGTGAATTGGCCCTCTTTAAAATTAGCTTCTATTTTAGCTAATTTTGGTTTTTGTGCCAAGACGTTCATCCCACAATAATGCAGGATGTCAGTGAGATGACTGAGGGCCAATGCCCCACCTTGAGAACCTGAAGACAAGCTCAAAAGGGCACATTTTTTATTTTTCAGTGATTGCGGGTAATCTAGGGCGTCGATGAAAGTTTTCAGGACCCCTGGAAATGAGCCGTTGTATTCTGGGACAATGAAGACCATTTTATGGCTTTCATTAAGCTTTTTTTTAAGGGTATTGAAGGCCTCACTTTTCCCAGCATTGTCGTAAAGAGCCACGTTCATAAAATCTTCTGGAAGCTCTTTTAAGTCCAGTATATAACTATTTGCACCCGCTTCTTTGAGTAAATTCTGATAATAAAGGGCTATTTTTTTACTTACCGATTGGCCTCTATTGGTACCACAAATAATACTGATCATTGATTAATATATTTTATATTGATATTAAGAATAAAAAGTCTCAATATTGCAATTCATTAAAGATTAGATTGCAAATCTATTTGAACAAATTGAATGATGGTCTTGTTGTCTCGTTATAATTTATATTTATGTCACTAGAAGTAATCAATCTTGTGAAGAGATACGACACCCAACAGGCTGTAGATCAAATTTCTTTTGTCGCGCCCACGGGTAAAATCACGGGTTTTTTGGGTCCCAATGGAGCGGGAAAATCCACCACTTTAAAGATTGCGACGGGTTTTATAAGGCCTACGTCTGGAGACATCTTGGTGAATGATATTTCAGTGACTCATAATCCCATGAGCGTAAAAAAAACAGTGGGTTATTTGCCGGAACACAACCCCTTGTATTTGGAGATGTACGTGAGAGAATACCTAGATTTTATAGGGAAAGCCTATGGAATGGACCGTAAAAGTCGGTACCAACGGATCCATGAGCTCTTAGACCTCTGCGGTTTAACCATTGAAAAGCACAAAAAACTCAAAATGCTTTCAAAAGGCTACCGGCAACGGGTAGGATTGGCCAAAGCCTTGATGTCGGATCCCAGTGTATTGATTCTTGATGAACCGACTACGGGACTAGATCCCAATCAAATTGTTGAGATCAGAAATGTAATTAAGACCATTGCACATGAAAAAACAGTGATTTTGTCCACACATATTATGCAAGAAGTTGAAGCGTTATGTGATAAATTGGTCATCATCCATCGTGGGAAACTGGTAGCGGATGATAGTTTGGCTCATCTACAGCGCAAGTCCTCAAATCAATTGGGCCTCAGTGTACAATTTGATGCGCCCATTGATCCTGATCTTTTCAGATCGCTCAAGGGGATCATTTCATTGGAAGTCAAGTCGGATCATCAGTTGATCATTACTTCGAAAAGTGAGCGGCTAAGACAAGAGGTGTTGGCCGTTATTACGGAGCATAATTTACCTTTAATAACCATTAAAAACGTAGGGGGTTCTTTGGAAGAAATTTTTCAAAAATTAACCACTGAGGAGGGTGAAGCGGAGTTATGATTGCCGTGATGATGAAAGAAATTAATGAGTTTTTATATTCGATCATCGCTTATTTGGTCATTGGAGTATTTTTGATCGGAGTGAGTATCGTTTTATGGGTATTGCCGGAAACCAGTTTGTTGGAATATGGCTATGCCAGTATGGAACCTTTGTTTAGCATAGGGCCTTATTTATTTATGTTTTTAATTCCGGCCATTACCATGAAATCATTCGCCGAAGAAAAACGAAGCGGTACCATAGAGTTGCTGTATACCTTGCCTTTGACCTCACGAGCGATTGTGTTGGGTAAATTTTTGGCCGCAAGTTTATTGGTATTTTTCTCTCTACTCCCTACTTTGGTTTATTATTATTCCATTTATCAATTGGGAAACCCACCTGGAAATTTGGATACTTCAGGTATTGTAGGGGCTTATTTTGGCTTATTTTTTTTAGGATCTGTTTTTGCCTCTATTGGTATTTTTAGTTCTTCAATTACAGAAAATCAAATTGTATCATTTGTAGTAGGCGCCCTGCTTTGTTTTATCAGTTACGAGGGATTCACAACCTTAGCACGTATCGACCTTTGGGTTTCATGGGCGTATTATATTGAATATTTTGGTATCATGTTTCATTATAACGCCATGAGCAAGGGTGTTATCGATCTTTTGAACCTCACTTACTTTGTGGGATTTATTATAATCATGCTTTTAGCCACCCATTATTCACTCGAGGCACGAAAATAATGAACAGCAGAAGCCTTTATCAATTTCTTGTATTTTTTGTAGGTGTATGCGCCGTATTTTTGGCCAATCAGCTGGCCCATAGATACCATTTTCGCTGGGATTTGACAGAAGAAAAAAGATACACCCTGCACCCTTCCACGATCAATGGTTTAGAGCAATTGACCGAGGCCATTGACATTGAGGTTTTTTTGGAAGGCGAACTGCCGGCCAATTTCAGAAGGTTAAAAGTGGCCGTAAGAGAGACCTTAGAAGCAGTTTGCTTATTATGGAGGGGATCGTATTCAGTTTCGCTTTTCGGATCCAGCTTTGGCCGTAGGAACGAAAGCGAGAAATGAATATTACCGAAGTCTGATGAATAAAGGCATTCAGCCATCAAATGTATCTTATACAAAAAATGGGCAAAAGACAGAGAAACTCATATTTCCAGGGGCATTGATTACTTATCAAGGTCGGGAATTGGGCATCCCACTTCTCAAAGGGAATACTACCTTATCCATTGAAGATATGCTCAATCAAGCTATCGAGGGTGTTGAGTATGAATTGTCCGCGGGGATCAAACAAATCCAGTCGAGTAATCAAAGAAAAATAGGATTGATTACAGGACATGGGGAACCCGATACGACGGACCTAGCAGGGATGACCAATGCGATTCTGTCCAAATATGATTTGTTTAGAATAGACTTGCCTAGCAGGAAGAGTTTATTGACGGGATACGATGTGATTATTATTACCAAGCCCGTTCGTGCGTTTGGTGAAGTTGAGAAATATTACCTGGATCAATATGTCATGAATGGAGGTAATTTATTGGTATTCATAGATGCGTTGTCGGTAGATATGAGTCAAGCCAGTGGTTCGGGCACCTTGGCCTTTCCTATTGAGACCAATTTGCAAGATTTATTTTTCCGATATGGGGTACGGATCAATGGGAATTACGTTGCTGATGTGAACTGTGGTTATACGCCGGTTTATACAGGATCGGTGGGGGAGCAGCCACGGATCGAAATGTTACCTTGGCCTTATTCGCCCATCATTACCAACTATGGAAAACACGTAACGGTCAAAAATCTAGATGCGACTTGGTTTAGAGGAGCGGCCACATTAGATACTGTAAAGGCGGAGGGTATCCGAAAAACACCCTTGTTCATGACCAGTGAAAACACAAAAGTATTTTCGCCGCCGGTTCAAGTAAGTTACAATGACCTCCAAGATAAGTTACGACCTGAGTTTTTCACTTCAGGCTCCAAAGTATTGGGTTATTTATTGGAGGGGTCATTCACTTCCTTATATGCCAATAGGTTTGCCCCGCGTGGGACAGATCAAAATCTTAGGAAGGAAAAAGGAGATCCAGCTAAAATCATGATTATTTCAGATGGAGATTTTGTTAGAAATGATTATTCACTAGAAAATAAAAACCCCCTGCCCATGGGCAAGGATGCCTATACAGAAAAGGCCTACGCCAACGAAGCTTTTTTGTACAATGCGTTGGATTACATGTTAGATGACTATGGACTGATGCTATCCAGAAATAAACAAGTCAAGATCCGCCCCCTTAACAAAACGGCCCTTATTCAAGAAGGTACTTATTGGCGTTGGCTGAATACATTGGGACCCTTGGTGGTTTTATTTGTACTGGGGATGGCTATTCATATTTTGAGGCGTAAAAGATTTTCGAAGATATGAAGATCAGAAACATCGTATTGCTGGGTATATCCCTGCTTCTGATTATTTTAAACCTGTGGTTGTTTAATTTAAAACCTGCTTTGGTCAGTCTCAGCTTTGATCCCGATTTGTTCATGATCAGAGATACGACACAGATAGAAAAATTTCAATTTCACTCTAAAATATTGGATCATTATTTTTCTCGTCAAGAGGGGTGGAAAATAAATAATAAATTCCCGTCCGATCCCAATTTACGAAAAATGCTTTTTACGGTTTCAAAAAGAGTTAAAGTCTCGCGGGCATTGACAGGTAATGAAAAAGAGCAATTATTGAAGAGAAATGAGGAAATGGGTACTTCAGTAATACTAACTGTAGATGGGGTCGAGCGGTCTTATTCGGTGGTGGGAAATGCAAATAAAACCAAAACTTACTTCATTGAAAATCAAGAAGTTTATCAAGTAGATATTCCAGGTTATCAAGATTTTATAGCCAGCATCTATGAGCTTAAGCGTGATCAATGGAGGAATCGATTGGTCTTTAATGGCAATTGGCGGACCATTCAAAATATGGAAGTTATTTATCCTGAAAAATTAGATAAAAATTTGCTGATTCGTTTTAAGAAGACGTTTTACGAGGTGGATGGCTTAACTCAAATAGATTCGAGCGCCGTGGTGGCTTATTTGAATCAATTTGAATATATGCAGGCAAATGAACGCATCAGTATTGGATTTTCACCGGCATATGATAGCCTGGTTCAAACACCACCAGAAATAATTATTTCAATTTCGGACATTAAATATAAATTACCCATAGAAATCCGAATTTTCCCAGAATTGCCCGGCCAAAACATCCGACTTATTATGGATCAGGATGATGAATTGATGGTTTTTGAATCAAAAAGAATCCTCCCTTATTTTAAATCTAGGCCTGACTTTGCGTTCTAAATGGGTAAAATGATTTTGATGTTAAAAAATGTATATAAATTTGAGTTAAAATTTTAGTACTACAACAAGTAAAATAAATGAAATTCATAGTTAATTCATCCTATTTACTCAAGCAGCTCAATGCCATTAATGGTGTGATTACTACCAATCCAGTAGTTCCAATTTTGGAAAATTTTCTTTTTGAAATCGCAGGAGGGACCTTGACCATCACCGCATCAGATCTTCAAACATCTATGATTACCGAGTTGGAGGTTGAGGCAAAAGAAGATGGTAGTATTGCGATACCTGCAAAAATTTTACTGGAGACGCTTAGAAATTTACCAGAGCAACCTGTAAATTTCACTATAGAAGAAAGTAGCTATAGTATTGAAATCAGTTCGGACAATGGACGTTACAAATTGTCAGGAGAAAATGCCACTGACTTCCCTCGGGTACCTACGGTATCAGATGGTTATTCTGTTAATATTTCTTCCTACGTACTGGGGATGGCCATTAGTAATACCATTTATGCTGCTAGTAATGATGAGCTAAGGCCTTCTATGACCGGCGTTTTTCTTAAGCTAGATGAGACCAATGCAACTTTTGTGGCGACAGATTCACATCGTTTGATCAGATATCGCCGCGTCGATATTGTTAGCGACATGTCACATAGTATGATTATTCCCCGGAAGGCTTTGACTTTATTGAAGGCTACGTTGCCCTCCGAGGTTACCAATGTGGCGATGGAATTCAATACGTCCAATGCATTTTTTGACTTCAATAGGATTAAAATGATTTGTCGACTCATTGATGAACGCTATCCAGATTATGAAAATGTGATTCCGGCAGATAATGAGAATAACATCACCATAGGCAAAGCAGAATTATTGAGTT